>Ga0214919_10012111_pt1 | contig 10658 bp, 10 predicted proteins | sample LL1503_MetaG_FD_177994 | JGI IMG/M metagenome (GOLD analysis project Ga0214919, IMG submission 177994) | Freshwater microbial communities from Lake Lanier, Atlanta, Georgia, United States - LL-1503 | ecosystem: Environmental > Aquatic > Freshwater > Lake | place: USA: Georgia | collected... | reverse complement strand
TTATGGTTGGTGGGGCTGCTTGTTGGGTCAGTCTGTTGTGGCCCCAAGCTGTGGGGGCCCAAAATGTTGCGGCTTGGGACGGTTTGACCGAGCAACTGGTGTCCGTCGAACTGGCACCTGGGGTGCGCCAAGACGGGGTGCTGTCCGTGCGCAGTGGTACCCCAAACCCAGATGTGTTGGCCGTGTTGCTGATTGGTCACCCATCGGTGTTGAGGCCGGTGGTGAGTGATCAACACATGGTGTCGTCTCGCCTAGAGGGTAATTTTCTCGTGCGCTCTAGGCGTTATTTGGCCGACGAGCGCATTGCCATGTTATTGGTGGACTGCCGCAGCGACAGTGGCGACGAATGTTCGGCCAAATACCAGGCTTCGATCAACCGGCAAACGGATGTGGCCATGCTGATCAATGTGGTGCGCCAGCAGTTGCCCAGCCTCCAAAAGGTGTGGCTGGTCTCCACCAGCATGGGCAGCATCTCCAGTGCCTTCATGCCGGTGCACGGCAAAGGGGTTTATGCCGGTGCGATCCACACCGCCAGCATCACAGAGCCCTACGCGGCCTACTCATACCGCGAGTTGGGTGGTTTTGATTACAGCCAAATCGGGGGTGCGCAAGCCTTTGTGCACCACCAAAATGACCCTTGCCCGATGACCACCCATGCGGGCGCGGCACGCTTGGCACAAAAATTCAATATTCCTTTGGTGACGGTGCATGGGGGCAGTGGTTTCCAAGGCCATCCATGCCGGGCCTTCAGTGAGCACGGGTTTCGCGGCAAAGAGCGCGAGGTCATGCAGCACATAGGCCAGATCCTCAAGACTGGCCAAGCCAGCAACGCCGAATTGCGCTGAACCACCCGTGGCCGCAACCCCGACCTTGACCACCAGCGTATTGATGCGCCGCGAGCGCGTGCCCGGGCCCATGGCCAAGTGGCAAGCATGGCGCTGGGTGTTGCATGATGTGGTGCTGCAAGAGCCGACCCACAGCGGTGAGGTGCGCATGTTGCGCGACAGCGATGACGTGCAAATTTGGCTTCACCCTGGCTTTGAAGTGAGCTTGCACCGCGACGACGCCGAAGGCTATTACCTCAATGCCACCTCGCCCCGGCCATGCTGGTTTGTGCTGTGGCGCATGCCAGAGGAGGCTACCGTGTGTGACGAGCCGGTGGCGATGCCCACCATGGTCAGCCTGAGTTACCACGATGCGGGCCGATGGCTCGATGCCCAAGAAAGCGTTGAGCAAGTCGCAGCCCCCGACACAGTGATCGCTTGGATGAGCGAGTTTGCCCAAAGCCATTGGGTGACCGAAGGCAAGAAACGCCAACGCCCCGAAAGCTTTCGGGGTTTGCAAGACCGCTTTGGCAATCCCGCATCGGTGAGCACCGACAAAACCCGCAAAGGCTGACGGCATGGCCCACGCTTTAATATTGCGCCATGTCTGATGATGGTTTTTTGCAGCGGTGGTCCAAGCGCAAATCTTTGCAGCGTGACAACGCGCCCGATTCGCCCCAAGAGCCCAGCCTCACTTCGCCCTCCCTGGCCCCAATGCCACCGGCTGAGCGCAAAGCCCAAGATGGCGGCCCACCGAATGCAGCACTGCAAGAGCGCTCGGGGCCAAGCACTGACGGTGAGCCGACCCAAGGGCACGCCACACCCAAACCACCACCGAGCTTGGCCGATACCCAAGCGCTCACGCCTGAATCGGATTTCCGCCCCTTCATGGGTCAAGGCGTGACCCCTGAGGTGAAAAATGCCGCCATGAAAAAACTGTTTGCCGACCCACACTTCAATGTGATGGACCGCATGGACATTTACATCGACGACTACAGCCAGCCCGACCCCTTGCCTCTGGCCATGTTGCGGCAAATGAATGGAGCCAAATTTTTAAACCTCTTTGAGGACGAGGAAAAGGCTGAGTTGGAAGCGGTGGCCAAGCCCGAGGGCACACAGTTGCCCAGCGTGCTGGCCAACCCAGAAGGTGCCGTGGCCGACACCGATGCGCCCTCCCAGTTGTCAGCCAACGAAGCCCACGCAAGCCAGGCCACACCAAAGCCTGCTGCGGTGCACAAGCCCGAACCAAAAGCCTGAGTCAGACAGGGGCAAGTCGCCCTCATGCACAATCCTGGCCAATGACCACCCTGATTTGCGACTGCAACCAAACCATGCCCTTGGATGCCAAGGCACTGGGACTGAGCCGCAACGAGCCACTGCATTTGCACAGCAGCCTGTGCCGTCGCGAAGCCCAAAGCTTTTTGGATGCACTCAAAAATGGCGAAGCCACGGTGGTGGCTTGTACCCAAGAGAAGCGCTTGTTTGAAGACTTGGCCCAGCAAGCGCGCGCCGCAGACCCCGCTGTGCCATGGGTGCCGTTGAAGTTCGTCAATATCCGTGAGACCGCAGGCTGGGGGCGCGACGCGGCCCAGGCCACACCCAAGATCGCCGCTTTGTTGGCCCAGGCCCATTTGCCCGATGCTGAGCCCGTGCCCACCGTCACTTATAAGAGTTCAGGTCGCTTGCTCATCGTGGGTGAATTGGGCCGTGCACAAATGGTGGCCGATGCGTTGGGCGATGCCTTGGAAATCACATTGATGGCCGATGGTGCGTTGAGCGGTGTGCCAGCGCAAGAGCGCCGCTACCCGGTGATCGCGGGTGAGTGGGTGGGCTTGAGCGGTTGGTTGGGGGCATTCACGCTGCAGTGGCAGCGCAGCAACCCGATCGACTTGGATTTGTGTACCCGCTGCAATGCCTGCGTGGCCGCATGCCCCGAGCAAGCCATTGGCTTGGACTACCAAATTAATTTGCAAGCTTGCCAATCGCACCGCGATTGCGTCAAAGCCTGCGGGGTGGCCGGTGCGATTGATTTTCAGCGCACACCCAGCATTGAAAGCGCTGAGTTCGATCTGGTGCTGGACTTGCGCCCCACCCCTGCTTTTGAACGCCACGCGCTCCCCCAGGGCTACTTTCGCAGCGATGATGCAGCCACTTTGATGCGCTTGCGCGAGATGGTGGGAGAGTTTGAAAAACCCAAGTTTTTTAAATACAAGCCCTCCATTTGTGCGCACAGCCGCAATACCCAAATTGGTTGCAATGCCTGTGTCGAGGTGTGTTCTGCCCAGGCGATTTCTTCAGAGCCTGCGCGCCAGCAAATCAAGGTCAACCCCCATTTGTGCGTGGGCTGCGGGGCTTGCACCACGGTGTGCCCCACCGGTGCGCTCAGTTATGCCTACCCCGAAGCCAGCGCCTTGGGGGTCACGACCAAAACCATGTTGGCCACGTATGCCCGCGCCGGTGGCCGCGATGCCGTGCTGTTGCTGCACAGCCAAGGACGTGGCCAAGTGTTGGTCAATCAATTGGGTCGAGATGCCCAGTTAAAACGTGCGCATGGCTTGCCGGCCCGTGTCATTCCCATCCCGCTGTGGCACACCGCCAGTGTGGGTGCTGACGTGTGGTTGTCCATGCTCGCCTTCGGTGCGGCGCAGGTGGTGGTGTTGGCCACCGATGAGGAGGCCCCCGATTACGCCACCGCTGTGCAAGCCCAAATGGCGCAGGTGCAAGCCGTGTTGCATGGCCTGGGCTGCGCTGGCCAGCACCTGGCATGGTTGCAGGCCACCAACGCCGGTGAATTGGACGCGCAACTCAAGGCCTTGCCCCCAGCGCCTGTCCACACCGTGCCGGTAGCCAAATTTGCCCTGACCAGCGACAAGCGCAGCACCTTGGCGCTGGCCTTGGACCATTGGATGAGCCATGCCCCTGACGTGGCCCAGTGGCCCCAGGCCATCACATTGCCTGCCCAAGGTGCTTTTTGGGGTGGCGTTCAGGTCGATTCACAGGCCTGCACCTTGTGCCTGAGTTGTGTCAGTGCATGCCCGGCTGGGGCGTTGCAAGACAACCCCGAACAGCCAGAGTTGTCCATCATTGAAAAAAACTGTGTGCAGTGCGGTTTGTGCGTCACCACCTGCCCTGAAAACGCCATCCAAACCCTGCCGCGTTTGTTGCTCACCCCTGCGCGCCATGAGCGCCAAGTGCTCAACCGCAGTGCCCCATACAGTTGTGTGCGTTGCAGCAAGCCCTTTGGCACTTTAAAGGCGATCGAAAGCATGCTGGAAAAACTCAGTGGGCACGCGATGTTTCAAGGGGCAGCTGGCGAGCGGCTCAAGATGTGCAGCGATTGCCGCGTGATCGATATTTACTCCGCTGGCGATGAGCAGCGCATCGTTTAAATCGCTGTATGCAAGCACCATGAACCTGCCCTTGAACCCACCCCCCACCTCTTCGGCATTGGATGAAGAGACGGCCCGGGCCGAGTTGTACGGCTTGATTGCAACACTGTTTTACGCCCCGCCCGGCGAAGCCATGCTGGGTCAACTGCGTGTGGCCGCCACCGAGGCCCCCGCAGCCGGTGGATTTTTGGAAGAGCCCTGGCGTCAACTGGTGGCCGCTGCCCGCGCCCAGTCGACAGGCCAAATTGCCCAGGAACACGACGCATTGTTTGGCGGCATTGGCAAACCCGAGGTGTATTTGTTTGCTTCACATCACCTCAGTGGCTTTTTGAACGAAAAACCCCTGGCCGCTTTGCGCACTGATTTGACCCAAATGGGGCTGTCTCGCGATGAAACCTTGCCAGAAACAGAGGACCATGTCTCTTACCTGTGCGAGGTGATGCGCTACTTGATCGCTGGTGACGATGTGGCAGTGGCCAACTTGACGAGACAAAGCGAGTTTTTTGCGCGCCACCTGCAACCCTGGTTGCCCGCCTTGTGCGACGCTTTGCAAGCCCACCCCAGCGCACAGTTTTATGCCGCTTTGGGTGGTTTGCTGCGCGCTTTCACTTCGGTCGAGGCCCAGGGCTTTGACATGTTGGACTGAACACCGGGGCCCTGGGTGCGCAAAAACAAAGTGCCAACACCACAGCGACCACTTTCCTGCCCGCCCATATCCATGGATGCACCCAGGGAAACCCTTATGAAATTGATTGCAAATGAGGCGAAAATGTGCTCTAGACCTTGTAGGCGCCATGCCCACCGGTCCGCGGCTTAAATCGCCGCCCTTCTTTTTGGAGATACCCATGAACAACGAACAGTTGCCCACCTCACGCCGCGGGTTTTTCTGGGGTGCGGCTGCAGCCAGTGCTGCGGTGGCCACCGTGGCGGGCGTCAAGGCGCTGGACACCGCGCCCTTGCCCAGCACAGAAAGTTTGCCCCCCGCCCCACCCAATGGGGGCGGATACAGCTTGAGTGAACACGTCAAGCGTTACTACCAAACCACCCGCGTCTGAACGAGGACAACCCATGCTACTGACCAAAAAATCCGACAGCACCCAGCGCGCAGGCTCACCCTTTGTGCACCGCTTGCAGCGCGGCTTGGCCCAAGCCATTCCCACCATGGACAGGCGTGCCTTTTTGCGCCGCTCCGGTTTGGGCGTGGGCGTGGGTCTGGCGGCCAGCCAGTTGACCTTGGTGAAAAAATCCCAAGCCGCAGGGCCCAACAAGGGCGATGGCTCGGGCAAGATCGAGGTCAAGCGCACCGTGTGCACACACTGTTCGGTGGGTTGTGCGGTCGATGCAGTGGTTGAAAACGGTGTGTGGGTGCGCCAAGAACCGGTGTTTGACTCGCCCATCAATTTGGGTGCGCATTGCGCCAAGGGTGCAGCGTTGCGCGAACACGGCCATGGTGAGTTTCGCCTGCGCTACCCCATGAAGTTGGTTGACGGCAAGTACCAACGCATCAGTTGGGACCAGGCGCTCAATGAAATTTCCGAAAAGCTGCTTGAACTGCGCAAAACCAGCGGACCAGACTCCATTTATTGGGTGGGTTCGAGCAAGCACAACAACGAGCAGGCTTATTTGCTGCGCAAGTTTGTCAGCTTTTGGGGCAGCAACAACTGTGACCACCAAGCGCGCATTTGCCACTCCACCACCGTAGCTGGCGTGGCCAACACCTGGGGCTATGGTGCGATGACCAACTCGTACAACGACATGCAAAACAGCAAAGTCGCTTTGTACATTGGCTCCAACGCTGCCGAGGCCCACCCGGTCAGCTTGCTGCACATGCTGCATGCCAAAGAAACGGGTACCAAGATGATCGTGGTTGACCCGCGCTTTACCCGCACGGCGGCCAAGGCCGACGAGTACGTGCGCATCCGCTCGGGCTCTGATATTCCTTTTCTGTTTGGCTTGCTGCACATCATCTTCAAAAATGGTTGGGAAGACAAAAAATACATCAACGACCGTGTCTATGGCATGGACAAGGTCAAAGAAGACGTGCTCGCCAAATGGACACCCGACAAGGTGGAAGAGGCTTGTGGCGTCAAGCCCGAACAAATGCTCAAGGTCGCCACCTGGCTGCACGAAAACCGCCCTGGCACCATTGTGTGGTGCATGGGCCAAACCCAACACACCATTGGCAACGCCATGGTGCGCGCCTCTTGCATCTTGCAATTGGCCTTGGGCAATGTGGGCAAGTCAGGTGGTGGCACCAACATCTTCCGCGGCCACGACAACGTGCAAGGTGCCACCGATGTGGGCCCCAACCCCGACTCACTGCCCGGCTATTACGGCCTGGTAGAAGGCTCTTGGAAGCACTTCGCCAAAAGCTGGGGCGTGGATTTTGAGTGGATCAAGGGCCGTTTCTCGGCCCCGGCCATGATGAGCAAGCCGGGCATCACCGTCTCGCGCTGGATTGACGGCGTGATGGAGAAAAACGAGTTCATCGACCAAGACAGCAATTTGCGCGGGGTGTTCTTTTGGGGGCACGCGCCCAATTCACAAACCCGTGGCTTGGAGATGAAGCGGGCGATGGACAAGCTCGATTTGTTGGTGGTGGTGGACCCCTACCCATCGGCCACAGCGGCCATGGCGGCCATGCCGGGCAAGGCCGAAGACAAAAACCCCAACCGCGCGGTGTACCTGTTGCCTGCGGCCACGCAGTTTGAGACCAGCGGTTCTTGCACGGCTTCCAACCGATCACTGCAGTGGCGTGAAAAAGTCATTGATCCCCTGTGGGAGAGCCGCTCCGACCACATGATCATGTACCAGTTGGCCCAAAAGTTGGGGTTCGATAAAGAACTGGTCAAAAATTACAAAATGCAAAAGGTCAAGGGCTTGGACGAGCCTGTGCCCGATGACATCTTGCGCGAAATCAACAAGTGCGTGTGGACCATTGGCTATACCGGTCAAAGCCCTGAGCGGCTGCAAGCGCACATGCGCAACATGCATTTGTTTGATGTCAAAACCCTCAAGGCCAAAGGCGGCAAAGACGCGGCCACGGGGTACGACTTCACCGGCGATTACTTTGGCTTGCCTTGGCCGTGCTGGGGCACACCGGCGCTCAAACACCCCGGATCGCCCAATCTGTATGACACCTCCAAGCACGTGATGGACGGCGGAGGTAACTTCCGCGCCAACTTCGGCGTCGAGCGCGAAGGCAAGAGTTTGTTGGCCGAAGACGGGTCGCATTCATTGGGTGCAGACATCACCACCGGCTACCCCGAGTTGGACCATGTGCTGCTTAAAAAACTAGGATGGTGGGACGAGCTCAACGATGCAGAGAAGGCTGCGGCCGAAGGCAAAAACTGGAAGACCGACAGCTCGGGCGGCATGATCCGCGTGTTCATGCAAAACCATGGGTGCCACCCGTTTGGCAATGCCAAGGCACGGGCCGTGGTGTGGAACTTCCCCGACGCCATCCCCCAGCACCGCGAGCCCTTGTATGGCAACCGGCCTGATCTGATGGCCAAGTACCCCACCCACGACGACAAAAAAGCCTTCTGGCGCTTGCCCACTTTGTTCAAGACCGTGCAAGACAAAAATATCGCCGACAAGGTGCACGAAAAGTACCCGCTGATCATGACCTCAGGCCGTTTGGTCGAGTACGAAGGTGGCGGCGAAGAAACCCGCTCCAACCCGTGGCTGGCCGAGTTGCAGCAAGACATGTTTGTGGAGCTCAACCCCAAGGCCGCCGCCGACCGGGGGGTGCGCAATGGCGAGCAAGTCTGGGTCAGCACCCCGACGGGGGCGCGCATCAAGGTCATGGCCATGGTCACCGAACGGGTGGGTCCCGATACCGTGTTCTTGCCCTTCCACTTTTCAGGCCGTTGGCAAGGTGCTGACATGCTCGCGCACTACCCCAATGGCGCGGCGCCGGTGGTGCGTGGCGAGGCGGTCAATACAGCCACCACTTATGGTTACGACAGCGTGACCATGATGCAAGAGACCAAGACCACCGTTTGCAATATTGAGCGGGCGTGATCAGCACCCCACACCCGAATAGGAGATCCACATGGCCCGCATGAAATTCATCTGTGATGCAGAGCGTTGCATCGAATGCAATGGTTGCGTCACCGCTTGCAAAAACGAACACGAAGTTCCCTGGGGCGTGAACCGCCGCCGGGTGGTCACCCTCAACGATGGTGTGCCCGGCGAAAAGTCCATTTCAGTGGCCTGCATGCACTGCTCGGACGCGCCTTGTATGGCGGTGTGCCCGGTCAATTGTTTTTACAAGACCGATGAAGGCGTGGTCTTGCACGACAAAGACGTGTGCATTGGTTGTGGCTATTGCTCTTATGCCTGTCCCTTTGGTGCACCGCAGTTTCCCTCACAAGGTACTTTCGGCGTGCGCGGCAAGATGGACAAATGCACCTTTTGTGCCGGCGGGCCCGAGGCCAATGGCAGCCAGGCTGAATTTGAAAAATACGGTCGCAACCGCTTGGCCGAGGGCAAACTGCCAGCTTGCGCCGAAATGTGTTCGACCAAGGCCTTGCTCGCCGGCGACGGTGACGTGGTGGCCGACATCTTCCGCAACCGCGTGCTCAAGCGCAACAAAGGTGCCGAGGTGTGGGGTTGGGGCACGGCGTATGGCAGCACCAAGGCCGGCCAGCCAGCCAAGGAAGGCGGCAAGTCATGAGCAAAACCATCGTCTCTATGGCCTTGGTCGCAGTCTGCGGCCTGAGCGCTTGCATGGAAAAACCCCAGACCCTGGGCACCAAGTCCGACGCCGCCCCATTCACAGGCACTGGTGACGCACCAACCGCCTTTGTCAATGGTGGCTGGAAGGCTGGCGATAAAACCAGTTGGGAGCAGGCTTTGCGCACGCGTGCCCAAGCCGGTCAAAACGATTACGCCAAAACCAACTGAGCAAAGGCCATCCACATGTCACGCACCATGATTTGGGTCATCGCTTGGGCTTTGCCTTGGCTGTGCAGCGGCGTGGCCGCGCAAGACAAACCGGCCACTGCGGCGGTGGCGGCCGAGGCTTCGGCAGACCCGCAGTACCTGCAACAAAGCAACGCCCAGCGCGCCCAGGTGCAGCCTGGCAACAATGCGCCCGTGTGGCGCCAGGTGGGCCAAGGTGCCACCGGTTACAGCAGCCTGCCCAAAACCCAAGCGCCAGAAGCGGGTAATTTGGTGCAGCCTTTTGTGCAATACCCTGGGTCGAGCATGACCAACGCTGGCGAAGCCTGGCGGCAGGTGCGCAACAACTGGATCATTCCCTATGGTGGTTCTTTGCTTTTTATCGTGTTGGGCGCTCTAGGAATTTTTTACTGGCGCCGTGGCACCATGACCTTGCATGGGCAAACCACCGGTCGCAAGATTGAACGCTTCACGCCATTTGAGCGCAGCGCGCATTGGACCAATGCGATTGCGTTTTGTGTATTGGCGGTGTCGGGTTTGGTGATGGCCTTTGGCAAGTTTTTGTTGTTGCCCATCATGGGCAGCAGCTTGTTTGGGTGGCTCACCTATGCCTTGAAAAATGCCCATAACTTTGCGGGGCCCTTGTTTGCGGTCTCTTTGGTGGTGGTGTTTGTGACCTTTGCCAAAGACAACATGCCCAGCAAAGGTGACTTGACTTGGCTGCTCAAAGGCGGCGGTCTGTTCGGCGGCCAAGAGATCCCCTCGCACCGTTTCAATGCGGGTGAAAAGGTTTTGTTTTGGGTCGGTGTGTTTGTGCTGGGGGCGGTGGTGGTGGTCTCGGGCTTGTTCATGGACAAACTGCTGCCCAACTTTGTCTACACCAGGGGCGAAATGCAAATTGCACACATGGTTCATGCGGTGGCCACGGTGTTGATGATGGCCTTGTTTTTGGGGCACATTTACATGGGCACCGTGGGCATGGAAGGTGCCTACGATGCCATGCGAACGGGATATGTCGACGAAACCTGGGCCAAGGAACACCATGCCATGTGGCACGACGACATCCAAGCGGGCAAGATCCCCGCGCACCGCAGCCCTGCACCAGCATCTGGGCCAGTCCAAGTTTGAACGGGAGAGAGCAATGAACAAAGCATTTGCATGGTTTTTGGCCAGTCTGGTCGCCACCTCAGCTTGGGCCAAGTTGCCCCCGCCCAGTGACGAAGCCAAGGCCAAGGCCGCAGAGGCCGCTGCCAAAACGGCCCACTCTGGCAAAGTGGACAGCTATTTGTTGTGTAAATCGCAAGACAAAGTGGCCGCCCATGTGCAGCGCACCAACAAGGCCAAAGCGGGCAAACCTGCGGCCATGCCGGCTTGTGCCGATCCAGGCAAGTTCGAGTACAACCCCAACCCGCCCACCGCTGCTGCTGCGCCTGCCGCACCTGCCGCGCCTGCGGGGGCTAAAAAATCCTGAGCCGTCCTGCGTTTCTGATCTGCATCAAAACAGGCCCATCCAAGGATGGGCGTTTTGCTTTTTGAC
>Ga0214919_10012110_pt1 | contig 10658 bp, 13 predicted proteins | sample LL1503_MetaG_FD_177994 | JGI IMG/M metagenome (GOLD analysis project Ga0214919, IMG submission 177994) | Freshwater microbial communities from Lake Lanier, Atlanta, Georgia, United States - LL-1503 | ecosystem: Environmental > Aquatic > Freshwater > Lake | place: USA: Georgia | collected... | reverse complement strand
GAATAGTACCAGGGGATCATGGCCTCTAACAGGGTGCATAACCGTTCCTTGTGGAACATCACCGACTTAGCGTAGACGTGGAAGGCATCCTTGATCTCCGGCTCTTGCCGGTTGAACACTAATTCCAGCGTATAGTAGGGGATCTTTGCTAACTTGAGTTTTTCGATCGTATACAGATAGTTCATGAGCATTCGCTTGGACTTTGCAGGGTTGAAGAAGACGAATCCAATCGCCATATCACGCCTCCACGGAGAACGATACCGGACATTTGCAATCTCAATCATGTTGCCCGGATCATGTTTGGGGAGGGCGTCGGGTAGCTCCGTGTACGTCATGGACTGAGCTGCTCCCATTGTGTAGAAAACGGATAAAAGACTTGGTAATGAAAGCACAAGGTAGAATGAGCGACACCTACTCTCCCTACAACCCCCGGAACCGAGCCTTTACAGAGAAGGATATTCATCGTATTCTCCATCGTCATGGATTGCCACACTACCGTGTTGCGAACTCCAAGGTGTTCCAAACAGCAATGGTCCACTCAACCTATGTCAAGCGATCTGATTACACTACTCCCGATGGACGACCGGCGTCTCTCGCTCCGTGTCCATCTGGCGTGATGCCCCTTCAAGATGAGTCGTATGAGTGTTTGGAGTTTGAGGGTGATTCGGTGTTGGGTGTTTGCGTGGCAACTTACCTGCGTCGCAAGTACCCGGAGAAGAAGCAGGGGTTCTTGACAGATGCTCGTAAGGAGCTTGTCAACAACGAGCGGATTGGCGTGTTGTGTCAGCAGGTAGGGTTGGATACCTTCTATGTCATTTCTCGTCACAACGAAGAGTCAGTGGCGATTAACGGTAGGAAGAACATCCAGAAACTCGGTGATATCTTTGAGGCATTCATTGGTGCATTGTGGACCGACTGTGGCAACCGGTTCAATATTGTCTATGCCTTCGTGACCAATGTCGTTGAAGCATACATTGACGTGCAGGATGCCGTGACCACTATCACCAACTACAAGGACATCTTCCAGAAGTATTGTCAGCGCGAGTTCGGATCTACGCCTGTGTATCAAATGTTGAGTCCGATGCCCGACTCTAAAGAGATCAGAGTTGTCGTCATGGAGGGCACAACTATTCACGGTCGTGGTCAGGGGCCTACTCGCAAGAAGGCCGAGCAGATGGCAGCTAAGGAAGCGTTGGAGAAATTTGGTGTAACCCTTACTGCTTGAACTGTATTAGTATCTAATGCCATACCGGTAATAATCCCGCATTCTTCCCCACAGCCTATCTTTTTTCCGTGTAGGGCCGGCTCCTTGGTTATATTCCATTGCAATGGCTTTTTCTTGCTTCATTGTCATTGGTCTCCACCCGGGACGAACAATAAGCATACATAGCTGATTGACCGCTTTGTGAAGCGCTTCTTGCGTGAACTCAGGGGTCCTCCAGTTCGCAAACAGCCACTTGCGGAACCCGTCTGCATGCGTTTTGCTTCCAGGTAACAGCTCGTCAATAATTGCCATCATCGACAAGAGATCAAATATTCTGCAAATCCGTGGGATGTCGCCGTCGACAAGGGTGTAGTTTACACTGGCAAGGAGTTTGTTGAGATCGGCGAACTGCCGAAATGTCCAATAGTAATCACTGGGATGAAGCCTGGATCCCAAAAATGTGGCCATTTCGTCTGGTTTCATCATGCTACCATAGTCCGTTAAGATTGGACATCCATCTCGCATCAATCCTATCCCACCCGGGTGTAGATCGCCGTGTATGAATGCACCATTGATATGAACGAGACCAATCATGATGTCCGCAAGAATCAATGGAATGGCTACAATTCTGAGTTCCGCATTCGGTTCGAGATCTCTGGTGTATCTGACCATCACTAGACACATATCCAGCGCATTATCCTCATCGAGTCCCTTTGATCTGAGGGAAAGATACCCACCAGCTTTAGCTACGACATCACTATGAAATGCGTCATAATAAGTAATGTATGGATTTGTAATCATCTTCACGTAGGAGTTACCACCTGCGACAGCTCTGACGAAATCGTTCTTTTCTTTCACCTGGGACCCTCCTGCATCTGTCACATGGGCAACAATGTCCTCCGCATCCCACTTGCCCCCCAATCCAGCTAGAGATGCCTTCACCACTGGCACTACACTAGCACTTCGTGTCCGTACTCCACCAACTATGTCCGGAAGGAAATCCCACCCATCCGGTCCATCTGCCCCAAGCACGACTGCCTGTCCACCCATACCTAGGAAGCTGCCACCCTTCATTGGTTGCGTCTGCAACGCACGGTTACGGCACCGGACCTTGCGAAGTGTCCGCCCCCTCGTCTTACGCACCTTCTTAATACATTTGCGGAACCGCTGTGTTTGGTTCAGTTTGCGTTTACCTCCTCGTTGTTGGAACAGTATGTCGATAGCACTCTGTATCTCCGGCAGTAGTTTATCCGTTGGGGTGGGACCGCCCCATACTGCATTGAGCTTTCGTATGAACCCACCTACATTCCCCTTTGGAACGACATCGAGCTGGTACGTCATGTCCACGATATCATAGAATTTCATGAATCGAAGGAGAGTGTTGTCATCGGCATCCTCGTCCACAACAATTGTGCATTCGGGGAAGAGATCGTGGAGACGGTCTCGCTCAAAATACACTTTGTCTAGCGCCAGTTTGATGCCATCCAATCCAATGAAGATCCGCCCCCAATCGTGAAGGACGAGACGGTTCCCCATCCACGAAACATTGTCGTCCTTGATGTCTCCGTGGAGAATGCCTTCGTCATTGAGGTAGGCGATTGCGTGATACAATTCGCGAAGCTGAACTAACGTGACATCCTTGGGGCGCTTAGAAACCGCTATGTCTTCATCTTGCTTCGGCGTGATAAAGTTGATCTTGTCACCATTCTGTCCGTCTGCAGTGCATGGACCGCCTGTCATGTCGGATTCCTTAAAGGCAGGCGTACATGTAGCGACCGCAAGATTGAAGTGTGTTTCAATCCCCTTGCCAGGGTATTTTTGCTGGATACGCAGAAGCGCAGCCTTCACCTGTTGCTGGTTTACGAGTTCGGAACTGTCTCTGTTTGTGATTCGGGACACGTAGTTGCCCTGCGGAATGGCTACATGCCCTTCTACGCATGCGACCAGGGGGTCGTATACGCAGGTGTCGGCACCAGATGCTAGAAACGCCCCGCCCTGCCTCATTGTGTCAAAGGCAGAAGAATATATCCTCGCAAAGAATAAACTAAATGGGCGGCGGTCTTCTTCAGCTCGTTGCATATGGTGCTCAGGATGCCTACATCACTGGAAATCCCCACATCACCTTCTGGAAGGTGCTCTACAAGCGTCATACGAACTTCGCCATGGAGGCGTTTCGTGTGAACTTCACTGGTTCGCCTCAGTATGGCCAGCGTGTCGTTGCGATCGTCAACCGTAACGCTGACCTGATGTACAAGACCTACCTCGAGGTCCAGCTCCCTGACACGAACACGGGGAACGTCAAGTGGACGGCTGCATGGGAGCGTCGTCTCGGCTACCAGCTCCTCAAGAAGATTGAGGTGGAGATCGGTGGACAGATCATCGACACTCACTACGGTGAGTGGCTCTTCCTGTGGGAGAACCTGACTTCTAGCTTTGACAACTCCGTCAAGCTGGACAGCATGCTGGGTGGTTACCTCGGTGGCACGGAGACGACCGCTGTATCCTGCGGTGGTCGCCCGGCGATCCTCTACATCCCGCTCCAGTTTTGGTTCTGCCGCAACCCTGGACTGGCCCTGCCCCTGATCGCTCTCCAGTACCACGAGGTGCGCATCAACGTCACCCTGTCCGCCGCGACGGACCTTGTGTCCGGAACGGCTGGAACGGGGGGAAGCGTTGCTGCTGCTGCTGCTCTCCTGCCTCAGCTCAAGGACATGGCGCTCTACATTGACTACATCTACCTGGACGTGGACGAGCGTCGCCGCTTCGCCCAGCAGTCGCACGAGTATCTGATTGACCAGCTCCAGTTCGGTCTCCAGCAGACGCTCACGACCGCCAACGCCCGCATTGACCTGACGCTGAACCACCCGGTCAAGGAGCTGGTGTGGGTCTTCCAGGACGCCCGCAAGACGGACTGTGGCTCTGATCTGACCAAGAACATGGGCTTCACGCAGCCGTTCAGCTACGATGACATCGTCAACCGCTGCCGCCTGCAGATCAACGGTCAGGATCGTTTTGATGAGCGCTACGGCGACTACTTCTGGCGTGTCCAGCCGTACCAGCACCACAGCGGTGGTGCGTTCTGGCCGATGCGCGCACAGGTCACTGCACCGACGGCGGCGACTGTGACCGCTACGTGCAGTGTTGTTGGAGACGTGCTGACTGCGGGTACCCCGTCTGCAGGCACGGGCTCGCCGCCGCCGTACATCATTGAGGGAGCGACTGTGTCTGGCACTGGTATCGCCCCCGGAACGATCATTGCCGCGTTTGGCACTGGATCGGGTGGAGCGGGAACTTACCAGCTCAGCGAGCCGGCTATCACGGATGGCACAGGTCTTTCTATTACTTTCACGCTTCCCAATGTGAACTACACTCCTCACGAGAACCCGATCAACGTCTACTCCTTTGCGCTACAGCCTGAGGAGCACCAGCCGTCGGGTACGTGCAACTTCTCTCGCATTGACACGACCACCCTCGTGTTTGACAGCGTTGCCACGTCCGGTGTTGCGAAGCCGACGAAGAGCACTCCGTTCAACTTCCGTATGTATGCCGTGAACTACAATATCTTCCGCGTGATGAGCGGTATGGGTGGTCTTGCCTACAGCAACTAAAGTGCTTGAAGTATACAATGGAGGACGAGCCCGGTGCACCGCCGATGTCAGATCAGTGTGTATTTCTTAAGCGAGGTGATGAAGACACCCGAGTCTTTGTCCCTGGTGAGCGCGTCTGCGTGAAGAATCACGAAGGCGAACGAACAATGGGAAAAATAGTTGAACATACTCCACACGATTACGTCAAGCTGACGTTAGATACTGACTTCCCATCTCGTCTTGCGAAGGGTCGTGACCGGTCCGGAGCAGTTCTTCTTCAGCCGAAGATCCATGTTGGCAAGCTACTCGCAACCGAGAGTGAGAACCCGACTGCTGGGCGTCGGTCAGCGACCAAGCGCATCCGGAAGATCACCCGTCGGCACCGTAACCGGAAGGGTTCTCGCAAGCTCCGTTTTAAGTTTTTCTAGATATAGAATCGCATCCATGTGCTCCTCTTGCGCGTGCACAATCCACTGAAGAACAGAAAGATCCTTACGATCAAGGTTCGTTCCGTACTTTGCCTGTCCAAACTCCGACCGTTGCTTGAACTTCTCAATCACGGCGGTTACAATGCTGTCCATTTTTATAAGTAGAGTGTCAATGCTGAAAGTCTTTCTCGTCTGCTTGGTGGTTGGATGTGTACTGATTGTACTTTCCAATCCGATCACGTACTTCAGAAAGGAAGCTCCGACTACACGTTTGTATTCGGAAGGCACCCGTGAAGTGCAGCGTCTCTCGCCTTCTGCGCTTCCTCCGGCGTTAGATATCTCTCAAAGTTCTTACGTGTCGCGATATGGATAGTATTTACTTTAGATCATACGCTGTAATTGACGTATTTGGAATACAAGCTCCAATAGAGATGGTTTGTTGTGTCATAACGGGAACAGGAAGTCCCTTGCCTGGACATTTTACGTGATCCCTTCCCAATATGTGTCCCATTTCATGTGAGATGACATACTGCCGGTACCCATTCAGATCTTGGCCACTCCTCTTTGTCCCGTGTCTCCACCGATGTTCATTGATATGCATCTGCTTACCTCCCAGTTCAGCGCACGAGAGAGTGTGATCGCATCCCGCTGCCTCCAGTCCCTTGAGAGATGACAAGTGGATGACTACTTGCGGGTTGGACTTCACGGCTACAAACTGGTAGCCATGAGCTTCCCACCCATCCGGATCAGCTAAACAGATGGCTACGTCTCTTGCGAAGTTGTCTAGAGGAAAGTCTACGTCGGGATCCACGACGACTGTGTAGGTCACCCTCACCATTAAAAATGGACGTGATTTTATAACTGACAGACACCTCAGAATGCCCAAGTGTTCTCACTGCAAGAAGAAGACCCATCTTGAGTTCAAGTGCCCATGCTCAGATGAAAAAGTATTCTGCGTGAAATGCCGTGCGAGCGAAACGCATTCCTGTGTGGTTGTGTATCCTCAAGTTGAGTTGATCAAGGTCGTCCCTATCAAGGTAGAGAAGATCTAAGCATTCACATTGGGCGTAGTCGGTTCCTCGTCGTCATCAGAAATATCAATCGCGTCGTCATCAGAAATATCAATCGCGTCCATCAGAAGATTCATCAGTCTCTCCACACTGCGGTCGCTCATGTTCTCCTGCTTAAGAACGCATGACGAAGCCATGCCGTCGCCTAAGAGAACTTCAATGTGCAAGACCCGACACACAGATGGCATGCTGAAAATGACATTCCAAGCATCTGGGTCATTGGCGTCTTGACACACAGATCCCTCCAAGTTGTAGTTCGTCACTGCGATTGCGTGGGCGATTGCGTGATTGAGAATGGCTGCCATTTTGTCCGGTACGATATCCGCATATTGTACAAAGCAGATCCGTTTTACGTGTGCTTGCTAGTCGCCTCCTGGGGGTGTAATGGGCATGAACTCCATCAGTGTATCCATAATTCGCGTCACCCTTGCAGTTGTCATATTGAACCGATTCATCACGGACGCAATGACGCCACCGTCTCGCTCAAGGAACTCAACCTCTAGAAAGCCCTCCGTATTGTAGATCTTCGCATAGCAAACGTGCGGATCGGATTGTGTCTGTTCCCACGCCTGGAACCTGCCGTTGGAAACCTCCAACTCCATTGCGTAGCCGGTTGCGGTGTTCATCTTCGTGATTGCGTTGCGAATGTTGGTATTCATCTTGCCCACTATCTCCTATATGCGAAAAATCAAATCCGTTTTGAATACAAATGCACTTCCTGCTCGAAGCTCTGCTCGTTGGTCTCTTTTTCCTGCCGGTGTATTGGGTTGCGGAGAAGGCGGGGTTCTCCAAGTGGATCACGCTGTTCCTTGCGGGGGCGCTGTTCCACGTGGTCGCCGAGCTGACGGGCGTCAATCGGTCCTACGTCTTGACGAAGGTCTGAGTGAAGTAGGCCAGGAGCACCTCGTATGGAGCCACTTTTTCACCCGAGAAGTAGAATGCAAACCGATCGATGTACTCTGTATCATATAGACAGTGGTGCATCACCTTTGCCACTTGCGCCATTGAGATTTCCCCTGGGTTGGCACCGGGCCATACATACGACGGATATTGGTTTGCCACCCTAGATCTAGATGGGCAATCAAATGGAGTGCACTTGTCAAACGCCTGCTGAAGTTTGGTGCTGGAGATCATTTGCGAAGGAAGTTGCTCGAGGGTGATGTCGCGGTACGCCATGGCTGATGTTGTCATCCAGAATAAAAACAAGTCCATTTTAGTCAGATCGTCTAAAATGGATTCGTTTGGTCCAATAAAGTGGAAGTTGGACCTATCACGCACTTTCACCTATCAATCCCAAAATGACGACTCGCTGGTGCAACTACTGCGGTGACATCGCACGCGCCTTCAAGCCCCGCCCGGGGGGTCTCTGCAACCCATGCTACAAAATGGACCAGGCCCCGGCCAAGCATGTCATCTGTCAAATGGCGAACGTTCTGCAACAAGTGAGTATCCCGGCCTGCATCGACATCAGCGAGCTCAAGCGTCGCGTGGCTCCCTATATGGAGTCTCGCAGGGAGTTCTACTCCGAGACAGGGCGGGGGCTGTACATCGAAGACGAGTTCAGCGAGTATTGGACTGCAAAGGCAACGAAGGGGACTGAAATCGGGCGCGGGAGTGTGGGGATGGACGTCAAGGCAGAGAACGGGGACGGCATTGACGCCATGTGCGTTATCATGAACCGCAACGGATCGAATGAAAAGTCGCTGACCCAGAACTTCAGCGTGGCAGGGGCTCAGCTGGATCAGCTGTTTGATGAGGGAAAGGACACGGAGGCACTTGGCCTGTATCTGACTGGCTACTCTGAAAAAATCAAGAAGGTTCGCGAGGAGAACAGTCTGAAGGACTTGTTTATTCTCGCGTTCGTGTCGACGACAACCGACGTGCACGCGGTGTGTTTCCAGCTCTTCGAGGACCGTATCTTGAGTGCAACTTCGGGAGGGTTCGTTAAGGGGGGAGATCGCAATATCAATGCGAATGGGTTCATCGACCCGTCAGAGGGGAATGTTAAGCTTTACAAGAGCAAGAAGCGCCTCGAGCTTCGACTCAATCGCGCGGTTATCGCGAGTCCGCACACTGTGACACTCTGGAGTCTCAATCCAGCAGTGGCACCAGTCGCCGAGCCACCAGCGTAACCACGGGCACAGACACCGCATTGCCCGCCAACTTATAGAGATTCGTGTCTGAGATTTCTGGCAACGTGTAGTTCATAGGAAACCCCTGAAACGAGAAACACTCGCGAGGAGTCAACTTGCGAATACCTTTTTCATCTAGGATCAGCGGAACATTGTGGCCACCTCCACCCATGTTCGCAGTTAGGGTTGGGCACTCGTTGCTCTTGTTCTCCCTCACGTAGACACGCCGGTACTGGTAGACCGTGTCCTTCTTTTTCACAGCCTCGCTGACGAGTCCCCACGTCGAAGACTTGTCCGTGTAGTAATACTTTTCTGCGACATCATCTTGCAAGAGTGAAGAGATAGTTGACTTTGGTATTTGTTCAAAGTCTAGACTGAAGTTGTCAAATGCCTCCTTTGACTTGAGGCAGACGATGTAGATCCTCTCGCGATGCTGAGGAACACCTGTGATCTCGGCCGTGTTGAGGACCTTGTGCCTGACATGATAGCCCCTGCTTTCAAGATTCGAGATGATGGTCTCAAACGTCTTGTTGTCGTCATGCGACACCAAGTTCTTCACGTTCTCAAGCACCACGCACTTTGGTTTGTGGTAGTCAAGGATCTCTAGAATCTTCCAGAAGACGTTGGACCGCTTGTCATCGAATCCCTCCTGCCTCCCCGCAATGCTGAACGGCTGACATGGGAATCCACCCGTCAGAATATCATGTGCAGGGATAGTCTTAACATCAATATCATTCAGATCGCCAAGTGTCAGCGAGTGGTTGAAGTTCGCATCATACACTGTCTTTGACCACGGCACCATATCGTTCGCGAACACACACTCTACCTTGCCGGTGGATGTGAATGCGTGAGTGAAGGCACCCGTTCCTGCAAAGAGATCGATCATCTTGAGCTTGTCGACAACAACGCGACGGATTTGCTTCTTCATGTTGTTGTGTCTGCAGTTGGAGGATTGATTTCTGTTTTGAACGTGCAAAACGAATGTGATACCTGCAATTAGGTGAAGAGTACTCAAAATGTCTAGGCCCAGCTATCAACCATTCACAATTCGTCGTCTCAATGACATGTTCGTCAACGACACTCTAGATCTCGATCCAGACTGGCAACGTGGGAGCGTATGGACTGCTTCTCAGAAGCCGAAGCTTATCGACTCACTTGATAGTAGCATTCCGATTCCACACCTTGTGATGTGGGCTCGCCCTCAAGGTAAGTTTGTTATGGTAGATGGCAAACAGCGCACAGAGACGGTAATCTCATTTATTAACGATGGGTTCGCTGCTGGCGACGACAAGAAGGACTGGTTCTCCGAGAGGAGTGCTGACGCTCAAGAAGACTTCCTCGACATAGAGATGTACGCCCTGGTGTTCCCTAGCCGAACAGACGAAGATTTTATTGTTGAATACTTTGAGCGAATCAACTCTGGTTCAAAGCAACTCAGCAATGGTGAGCTTATCAACTCCCTATGTGCAAAGCCCATCGTAAGTATGCTCATCTCCATGTTCTTCACACACAGTACATTTCAGATTATGTGGTCTGACGTATTCGGAGATGTATCAACCGATAATAAGCGAATGAGTCATTACGCAGATTCAATTCCATACTTGATGTCCTCAATGTTCGGAATTAACTATCTTACAAAGTCATATCCGGTACTTGCTTCTAAGGTAAAGATCACCGAGCAACGCGACGTTCAACAACACATTACTGTATTCACTGCAAGAATCACTCGCTTCTGTGCGATTGCCAAGGCATGTATGGAAGTCAACCCATGGCTCCAACCTATCTGGAAGAAGGGCCTTCCTCCAGTTCGCCAGATGTCTCCGATTTGGATGACCATTCTAGAACCTCAGCGAATTGGGGATAGGGATCCGGTGGCATTCTGGTCTTCATTCTACACACGTCTTCAGTTATCTCCACAGAAGTTGAATGAGTGGAAACTCTTCATGCGGAAGAACGGCAAAAACGCACAAATCACAAGGGATATTCAGTTCGCAATCTTGGTTGTTGATGCATAAATGTGGGAACTAGAGGCGATATCAGCGGACCGCGACGGACCCGGAATGTAAAAAGGGTTTTTGTTTTTTTGGTGTTGTTGTGTCTACTCGATCCATTTTAGACGATCGTGAACACCCGTAGGCAGTCCCTTCGCCGCCTTTCATGAATCGGGGGGAGGGTAAAGATTTTTCACGTTCGCCACGCAAAGTCGCGCCCCTCTAATAAGAGGAGGTGCCAAAAAA
>Ga0214919_10012108_pt1 | contig 10661 bp, 13 predicted proteins | sample LL1503_MetaG_FD_177994 | JGI IMG/M metagenome (GOLD analysis project Ga0214919, IMG submission 177994) | Freshwater microbial communities from Lake Lanier, Atlanta, Georgia, United States - LL-1503 | ecosystem: Environmental > Aquatic > Freshwater > Lake | place: USA: Georgia | collected... | reverse complement strand
AATCAGCATTAAAAAGAGTTAATCCAAAAAAAAAGTGCTTAGCACGTAAAAGTGCATATCGTGGTCATTTATTGAGAAGAAAAAACTCAAAGCAATTAAGACGATTATGTGAACCTAATCAGATTCATTCAAGTGATCGTAAAGCATTTGCTCTAATGTTACCTTATGCCTAAAATTAAATTATCTAAACTTATATAGTTAAAAATTAAAAATGGTTAGAATTAAACGCGGAAATGTTGCTGCGAAACGACGCAAAAAATATCTAAATTTAGCAAAAGGATTTGTAGGCTCAAATTCACGCTTAAGTACAATGGCTTCGGAACAAGTAGTTCAAAGTCTAAATTTTGCTTATATAGGAAGAAGATTAAAAAAACGTAATTTTCGCCGAATTTGGATTTATCGAATAAATGCAGCTGCGAGAGCTCGTAAAAATATTTATTCACAATTTATTGGTTCATTAAGAAATATTAATATTTTTCTAGATCGTAAAATATTATCTACATTAGCCTTTACTGATTTATCTGCTTTTAACGTTATTGAACGTCAATCACGTAAGTCTAGTATTTATAATTGAAACTAAAATTAAATGTCAATGTATTAAGCAAATACATTGACATTTAATTTTAGTTTCAATTATAATCAATGTATATATTTTATTCTTTATGCTGGTATAGCTCAATTGGTAGAGCGCCTGACTTGTAATCAGGAGGTTAAGAGTTCAATTCTCTTTTCCAGCTATCTAAATGTTACTTTTATTGTAAACAGTTTGCATATCAATTTGTTATCAAATAAATATCCTTTTTTAACAACAAAAAATTATGACAAGATAGAGAGTTTATTACTTCGTGTCCAATATGAACTACCATACAGGGGGGACTGCCCTGTCTTTTTAGTCAGTGTAGATAAAACTCTAAATTCTCTGGAAGAGAAATTGGATAGAAAAGATACTGAATACATTGGTCCGGGCTTATAATGCGCAGCCTAGGTACGACATTGCACGGAAATGTACCAAAATACGCTAAAATTGATGAAAATTGCACGAGATTTTGTTAGTTTTTAGCAGGTTTTTTAATTAAAAAAGAGGGGTTAAAGCCACAACTTATAACGCTTCAAACCCTAGTTCAAAAAAATAAAAAATAGCAATTATATAGTATTACTGTAAGTAACCCTGTTTACTTCATCCCAAACAATTTAAATTTAGAATAAAAATGATTATGGAAGAAAATTTAAATCAAGATGGCAAATTTAAAATTTCGTTATAGAAACTAGCTGACTTTATACTTTATTCGACTTATAATTAAAATCATTAAATAAAGACTTTACAATTTAAATCCACTATAATAATTGTATAAATAGAATATTAAAATATTCCCATAATAACAAGAAATTAATTACATTTATCATTTATATGGAAACATTATTATTAAGCAAATTACCAGGAGCTTTTGCTGTATTTAGCCCACTTATTGACGTAATGCCTGTAATTCCAGTATTATTCTTTTTATTAGCCTTTGTATGGCAAGCTAGTGTTGGATTTAGATAATTTTTAACACTTAAATTTAATTAAATTAATTTTAACTCAAAAAGAATGGTTGAACCTCTTTTAACAGGAATTGTTTTAGGCTTATGTGCTGTGACTTTAACAGGTCTTTTTGTAGCTGCATACCTTCAGTATAAACGTGGAAATGAATTAGCTTTTTAAGTAAGTTAATTTAAAAACTAAATTCATTATTACTTCTAATTGCTCTTCGATAAATATCATGAGCAATTAGAGTTTTTTAATTTTTTTTAACTTTAGAATGTTTTTGAAATTTTGACTTTTTTATAAAGTATTCTCTATTTTTACTATAATTATGTATAAGTAATATATTTTTTATTAACAGTATTTTGATGAACGAAAATAAAACAGACAAAAATTTAGAAATTAGACAAGTGTTAAACGAACCATATAAATATGGATTTAATACAAACATTGAAACAGAAAGTTTTCCTTTTGGTTTAAATGAAGAAATTGTTAGATTAATTTCCTCAAAAAAAGAAGAACCAAATTTTATGTTAAACTTTCGTTTAAGAAGTTATAAAAAATGGGAAAAAATGGACATGCCAGACTGGGCAAATATCTCGATTAAACCAATAAATTATGATAATATCACCTATTATTCGATTCCAAAAAAGAAAAAAGTATTAAATTCCTTGGATGAAGTTGATCCTGAAATTTTAAAAACTTTTGAAAAATTAGGAATTTCACTAGATGAACAAAAAAAATTATCCAATGTTGCGATGGATGCTGTTTTTGATAGTGTATCAATTGCTACGACCTATAAAGAAAAATTAGCAAAATCTGGTGTTATTTTTTGTTCTATTTCTGAGGCTATTAAATCATATCCAAATTTAGTAGAAAAATTTTTAGGAAGTATTGTATCATCAGGAGATAATTTCTTTGCTGGTCTTAATTCTGCCGTTTTTAGTGATGGTTCATTTTGTTATATACCACAAAATGTTATTTGTCCTTTAGAATTATCAACTTATTTTCGTATTAATGATAAAGATTCAGGTCAATTTGAACGAACTTTAATAATTGCTGAAAAAAATAGTGCAGTTAATTATTTAGAAGGATGTACTGCTCCACAATATAGTGAAAATCAACTTCATGCTGCTATTGTTGAATTAATTGCTTTTGAAAATGCTAAAATTAAATATTCTACGGTTCAGAATTGGTACAGTGGTGATAAAAATGGTGTAGGAGGAATTTATAATTTTGTAACGAAACGTGGATTATGTATAGGTAAAAATTCAAATATTTCTTGGACGCAAGTTGAAACAGGTTCCTCTATTACTTGGAAATATCCAAGTTGCATTTTATTAGGTGAAAATTCAACGGGTGAATTTTATTCCGTAGCTTTAACTAATAATTATCAACAAGCAGATACTGGAACAAAAATGATACATTTAGGAGAAAAAACAAAAAGTAAAATTCTTTCAAAAGGGATTTCATGTGGATTTTCCAAAAATTCCTACCGTGGACTAGTTAAAATAGGAGTAAATGCAAACTATTCACGAAATTTTTCACAGTGTGATTCTTTTTTAATTGGGGCATCTTCTCAAGCCTGTACGTACCCATATTTAGATATTTCTAATTCAACAGCAATTGTGGAACATGAAGCAAAAATTTCAAAAGTTAGTGAAGATCAACTTTTTTATTTAATGCAAAGAGGTATTAATATAGAACAAGCAGTAAGTTTACTTATTAGTGGTTTTTGTAAAGATGTTTTTACAATGCTACCTATGGAATTTGCAACAGAAGCAGACAAATTATTATCATTAAAATTAGAAGGAACAGTTGGATAATTATATGACAGAAGAATTATTAAGTATTAAAAATTTAAAAGCATTAATTAATGATAAATTAATCATTAAAGATTTAAATTTAACAGTAAATAAGGGTGAAATCCATGTGATAATGGGTCCAAATGGTTCTGGTAAAAGTACATTATCTAAAATATTAGCTGGACATCCATCTTACACAATAAATGAAGGATCGATTGAATTTGATTCTAAAAATCTATTAGAAATGTCACCAGAAGTTAGATCTCATGAGGGTTTATTTTTAGCTTTTCAATATCCTTTAGAAATAGCAGGTGTTACTAATTTTGATTTTCTTAGAATTGCTTATAATGAAAAGAAAAAATATTATAAATTGGAAGAATTGGATCCGTTGGAATTTATGGAATTAACTGATCAAGTTTTAAAAAAATTAAAAATAAAACCTGAATTTTTAAATCGTGATTTAAATCAAGGTTTTTCTGGTGGAGAAAAAAAACGTAATGAAATTTTACAGATGTTATTATTAGGTCCGAAATTAGTCATTTTGGATGAAATTGATTCGGGTTTAGATATTGATGCAATTAAAATAATTTGTGAAGAGATTCTAAATAATTTACAAAATGACTCCTCTTTAATTATAATTACGCATTATCCAAAAATTTTAACTTATTTAAAACCTGATTTTGTTCATATTATGATTGATGGGGAAATAATTAAAACAGGGAATTTTGAGTTAGTAAATTTATTAGAAGAAAAAGGTTATGATGTCTTTAAGAAATAAAAGTAAAAAAGGAACATATAGTTCCTTTTTTACTCTTTAATTATTTTGAAAGTTCTTGTTGAATTTTTAGAATCGCTTCTTTTAATAAAGCTTCAGAATCTGGAGCTAATTTTTTAGATTCTTTAACTAATTTCGTATAACGTGTATCTTTAACATTTAAATATTCTTGTAGACTTACAATGAATGCAGGAACTTGACCTACAGCTAAAGTATCTAAATAACCATTTGTCCCAGCATAAATTAAAGCTACTTGATCTTCAACTGATTTTGGAGTACCTTGAGGTTGTTTTAATAATTCACGTAAACGTACACCACGAGCTAATTGAGCTAAAGTTGCTTTATCTAAATCAGATGCAAATTGAGAAAAAGCTTCTAATTCAGCGAATTGAGCTAATTCAAGTTTTAATTTACCAGCAACTTGTTTCATTGCTTTAATTTGTGCTGCTGATCCTACACGAGAAACAGAAATACCAACATCTACAGCTGGTTTAATACCTGAATTAAATAATTCTTTAGATAAGAAGATTTGTCCGTCAGTAATTGAAATTACATTAGTCGGAATATAAGCAGAAACATCTCCAGCTTCAGTTTCAATAATTGGTAAAGCTGTCATACTTCCACCACCAAGTTTTTCACTTAATTTAGCAGCACGTTCTAATAAACGTGAATGTAAATAGAAAACATCTCCTGGGAAAGCTTCACGACCAGGTGGACGACGTAATAATAAAGACATTTGACGATATGCTTGCGCTTGTTTTGTTAAATCATCATAAATAACTAGAGTAGCTTTTCCTTTATACATAAAGTATTCCGCAATACTAGCAGCTGTATAAGGTGCTAAATATTGAAGCGTAGCAGGATCACTAGCATTTGCAGCAACAACAACTGTATAAGGCATTGCATTTTTTTCTTCAAGTGCAGTTATACATTGAGCAACTGTCGATGCTTTTTGTCCAATAGCACAATAAACACAAACAACGCTTTCTGATTTTTGATTAATAATTGTATCTAAAGCAATTGATGTTTTTCCTGTTTGTCGATCTCCAATAATTAATTCACGTTGTCCACGTCCAATTGGAATCATTGCATCAATGGAAACAATTCCTGTTTGTAAAGGTTCACAAACTGATTGACGAGAAATAATACCTGGTGCTGGAGATTCAATTAAACGAGTTTCGTTTGATAGAATAGGTCCTTTTCCATCAAGAGGAATTACTAAGGCGTCAACAATACGACCTAATAAATCTTCACCTACTGGTACTTGTGCAATTTTTCCTGTAGCTCGTACAGTACTTCCTTGTTTAATGTTTCGTCCTGTCCCCATTAAAACTGCACCAACATTACTTGTTTCTAAATTTAAAGCAATACCAATTGTTTGATCTTCAAATTCTAAAAGTTCACCACAAGCAACATTTTCTAAACCAAAAATACGAGCAATTCCATCCCCTACTTGTAAAACAATTCCAACATCAGCAGTTCTAGTTGTTGTTTGAGTATATTCATTTAACTTATTTTGTACAAAATTAGTTAATTGGCTTACATTTTTCATCTTTAATTTTATTATTAAATTTTTAGCTTATTACTATTTTATTACTTATTAATAAATCTCAATTTAATTTTGTTAAACTTCGTTGAAGAATAAACTAAATTCTTTTAAAATACTAGCATCAATTGCAGTTGATTTATATTCTACGATTAAACCACCTAATAACTGTGGATTATAAGATACAGTTAAAATGATTTCATTAGCTTTAGTTAATGATTTTAATGCTGCTAATAATGTTTCACCATAACTTTCTTGTAAACTACTCGCTGTTACTAGTTTTACCATTGCTGAGTTTTTAAATTGTAACAATAATTTTGAGTATGCACTTGAAATTTCTGGAATTAAAGATAAATGTGTACGTTCACATAAAACTTTTAAAAACGATTTCATTGTTATTGTTAAACCCGGAAAAATATTGAAAAGTACATCTAACTTTTGGCTTTCAGCATAAGTCGGATTTTTAAAAAATTCATTTAATTTTTTTGATGTTAATAGTGTAGAACTTAATAATAATAGTTCTTCACCAATAATGTATACATCCGGAATTACTGATAAGTCATTCCCATTAACATTTATTTTTGTTACATCAAAAGACGTATTTTTTGATTTTTCAAGATCAAAACTTTTAACATTTTGAAATAAAGATTTCGAATAAGTAGTAACTACTTTTTTAGTAAAACTCATTTTTTAAGTCCTCCTAATTTTGAAATTGTAATTTCAATAATTTTTGATTGTTCTTTTTCAGACAAAAATAAAAATTTACGTAAAATTCTACTTGCCGTTATAAAAATCATATAACGTTGTAAAGAAATAAATGCTTTATTTTCGAAATTTTTGATTAAATTTTCTGTTGTTGTAAAAGTTTCTTCTAAACCAGCTTTAACTAATTTATATTTATTATTTACTAATTCTACTTTATCTTTTTCATAAAGCATTTTCCAAGATTGTAACCAGAATAAGCTTTGAGTAAAACCTTTCTCTGCTAAATAATAATAATTTGATGCATTTAAAACATCTTTTTGAGCATTTTCAATAGTTTGAATAATCTCTTTTTGTCGGTTTTCTAAACTTACACTAAATGAAACTTTATTAGCATAAAGTAAAACACCAAGCAAAATAACTATATTTTGAACATTAGTTTCTAAAATATTTGGGTTTAATTGTAGAAAAGGTTCTTCATTATTTAGAAGAAACGAAAAATTATTCCAATCCATAGGTGTTGTTAACTAAATTTTACTTAAATTTTTAAGATACTGATTGGAATTTTTTAATGAAAAATTTATCAGTAAGAGAAATTAATTCATTGCTTATATTAGAAAACAGAAAAGCTGATTTAATTGAAAGATCTCCTTTTAATTTACTTAAAAGTTTTAAATTTTCTTTTTGAACCGAACTTACTTCACTTTCAAAATTTGAATTACAATAATTACGCGTAAGCTTAATTTGACGATTCATTTCATTAATTTCGTCACTTAATAAGAGAACACATTCAGATAATCTTTCATATCCAAAAGTAAGTAAGATTGTTGATTTACGTAATGTATAATTAATAAATTCTGCGCGAGAATCAATTTCTTTAGAAATTGGGGCAATAAATTTAAATGTAACAACTAACGCTAATGTAATAAATAATATTAAATCTGCGACAAAAGTTAAATCAAAATCAAATAAATTGCTTTTATTAATAAAAAATGTAGTTGTAAAAATCATATGTATATTTAAATTTTAAATTAATAAAAATAAAATAAAATAAAATTTGATCTAACTGCTCTAATTAGAACAGTTAGATCAAAATTTTATTTATTATCCACCAACGAACGGGTTTGCGAATAATAAAGAAAGAGCAACTACAAGACCATAAATTGTTAAAGATTCCATGAAGGCTAAAGATAATAATAAAGTTCCTCTGATTTTTCCTTCAGCTTCTGGTTGACGTGCAATACCTTCAACAGCTTGTCCAGCTGCATTTCCTTGACCAATACCAGGACCTAAACCAGCAAAACCAACAGCGATAGCAGCAGCAATAACAGATGCTGCAGAAACAATAGAATCTACCATAATAAAAAATTTTTGAAAAAGATTTATTTCAAAGAATTAACAAATTTCATAAAATATATTTTTATTCAATAACTTCCCCTATATAATTAGCAGCAAGAGTTGAAAAAATTAAAGCTTGAATTGAACTAGCAAATAAACCTAGCATCATAATTGGAACTGGTACAATAAACGGAACAAGTGAACAAATTACGGCTACCGTTAATTCATCAGCTACTACATTACCAAATAATCGGAAATTTAAAGAAAGTGGTTTTGTAAAATCTTCAACGATATTAATTGGTAGTAAAAATAAGGCTGGTTTAATATAACGTTTAAAATATCCAATTCCTTTAATTTTAAAACCAGCAAAGAAATAACTTAATGAAGTTAAAAGAGCTAAACAAGCAGTTGTATTAATATCATTTGTTGGCGCTGATAATTCTCCTTCTGGAATTTCTATTAATTTCCAAGGGATTAAAGCTCCTGCCCAATTTGAACCTAAAACAAAAAGGAAAATTGTTGCGGTAAATGGTAAAAATTGTGAGTAATATGACGGACCCATTTGAGTTATAGCAATACTTTTTACTAACTCATAAACAACTTCAACAACATTTTGTAAATTTCCAGGAACTTTCTGTAAATCACTTGTTCCTGCAATTAAAAATAAAGACACAGTGGCAACAACAAGACTTGCAACAAAAACTGTTTCTCCATGAAAATGTAAATTTTCGTTAAGATCTACATATAAATGAGCTCCAACTTCAATTTTTGATAAAAGAAAAGTATACATATTTATTTTTTAAAGTTAAAAACTAATAATTTGTAGATAACACTATTATTAATTTAAAATCTTTCTAAAATATAAATTTTAGAAGATTTATTTGAAAAAGAATAAACAAATTTCTTGAGATAATGAACAAATGTTAAAAGTATATTAATTTGTTACTACTGTATTATATTAAGAATTATTAGAACTATTATATCCTAAACAAATTCTATTAACTAAATAATTTAAAATAAAGTTAATAGATGAACTTGAGTCATCGTTTGCTGGAATAGGATAAGGAATTAAATCTGGATTACAATTAGTATCTACAATACATACTGTTGGTATACCTAAACGTAAACATTCTTGAATAGCTAAGGAATCTTTTAATTGATTTGTAAAAATTACAGCATCAGGTAAGCTTGTCATATTTTTTATCCCATTAAATAAACGTCTTAGTTTATCAATTTCTTTACGTTGACTACTATAATCTTTTTTTGAAAGATTTTCAAAAGCGCCTTCTAGTTCTTGTTTTTCTAAATATTTTAAACGTTCAATTTGTTTTTGAACTGTTGTCCAATTTGTTAACATTCCCCCTAGCCAACGATAATTAATATAAAAACTATCACAACGTTTTGCTTGTTTACCAATAATGGAAGAAGAAAGACGATTTGTCCCGACAAATAAAAATTTACCACCTTTTTCAGCTTTTTTTTGTAAAACATTTCCAGCTAAACGTAATAATTTAGATGTTTTTACTAAATCAAAAATATGATATCCATATTTTGCATAAAGAATATAAGGAGCCATTTTTGGATTCCATTCTTTTGGGCTGTGCCCATAATGTACTGACGCTTTTACGTATTGTTTTGCAATTTCTTTTTTTTCTAATTTTTCGTTCATCTTTGTTTTACTTTTTATTTAATTTTTAAATCGATAAATATTATCTAAATAATTTTTATAATTTAAAAATGCCGATCCAGCTGGAATAAGTCTACCAATAATAATACATTCTTTCAATCCTCGTAGCCAATCGGGTGTACCTTCAACCGCGGCTTTTGTTAAGACACGTTTTGTTTCTTGAAACCCAGCAGCTGATAAAAAACCATCTTTACTTAACGACGCATTTGTTGACGAAAGTAGTAAAGGTTCATATTTTGGTGTTTTATATTTTATTCGTGTATCACTTTCTTTTAATGCTAAATAAATTTGAGTTATTAATGAAATGCGAATTACTTCGCCTGGTAACAAGGGAGTATCACCACTTTCATTAATAACAACTTTTGAGGTCATTTGACGAACAATTATTTCAATATGTTTACTTGAGATATTAACTCCTTGTGATTGATATATTGATTGAATTGAATTTATTAAGATTATTTGGAATTTATTTAAACTACGGGTTGTTCCTAATAAAATTCCATCAAAAGTTGAATGATACTTAAAAAGAATAGATAATAAATCATGTACATCAACAATACCTTCTGTAATAGGTTCACCAATGTCAACAAAATTTCCAGATTCCATTAAAACTTTTGATGTTAATGGTAATTCATAATTTTGAATTGGATTAACATATTCTAAAAAAATTAAATCATTATTTTTGGTAGTAATAATATAGTCTCCTTTCGGATTTTTAAATACACTTTTTGGCTTTTGAGTTTCTATTTCTACCCAAGGTATGAGTTTTCCATTTTTATATTTAAATAATATTTCAGTTTCTGTATCATTTACTTTTTCTACTTTCCAATTCGACCACTGTGTTTTTCCATATACCAGAAGTTGAGAAGCCTTATCGGTTTTAAAAATATATTCTTCCTTTTTAGAAGATTTTTTTTCAGCTTTAAAAATTGATGGGACTGGTAAAGCTTTAAAAATTAGACCCTTATAAATGATAGATTCTTCTTTTAAGAAAATACTATGTCCAATATTAATAATTTGTTTATCTTGTTTTAATTTTGAACGCGTTTTTATTTTTTCTGCTTTATTTAAAGTATAAATACAATTAATAGTTTGCCCTTCTACTGAACGTGTAAAATTATCGCTTAATGAATCATTAATATTTGCATTTAATAATAATACACCCGGTCGAGTAGCTAAATAAGCTTTTGTTTTCGGACGTCTAGCTTCAATTAATTCTTCAATTTTTGGTAAACCTTGAACAATATCTTCGGTTTGTTGTGTATAATTTACTAAAGTTGCAAAGA
>Ga0214919_10012107_pt1 | contig 10661 bp, 11 predicted proteins | sample LL1503_MetaG_FD_177994 | JGI IMG/M metagenome (GOLD analysis project Ga0214919, IMG submission 177994) | Freshwater microbial communities from Lake Lanier, Atlanta, Georgia, United States - LL-1503 | ecosystem: Environmental > Aquatic > Freshwater > Lake | place: USA: Georgia | collected... | reverse complement strand
TTATTTGCTTAAGTTCCTTATAATCACCAGCAAAGGAAGCGTGGCAGAGCGGTTGAATGCACCAGTCTTGAAAACTGGCGAGGATGAAAGTCCTCCGTGAGTTCGAATCTCACCGCTTCCGCCAAATGTCAAGTATTTATATGGGCTTCCAGCTTGGAGGCTCTAAATTCCCCCAATTTTCCCCACACAACTGCCATTCCTTCAACCCCTTTTTAGATTGCGGCTGGTTTTCTAGCCTATTTTTTGGGGTCAGTTCAAACGGAGTGGTTTTTAATGTGTAGAGCCACCCCTTAACTGTTTGCCATAACCTAGACCCCACCGAACCCCCACCCGCCCAAATCGACCGCAGTGCTTTGCACAGCCATACGCTTTAATCTACTCAAACGATTATTTTATAAAAGAGGGGGTAGCCCTTAATGAAGTTTCCAGACTATAAGTAAGCGGGCTTACAGAAACACCCCCCGTCAATGTTTCAAATCAAAAGGGTGGGGGTATATATTAAAAAACCACTCCGTAGAGTGGCTGGTAGTTAGGGCTAGCTGTGAGTAGAGTAACTACTGCAAGATACTAAATAAGGATGCTAGCGAGAGCAGTACTAGTAGTTTCTTTGTCATATCACAGTCCTTTGAAGCCTCAAGGCACATCCATCAACCCATCCTGCATAGTAGCGCAATCCCAGCAATCGGAGTATTAGTTACACTCGTTATCCCCCGAAGACTCCCCATACCCAAACCGAATACATGGGGGGGGGCGCTGCCACTCATCAGGAATATCCCATTCTAATGGGGGCAAAGGTACCGACGAAATGAACATGGACTCCCATTCTATCTCTATCGCAGATGCCAAATTCGGCATTAACATTGATGATGCTGCAATCAGTAGTACTAGCAGTTTCTTTTTCATTATCTTTTCCTTTGTGATTCATTGTTACTTTGAGTCAATTAAAACTTATATCCAACACCCACTAAGAAGTTATACACATTGGCATTTAGCGTAGTAGACCAGCTTAAAGTCCTTGTACCAGCTGGCGCTCTTTGGTTATCTACAGAATTACCATAACTAAAGTAGTTAGCTTCTCCAAAACCATACCAATTGCCAGCAAAGAATTGCTTGTAGCCTAGACCAAGCGAATAGCCGCTTAAGTTATCGGTGCTACTAGTACTGTCACTGCCTTGAGTCGATTTAATGGATGCGCCTGTATAGCCTACTTTTAAGTAAGCCAAGCCATCAGTTCCCACATTCATGCCGGGTGCTAGGTAAATGTTATAGACATTTTGCTTTTGGTAAGTACCACTAGAGGTTTTTCCAGCAAGAGTTGAGGTGTAATTACCTGATTGACTATTAATAGGGTAGTACTCAGCGCCAATGGCTAAGGTGAAGTCTTTATTAATAGAAGCTGTATAGCCAAGAGCAACATTACCAGTAGCCCCAGAAGTACTGCTAATCGAAGTCGCTAGTGGAATGGCGGTACTTGAACCACTAACAGCAATCGGAGTATTGGTTAGGGTTGGACTAATACTTTCATAACCAACAGCGATTTGTCCATAAAAGCCTTCAAACTTGGACTGGGCAAAACAAGGTACTGCTAGGGTGGCTATAACTAAACCAAGTGGTAAATGGTATTTCATTAGCTCAGTCCCTTTGTATCAGTTCAGTCTTTTAAGCCTTAAGACAAGGCACAGCCATCAACTACCAATCAGCAGTTAGTCACAGTTAACAGTCCGTTTTAGATCCTGTTTGCGAGGGAGGTCCCCAACATTCCGGCAAGACAATAGTTAAGAGATCCCACCCATCATCCTCATCCCATTCTATCTCTATCGCAGATGCCAAATTCGGTATTAACATTGGAATGACAGCAATGAGTAGTACTAGTAGTTTCTTTTTCATCTTCTCCCTTAGTTATTATTTTTATGAAATATGGAAAATCTACTGCTAAATGCTAGCATAAGTACTTATTTTTGAAAATAGTGACTCAATTAAAAACCACCCAAGCTAGTCCCTTTAATCCTCCCCACCCAGCACACTATGTTGACCAGCTTGACAGTGGTACTAGCCCTTTGAATTTCCTGAGTTTAGTAGGCTTTTTGGCATAAAAGAAGCGATTCATGACTAATCACGGTAATAGTACCGATTTTGAGTAAGAAGATTGTTGCCCGCCAATAAAAATTGCCACTTACTGAGCTTTGTCCGTAAACTTTTTCAACCATTTAATCGGCTCAACACCCAAAGCCTTGCAGTAGCTCAGAAATTCAAGTACATCGAGGGTGCGCTCGCCTGACTCGACTTTGGAAACATAGCTTTGAGGCTTCTTTAGCTTTTCAGCTAGATCTTGCTGAAGTAGCTTGCCAGCCAGACGGGTTTTTTTAAGCTCAGACCTTAAGTATTCATATTTTTGTTGTTCTAGCATGAAGTCATGCTAAATATCAATACAAAATATCCCATTTCGGGATAATATTAATAAGCTTATTTAATTACAGGAAGGATCGGCAATGCCTAACCTAAAAATAATTTTAATAGCCTGTGTGGTTAGCTTATTAGCTGCCTGCGGTGGCGGTAATTCAGGATCGACAGGATCTTCTTCCACTCAAACGCTTTTGTATGGCTCGATTTACGTAAATACATTTAATGGTAGAGCTGGGTTAACAGCCGACTATCCATCGCAAGCTGAGGCAGATACTGCGGCATCGAACTCATGCTATACACGCACTGATGGATCTAAATGCGAAAGACTGCTTACATTTGGAACGGGTAGATGCGGTGCAGTAGCAAGGGGTTATAACTATAACGGAGCAACATTTAAATACGATTTTATATTTAGCGCCGAAAGCTCCTCTGCAGTTGAAACTGCTAGAGCAAGCGCTCTTGCTGGATGTATAAAGGCGGGTGGAGGCTCTTGCGAAATAATCGCTAGTGCATGTAATGGTAATGGCAAATAATCTTCTTCTAGGATTATTGATCCTCTAATATAGGCACGAACAAGCTGAGAATTACTGATTTACCAGCCCTTAACGCTAGGCGCTTGTGGAGCCTGTCTTGGAAATCCGAGAGTTGTATTGGGCGCCATATAGACTGGAGCGGTTGAAGTTCCCTGATGAACACCTTGAGGGCTATAGAAGTTGGTCTGCCCATTATCAGTTTGGAATGACTGGGTATTTTGACCAGCAGCGTTATATACGTTGGTTACCCCAGTAGGAGATGTCTGGCTATAGCCTTGATACTGCCCCTGCGGTCCATAAATAGCTTGGGCGTAAGCTAGATTGGTCATAATAAGTAGAAATAAGCCTAATTTCATTATTTCCTCACATTTGGAATAATAAGAAGTACAGCTGCTAGTCTATTCCTTAAATATGCCAAAAACAAAAACCTCAAAATTTCGATCTTTTGAACAGGCTAGAGAATTTGTTCATACACTTGAATTAAAAAACAATAGAGAGTGGAGGAATTGGTCAAAGGGAAGTGAGAGACCATTGGATATTCCGACCACTCCAGAGAAAGCATACAGCCCAGAATGGATTAGTTGGGGCGATTGGTTAGGTACTAATTCAGTAGCTTTTAAAGTAAGGAAAATTCGCTCATTTGAGGATGCAAGAAATTATGCGCAAACGCTTAATCTTAGTAGTACAGAACAATGGAAGAGTTGGGCTAATAGCCATTCACGACCTCTAGATATTCCTAAAACCCCAAGATCTGCATATGCAGATAAATGGGTAGATATGGGTGATTGGCTAGGAACCAACAGAAGGCATCAAAAAAATAAAGAGTTTAGGGCATACAAAGATGCTAGAGTTTTTTCTAGAAAATTAAACTTAAAAAGTGCAATAGAGTGGAGGAATTGGGTTAAGACAGCTAAGCGTCCAGAGGATATTCCAACATCACCACATCTTATATATAAAGACGAATTTACTAGTTGGTCGGACTGGCTTGGAACATCAAATTCTGCCCCGAAAGATAAGAAATTTAAATCATTCGAGGATGCTAGAAAATTTTCTAGGGGGTTAAATTTAACAAGTATTCAGGAATGGTCAGACTGGGCTAAGTCTTTAAATAGACCTATTGATATACCCGCTGGACCAGCTGCAACTTATAAAGAAGAATGGATTAGTTGGGGCGATTGGCTTGGTTTATATAACCGCTGGACCAAAACCGCATTAATTGGTTTTATTAAATCTCTTTACCCAATTCTTCCTAATCTTGAGCCATCTGAACTATATTCAATCCTTAGAAATAATAACTGCCTAAATGCTATTGAGAACCTTGGTGAAGATTCACCTCTAAAGCAATTAATAGATTCAACCCTACATGGACATCTTGAAAATAATGCTGAGATATTTAAGGAGATTGAGAAGCTCGAAAAGCAATTAAAGGGTAAGGACGAGGAGTTATTAGGCTCAGATACATCTGGAGCAATCACAGAAGAAGATATTTCTAAGGAAATTATCCCAACTGAAGATGATGTTGAAGAGCTACCAAGACTTACGCCATCACAAATTCTTGAGAATTTAGACCACCTCGAAAATGTTCTGGGAATTTCTGATGAGGATACTGTTGAGTTTCTAATCAACAAGTCATTAGGTCGCATCTGGGGGGAAATTCTTCGCTCTAGTGATCCAGATGCGCAAGTTGCCAAGATTCGGGATTATTCTGGCGCCAAACATTCTTCAGTAGTGCGTGAACGCTATTTAGAACAATATTCAGGAGCTTCTTCTTTGCCCATTCCAACAGGCTATGCCTTTAAAAAGAATGGCGAACCACTTAAACCCAATTTGATGCAACGATTAGTTGCTTACAGGGTGCTAAAAGACTATCGGATTGGTAACTGGTCTGGAACAGGCGCAGGTAAAACACTAGGCGCAATTCTGGCATCAAGAGTGATTGATGCAAAACTGACTGTCATTATTGGTTTGAATAATACGATTTTAGATGAGAAGTCAGGTTGGGCAGCTGAAATTAGAAATGCATTCCCAAGCAGCAATATATTGATCAAGGAAAAAAGAGATATTCGGTTTTCAGATACACAACCAAATTACTTACTCTTAAATTACGAAGCATTCCAGCAAAATGATTCTAGGGACCTTGTACATGAAATCATTGATCATCACAAAATTGACTTGATTGTTCTCGATGAGATCCACTCTGCCAAATCAAAGCAAAACCAAGATGAATCGAAAAGGCGGCAATTAATCAATTATTTGCTACAGCGGGCTAAGGAGATCAACCCTGACGTTAGGGTATTAGGAATGTCTGCCACCCCAGTATTAAATTCTTTGGATGAGGCAGTATCTCTAATTGAGATGATTAAGGGTAGGGAATATGCCGAACTAGAAACCTCTCCAAAATTGAGTAATGCATTGGCGATCCATGAGCAGTTGGTCATTAATGGCATCAGATATATGCCTAACTATGCGATGGAGTTAAAGGAGCATCCAATTGAGATTGTGGATAACTCAATTATTGATGATTTATTTAAGGCTGGAAAAGGTCAAATACTACAAATTGAAACTGCTTTACTTCAAGCAAAATTAAGTTCCATTCTTGAGTTATGTAAACCAGGAACCATCATCTACTCGATTTTTGTGGAATCAATATTTGATACCTTAGCCAAGGCAGTCAAAGCAGCGGGAATGACGGTTGGAATCTTTAATGGTGATGATAAGACTGGATTAGACAACTTTAAGACTGGCAAGGTTGACGTACTAATTGGGTCAAGCGCTCTTGGAACGGGTGTAGATGGTTTGCAATATGTCTGTAACCGATTAATCATTGTTTGCTTACCTTGGACTAGCGCAGCCTATGAGCAGCTAATTGGCAGAATATATCGACAAGGAAGCGTTTTTACAGAGGTGGATGTCTTTATCCCACAGATTGTTCTAGATAACAATGGCGAGAGCTGGTCTTGGGATAAGCAAAGACTTGCTCGAATTAAATATAAAAAGACTCTGGCTGATGCTGCTGTAGACGGAAATGTCCCTGAAGCTAATCTTGCCTCTCAAAGCGCAATGATGGCTGAAGCTAAGAATGCACTAAAAGACTGGATAGCACGCTTGGAATTAGGGGAAATTCGCCAGCTTAATCGAGCAGAGCTGAAAGTACCGCTACCACCAGAGATAGAGAAGAAAGCACTTCATCGTTATGGTGACTTTAGCGCTATGAATCAAAGGTTTAATTCTTCTAAGTCTTCTACGATGCATAACAGACTAGAAAAGGATCCAGAAGAGTTTTATCTGTATCACACCCTTTATCGCAAAGCCCGCGAAACATGGACCGAGATTCCATTTCAGGTGATTGCCGAGCAGATCAATAAACGCCCAGATTGGGTTATCGGTGATTTTGGATGCGGCGAAGCACTGCTATCCAAGTCTGTACGAAATAAGGTGTATTCATTTGATCATGTGGCAATTAACCCATCCGTTATGGCGTGCGATATGTCTAATACAGGGTTAAATCCCGAGATCTTAGATGTAGCTGTTTTTTCACTTTCGTTGATGGGGGTGAATTGGGCTGATTATCTGAAGGAGGCTTATCGGCTTCTTCGTGCGGGAGGATTACTTAAGATTGCTGAGCCAGCATCAAGTTGGTCTAATGACGGCTTTATAGCGCTTAAAAAAGGCATTGAATCTACTGGTTTTGAAAGATTAGGTGATGGTAAATTAAGTAGTAAATTTATTTACTTTGATGCGGTAAAACCACTTTAGCCTAATCAGTTAATGCTGGATAGATGCGAACAAACTGAGAACTATCTTGATTTACGCTTCACCGCCAAGACATAGTCTAGGCATTCCTAGAAGATTCCGCATGTAAATTAAATATTGATTTCAGTAATTACCGCAATATTTAGGCTCAAATTTGATGCAAGCATCAAAAATATCTCCGCAATAGTATGGGTGAAGATAACTCCTTCTTGTCAACGATATAGGGGTTTATTAGAGATGCGAACCAGTTTGTGATGTATACGTTGATTACTAGCTTTAAGTAGGCTTTTTGGCTTGGTCTTCTGAAAAAAGGTGCTAGACCGCTATGAATTTATAGCAGTCTAGCGGTCTATTTACAGATACCTATCAAATGCATCCTCAAAATCATCATACAAATAACCCCTCTGATTTGAATTAGTACCGCCAAGTTGAATGGGATATATTTCAAATTCTTTTAGCATGTTTGCAAAAATATGTTGGCTCAATCCTTTATGGGACATGCTAGACCAAGGTCTCGTTAAATCTGCATTTAACCGCTCAACAAGCGTTATAGAAGGAATTTTATCTAGATCAATAGTGGGAATGATTTGCTTAATATCCTTCAAAAGTTCAATTCCATCAGAATCATCATCATATCTGTGGCTATTTAATAGCGTTGCGGCTGAGCGCACTTTGCGTAGCGTATCCTCTCCAATAAAACCAGCAATCTGATAGATGCCTTCCCAATTATCTTGCGTGCGGTCATCCATTTCGATTGGCATTTCTACAGGACTGTCAATGATTTGCTTCTCATGGTCCAAAACAAAGCGAATCATTTTCCTCTTAAGGGAAATAAAGAAATCAGGATCATCTTTAAGAACACGATTTTTACTAAGAATTTTTTCACTATTTTTTTTACGCTTCAGTCTTATAGTAATTGACCTATCCTTGGTAGTGTCAGTAAGATTTTTACCGATGCCAACAATACACTTTGCACACCAAGTTGAGAAAGACAAAGTTTCATCCCACGTTTTACCTCCCATTTTCATCGTCCTCCCATCTTGCTTATATCCACTATTAATGAGTCTTGTTAAGTCACTATTATTTCTGAGAAATGTATCTGCCTCATCAATCAGAATAGTAGGGTATCTTGCTTCAATGGTATGAAACAATGCTGATGGAGTAATGCCCATAACGCTGAGTGGACGAGGAACTAGTTCCTCAATTACCTCCCTAAGGGTACTTTTACCACATCTTTTTTCAGGCGAGGTAATGTTAAGTATTGGTGAACATTCTAATAGTTGCGGCTGTTTTGGAAGTCTTATAAAATAGCAATGAAGTATCCAAAAAGCTATAGCCATTGCTTCCTCGTCTTTTAGCTGAACAAATGATGTAATGATTGTTTTAATTTCATCCATGAGCTGGGACATATCAACTGGCTCATACCATGGATCTAGGTTAAATAATTCAATGTTGTTTTCTGATAAATTTTGATTCATAATTACACCTATAAATGTTTTGTTGTAAATGAAGCCTCGCCTGCAAGCGGGGCTTTTTGATTACTGCGAAAGTTTTTGTAATTCAATCCAATTGCTTACATCTTGCAATTTCCATACCTTAACGGTAGGTGATAGGATGATTGGTCTAGGGAATCTAGATTGAGCTACCCATAGATTTATTGAGGATTTAGCTAAGGTAGTTATTGCACTTACCTCATTGATCCTTATAAGCTGACTATTTTGGACTAAGTCGTTCTTTGACGAATGTGCTGACTCTTTTGTATCTGATATTTCCATATTGATTCTCCTTTAAGAAGAATCAATTACAAAGCTTTAATACCCATTAGAAAACGTATTAAACATTTGATGCGGGCTTAGTCATGAACTACATGATCGAATTCACCATTTTTCCACCATTGAATCCATTTATCGTAGGTTCTACTCTCTATTATTAGCTCTGGTAATCCATGTGTTTTTCTTATTTCAATGTTGAACTTGTCAAGATCGTTAGAAAAAATTTTCCAACTTGGAAATGTATTGGGCAAGACTAGTTGATGAGTCGTCACTACCTCCCTAAAGTATTCCCGCTCCTCAAAATTTATTCGTCTTCCAGGGGGTTTATTAATGTCTGATATCGATTGATCGGTCATTCGATATTGATTAATGAAGTGAATGACATCTAAACTAAACTCGCGGATTGCTTCTCGTACTTTTGGATCAATATTTTCGTCTGGAATTTTGCTGCAAATATCTCTAAATACCGCTAGGTCAACTTCGAGCCGTTTTATTAGCTCTGACTTGAGGTCTGCATTACTAGAAATTTTCTTTATAGCTGCCATTTATTACCCCCATATATTTACTTACAACTGATAACGCCAGGGAGAGTCGGACTCTCCTATTCGCCCCATAATGCTAGGCGTAATTATTAAGTTTACGCAACTTTTTGCTTTGAAAGGTTAATGACATTACCCCAATGACCAGTTTGACAATAGGACTCCCAGTCAATCATTAGTCGCCTTCTAGGCTCAATTAGGTCTCCCCTTCGATAGGCTGACTCCACTTTATTTTGAATGCTATGAGCCAGCGCCTTCTCAGCTACTTCTGGAGAGTGCGGCGTCTCCTCGGCAACCCAATCTCGGAATGTCGATCTGAAACCATGAACGGTGAAATCTTTTTCTAATCCACGCAGAAGTTCTGTGAGCGCCATGCTACTTAAATGCTTACCTTTTCGTGAGAAAAGATAAATACTATCTTCATCCTTTCTATAGGCTAATGCTAATATCTCGAGCGACCTTGGACATAGTGGGACACGATGCTCTCTTTTAGCTTTCATTCGCTTTGGTGGAATTATCCAAATATCACCAATAATTTCATCTCTCAAACCACATAGAACCTCACCAGTTCGATTGGCATTAAGAATCAGGAATTCCAATGCAAGGCTGGAGATGCAATCTATTGCTTTGATTTCAGCAATAAAGGCTGGTAATTCCTTATATGACAGAGCTTTGTGATGCTTTACTGGCGCTACTTTTGATGGCTTGGGTAGTATTGTGTCCAGGTGACCACGCCATTGGGCAGGGTTTAGTCCAGCCCTCAATCCTCTTGTTGCTGCGGATGCCAGTATCCATTCAATCCTCCCTCTTAGCCGTGAGGCTGTATTGGTCTTGGTATGCCATATTGGATTGAGAATTTTTAAAATGTGTTCAGTATTTATGGTGTCAAGTGGTAAGTCGCCTATGTGTTTGAAAGCATAGTCACGCAACGTGTTACCCCATTGTTCAGCGTGCTTTTCATTGCTCCATTCAGGGCGCTTAGTTTCAATACATGCAAGTGCGTACTCCTTGAATTTTTGCTTCGCCTCCACCTTTTTGGCTCTCAGTTCTTTTAAAGCTCTCTTGTCACTTGCAGGGTTGATGCCTTGGTTAAGTTGATTTCGTACCGATGTAGCTCTTTTACGTGCCTCTTTGAGTGAAATTTCAGGGTATGAGCCTAGGCTATGGTCGTACCTATTTCCTTGGTATGAGTATCTTAAAACCCAGTATTTTTGTAGATTTTGTTTGACTTGAAGGTTTAAACCTTTTGTGTCCCCATCGGTAAATCTACCCACTTTATTGAGACTTTTTAAAAATAAATCAGTAAAGACTGTTTTCATGACGTTTCCTTTTAACTGTCCCCACTTTTTTCCCCACGGGATTGTGGTGATTGGCTATGTGAGGTGTTGTTAAGTAAGGTAAAGTCTTGCAACTAAATTAGCCACGCAGTAAGTACTTAATGCGGAATTGAGCCATATAAGTCGTAGTTCTAAATGGTATAAGGCGTATCAAAACATGCTAACATCTCGCAAGGCAATACTTGCTTGAATCTTGACACCGCTTCCGCCAAATTCATGGTTATGGGTATGGCAAATCTTAGAAAGATAGGTATGCGCGCAAATTCGCGAAATTGGCTATTGGTGATTGGCTTGTTGTTTATTGTTACTGCCTGCGTAGCAGCT
>Ga0214919_10012106_pt1 | contig 10662 bp, 10 predicted proteins | sample LL1503_MetaG_FD_177994 | JGI IMG/M metagenome (GOLD analysis project Ga0214919, IMG submission 177994) | Freshwater microbial communities from Lake Lanier, Atlanta, Georgia, United States - LL-1503 | ecosystem: Environmental > Aquatic > Freshwater > Lake | place: USA: Georgia | collected... | reverse complement strand
TTGGGCCAGGATTGTTGCTGTTTGAGTAAAAGCCAGACGAATGCCCCACCAGTTGTCGAGCGCAGAACCGATGAGGCCTTTTGTCCCAAAGGCATATAACAATGCAACGCCCCCCACGACGGGAGGTAGCACCATGGGCAGCACGCAAAGTGCGCGCACAACTGCAATGCCACGAAAATTGCGATGTGCCAGAAGCCATGCGAGTGGGAGACCTGTGATGATGGCAAGAGATGTGCTGATCAGCGACGTGCGCGCAGAGAGAAAAAGAGCAGTTGTCGCGGTATCGCTGCTGAGTGATGACCAGAAGTTGGTCCACGGAACTCGAATAATCAGCGCCACTAGCGGAAGAGCGATGAGTATTGCACAGGTGATAGCAATAATCACGAAGCCGCGTGGGCTGCTGAGCGAGCGTGAACGTTGTGTCACGGAAGCACGAATCCAAAGTCCGTCAGGATTCTGGCACCGGTTGTGCCGACGACAAAAGCAATAAATGCGTCAGCCGCCTTTTGGGAACTCGGAGACAACTGTGATCCCCGGGCGATGGGGTAGTGAGCGACAATATTTTGTGACTCTGGGATAGGCACGGCATCTACAGTTTTGATTGACGCTATGGCATCGGTGGTGTAGGCAATGCCGGCATCTGCTTGACCAGTCGAAACTTTACTGACGACGCCGCTCACGCTTGTCTCGAGACTTTTTGCCGAAATGTTGAGGTTGGCATTTTTAAGAATCTGCTGGGCGTAGACACCGCAGGGTTGGGTCGGTTCGCAGAGCACAACATCAAGTGACGAGTTTGCGAGATCGATCAGCCCTGTGATCTTGTGAGGGTTTGCACGGGGCACCACGATGGTCATTGTGTTGGTGGCAAAGACCTGCGAACTTTGCGCATCAATCAGACCTGCTGAACTGAGCTTGTCCATGTTTGTCGTGTCAGCAAGAGCCACGATGTCCATTGGTGCGCCGTTTTTGACTTGAGTGACGAGGGTGGCACTGCCAGCAAAGGTAGTGGTAATTGATATATTGGGAAACTCTGATTCGAATGCTTCCGAAATGCGGGTGAAAACCTGGGCGAGCGAGGCCGAGGCCAAGACATTAAGCACGAGATCTTTCGAGGAGTTGTTAGACCCCTGTGATTGGCGCGTGGTGCATGCCGGAAGCAGGGCAGTGAATACGACGCAACATATTGCGGCTCGGCCAAAGTGATGCCGCAGGTTCATTTCGACAGGCTAGTGGTATCAAAAAGACTATCTAATAGTCCGTAAAGGACTATAGAGTAAATCTATGAGTGAACAAACAGTTTCGGTCATTGAGGGGATGTGTCTGTCGCTAGTGGGTAACGGCGCGACACATGGATATGACATCGCACAGCATTTTGCGCCGACAACACGACTAGGTCAGATGCATACAGTAAGCAGACCTGTTGTGTATCGGGCTCTTGATGGCCTAGTGAAAAAGAAATACTTAAGTAGTGCCAAATCAACTGGGACAAGAGGGCAACTTAAGTGGATCTTGAAACTCACAAAGTCCGGCGAGCAAGTGCGCAAGGACTGGCTGAATCAGCCAGTGCAACATATCCGCGACATTCGAACAGAACTGCTTGTGAAGTTATTGCTTCGTGATGAATCGGGTCTGTCATCGCAACGATTTCTCACTCAACAACGTGCAACGCTGCAAGTTGTTCTTTCTGGATTACTGCGAGATAGAGATGACTCAGTGGTAGCAGTGTGGCGTCGCGAACAAGCACGTGCAGTTGCAAGGTTCCTTGACGAACTATTGGGACAACGCCGCGATGTCATTTCGGATACAGACTCAAGTGATCGATTGCAATTAAGCGCGCGCAATCAACTGCGTGCGACGGTGCTTCAAGTGAAGCATGGCGGGGTCTTGTCCTCAGTAAAACTCGCCGTTTCTTCAGGGCAAGAGATGACTGCCACGATTACACAAGAAGCAACACATCAATTGAGGCTGGCGCCAGGTGACGAGGTGCTGGCGCTGTGCAAGGCAACAGATGTTTTGGTGGCGACACAGATTCAGTAAACAAAACGACCCGCTCATTGTGCTTTCACACAACGAACGGGTCGTTCAAATTTTTGTCAGGGCGAACCCTAACGAGATGGACTAGCGCCTTTTCTTAGCAGCTTTCTTAACTGTCTTCTTCACAGTTTTCTTAGCGGCTTTTTTAGGAGCAGCTTTCTTCACAGTTTTCTTAGCGGCTTTTTTAGGAGCAGCTTTCTTTGCAGGTGCTGGTGCAGGCTTGCGAACAGTCACAACTTTTGGTGCTGGTGAAACACCGAGTGCGATGTCTTTGAAGCCCTTCAGTGCTGTGATCTTGGCAACTGTTTTTGCTTTGACTTTTACTGGCTCACCAGTGGCCGGGTTACGGGCCATACGGGCAGGACGCTTGATTTTTGCAAACTTTGCAAATCCTGAAATATTGACGATCTCACCTTTGGCGACATTGGCAAGAATGACGTCAATTGTTCCTTCGACAAGCTTGGCCGCAGTCTTGTTATCGACGTCGGTATGGATGGCTACTGCATGGATTAACTCTCGTTTTTTCATAGCCCTAAAGTTATTCCATCTGACAACAAAAGTGGGGGATTCCCCCTATATTTCTTGACTACTTGAGAATGTCACCGTCAGGGACGGGGACGGGGTGAGCGATGGTTGCCCCACGAATCCCAGTGAGTCATCTCATCAACTGGCAGTCGATGGGCTGGTCTGAAATCATCGCCCGTGTAATACGCGACGGGGAAGAGAACAGTTTGGGTCCAGTCGTCTGGGATGCCGAGCAACTGGGAGATTTCTTTTTCTTGGAACAGATGGATTGTGGTCCAAGCCGTTCCGAGTCCGCGAGAGCGCAGTGCCAACATGAAGCTCCATGCGGCCGGAAGGATAGATCCGTACGTGCTGGCCTGAGCAATCACCATCGGGACGGACTCGACTCGACCTTTGACGCAGGCAATGACATGCACAGGGACTTGCTCGAGAACTTGTCCCAGATACTGAGCCGACTCCATGACTTTGGGCATGACGTGTTCGCGCGGGTCACCAGGTTCGAGAGGTGGCGGATATCCCGAGCCCGACATGACTTCTCCGCCTTGGCGATATGCGTCGGCAATAGCCTTGCGCTTGGCGGCATCAGTGACCACCATGAATGCCCAGTTCTGCGCATTGGTTCCGGTCGGGGCTTGCATGGCGATTTCAATACATTCCTGTACGACCTCTGGCTCAACGGCACGGCTGAGGTCCAGTCGTTTTCGCACAGAGCGAGTGGTGGTGAGGAGTTTGTCTGTTGAGATTCGGTCGATGGTCACGAGCCCATCCTATTGCACTAAGGTTCACTAAAAGTTCATTGAAAATGTGTATCGGGGGACGACATTGGAACAATCATTGGTGAGTTTTTTGAAGAAGAGATTTCCAGACGCGGATGACGTCGGGATCGAAGACTTTCAGCAGATTCCTGGGGGGTTCTCGCGCGAGACCTTTAGCTGTGTCGCGCAATTGACTCGCGGTGGTGCCCAAGAGCGACTGCCGCTCATTTTGCGCAAAGATCCACCCATTGAAATCTCAATCTTGCAGACCAGCCGAGCAGTAGAGCATGACTTGATTGAATCAATTCGCCTCAATACTGGAGTACCAGTGAGTCAGAGTTATGGATACGAACTCGACCCCAAGCCATTTGGTGAAGCAGCAATGGTCATTCAGCGCATGCATGGCAATGGCAATACGTCGGACCTCTTTAATGGCGGGCCCGACGAAGATCAAGTTGACGATGTGGTGCGTCACTTGTGTGAGGTGCTTGTTGAGTTGCATACAACTGATATCACCACTATTGATCCAACTGGTGCACTGAGCGATCCGCGAGGAGTTGGAATCAAAACGACGTCATGGGATGACTACATCGACTCCACATGTGAGTACTACATTTCGTCGTATCCGTCTGTGGCATTTGATCCGTCGATCATGGTTCTCATTGATTTATTTCAAACTCTGCGTCGTACAAAACCACGTGCATTGCCACTTGCACTTGTGCACGGTGACTTCAACCCCGCTAATTTTTTGTATGAAAACGGCAAAGTAACCGCGCTGATTGACTGGGAAAATAGTCGTGTTGGTGATCCGCGTGAGGATTTGGGTTGGATGACCACGATGGATCTCTTGAGCAACACGCGCATCATGGATCACCCACGCGATAAAGGCGGATTCTTGGCTTACTACAACGAACTCACAGGATTTAATGTCACGGCCGAAGAGATCAATTATTTCAATATGTTTGGTACCGCAAATATCGCTGTACCGGTGAACTCCGCGATCTCTCGCAGACTCGCTGGTGAACACCACCAGCTGCTGCATGTGTATCTAGTGCAATCTAGTATTCCGGCACTACAAGCATTCTCACAACAAATGAATTATCCAGGAGCGGCATCATGAACACCAGCCCAAGTATTGACGATATTTTGATGGGCTTGATATACGCCATTAGTGAAGAACTGATGCCGAACTTGTCAAACCCAAAAGCACAAGCAACAGCCGCAATGATGCAATCACTGATACAAGAGTTGCGCCAGATGGTGCCAGTTTATGATTCGTATATTGTCGACGAACACAATGCGATGACCAAAGTACTGCGCGATACGGCGGGCGCACTAGAAGGTGTGACAGGTGCATCTGCAGATGCTGTTCGCGAGCGCGCGAAAACCCTTGGAACTCTGGCAGATGTGCCAGCGCCAATCGATCGCGAGAAGGTTCTTGCGGCGCACCGCCAACTGGGCAAAGCGCTTGAACAAACCATTATTGATCTGGACGTGTTGCAGCGAGCCGGAGACACACGTGGCGATGTGGCTCTAGATGTTGTTCGTGCGCATCTGGCGCCGCGTTATGCACGTGACATCGCCACGGTTGTGGCAGGAGCAGGCATGATTGGTCGCGGATAACCACATCCGACTACGGTCGTTACCTGTACACAGGAACAATCTTGTAAGAGGAGAAAATCAATGAGCCGTTTACCAACCACTGTCGCAGGCATTACAACAGATTGGATGACGCAGTCGCTGCGTGCAAGTGGGGCCATTGATGCTTCAACAATTGTTGCTTCGCTGACGTCGCACAATATGGGTGCGGGAGTTGGTTTTATGGGCGAAGTCGGAAGGCTCGGCGTTACGTACACAGGCGGCTCGGGTCCAGAGAGTGTGATTTGCAAAATACCGACACAAGATCCAACGATTCGGGGCATGTTGGCACCGGCACGAGTGTTTGAGCGTGAGGCTCGTTTTTATTCACAAATTGCCCCACAATTGCCAACCGTGCCGAGTGCTCATTTCGTGGCTGCCGATTATGCCAATGATGATTACGTGTTGGTGTTACAAGATCTTGGACATCTGCGTGTTGGTGATCAATCCGCTGGCGTGACAGCGGCCGATGCTGCCGCCGTGATGCGCACAGTTGCCGGAATGCATGCCCATTTTTGGCAAACAACCGAACTCAATTCGTTTGATTGGCTGCCAATGGCAAACTCAGACGGAATGAAGATCGGCAGCGAAGTCTATAAAGCGTCTTTGCCCGGATTCATGCAGGTCTTTGAGCATGCTATCGATGCAGACATGATTCCAGTAATGGAGCAATATGGGGCCAACGTGCATCAGTTACTTGACCGAATTGCGGCAATGCCAAATACCGTTGCTCATTTTGATTTTCGACTCGACAATCTTTTCTTTGGCGACTCCGGTGATGTTTGGATGATCGATTTTCAGACGTGCAGTAAAGGTGGTGGCGCTTACGACGTTGCGTATTTCATGAGCCAGAGTGTCAGCACTGCCGTTCGTCAAGCCAATGAAGATTCGCTATTGCATATTTACCACGACGAACTCATCAAAAATGGCGTCAAGAACTATTCCTTTGAACAGTTCTATCAGGATTACCGCGTCGGAGTTCTGTACGGATGGATCATTCCGGTGTTCGCTGTTGGCTCACTTGATGTTTCGAGCGAACGCGCGATGACATTGTGGACCGAAGTTGTGAAGCGCGCGCAGTCTGCAATGCGCGACCACCGCGTGTCGGAGTTTTTAATCTAATTACGTGCGCAATTGTTGATCAGGCCTCTGGCACTGGATAATGGATTCCGGGAATGCCCGCTGACAATGCTTGATACCAATCTGGACGTGGTTGGATTCCGGCATAGCCCTGTCCAAGTCGTGGCGCAGTCTCAGCGTTCCACTCATGATGGATAGGCGGAATTTGGTAGTAGCCATTGGCTGCATTTGTTCCGCCATCAACGAGCAGATCGTGTCCTGTGATGTAACTCGCGGCATCTGATGCCAAGAACATCACCGGTCCAACAATCTCTTCGAGCTCACCGATTCTGCGCATCGGCGTGCGACTGGCGATCCACTTGTCCATCCCCAATGCTTCGAGTGCTGGGCGCACCATCTCTGTGATGATGAATCCGGGAGACACTGCGTTCACACGTACGCCGCGGTCTGCCCATTCGCAACCCAATTGCAGAGTGAGGTTTCGCAAGGCTCCCTTTGCCGCCGTGTAGGCGATGATGTTGAGTTCATTTGCTCCGCTGCCCATGATGGAGCAGATGTTGACGATTGAACCACTTTTGCGTTCGAGCATGTGCTTGCCACATTCACGCATATACATGAACGCACCATTGAGATCGATTGACATGATCCAGTTCCAGGTAGTCATGTCAAAGTTTTCAGGAGAAACTCCGCGCATGTCGCTGACACCTGCGTTGTTAATCAAAACATCGATTTTGCCGTGCTCTTTGATTCCGGTTTGTACAACTCGAATCACGTCTTCTTCGATTGACACGTCGCCAGGGACGACAGTTACTTTTGAGCCCATTGTGCGACAACGATCGGCAACACTATTGAGAAGTTCTGTTGAGCGGGCAGTCAGAATCAAGTCAGCGCCTTCTTTGGCGAACCCTTCTGCGAACCCTTCACCTAATCCGTATGACGCTCCCGTAATAAGAACTGTTTTGCCGCTGAACTGACCCATATATGCACCCCCGTAAGAGGCCATCGTTGTTGATGGCTGACTGATATTTATAGCGCATCAACACCAAAAGATAAGAGTCCGCCTCCTGTCCAACGCAGTATTACTCGACGGAAACACCTTGCAGTTCGGCTTGAGCAGCAAGGGCCAGCCATGATTCTTCGGCCGTGTCCATCTGTATTTGGGCAGCAGCAAGTTCGGCACTGAGGCGCGCCAACAGAGCATGATCTGCACCCGCAGTGGCCACCGACGCGGTCAGGCTTTCGAGTTGCGTTGTTGCATCGGCGAGAGTTTTTTCGGCTTGGACAAGCAGGCGACGCAATGTGCTGGCGCTTTTTGCAGTGATGGTCACTCGCGGTGCTGGCGTTGGCGCAACATTGGATGATACGGATTCTGCACTGCGTACTTTTGCGGATTGCTTTGGTGTCTTGCGCTGATTGAGCCACCCCTGTACACCGCCACGCACGAGAGCGGCGTCTCCGGTGCTGTTAATGGCAAGAACTTCATTGACAGTTCGATCCAAGAAAATACGATCATGGCTTACGACAACCACAATGCCGGGCCATGTATCGAGATATTCCTCAAGTGCACGAAGAGTGTCAAGATCAAGATCGTTTGTGGGCTCGTCAAGCAACAAGACGTTTGGCTGTTCAGCAAGTGTGAGCAACAGTTGCAGGCGCCGGCGTTCTCCACCAGACAACGTGGAGATGGGGGCGAATTGTGCATCACCATCAAACCAGAATTGACGCATCAAGTTATTGTCTTCTACTGATGGCGCGCCTTTGTCGCCAGCAACGGCCTCACGAACACGTTGATTGAGATTGAGATCGCGCCCCAACTGGTCGTAGTAGCCAACTTTGACTGTGCGACCCATTTCAATATGGCCAACAGTTGGACGCAACCGTTGAGCAATCAGATCCAGCAACGTGCTCTTGCCAGCACCATTTGGTCCAACGATGCCAAGACGATCACCTGGTTCAAGTTCGTGCTCGAATGGTTGCAAGACAAGCGCACCGTTTGGGTTTTGAGATGTTGCAGGCCAACTGAATCCGACGCTGTGCAGTTGGATTCCTTTTGAGCCCAACCGTTGACTGCCAAGCGACAAGGCGAGTTCTCCGGCCCGAGCAGGTGCATCAGCGCGACGAGCGACGATCTCTTTGGCAGCGTCAACGCGTGCTTTTGGTTTTGTTGATCGAGCAGGTGCACCACGACGTAGCCATGCGAGTTCGTGCTTGGCAAGGTTCTTGCGAATTTGTTCGGCAGTTGCTGCTTGTTCTTCACGCTCAATACGTCCGGCCAAGTACGCCGCATAGCCAGAACCAGCGTGGCGGTTGGCCGGAATATGCATATAGGAGTGTCCGCGATCGATTTCGAGAACTTTGTTGGTGACATGATCGAGTACGTGACGATCATGTGTGACGAGCAAAAGTCCACCCGAGTAATTGGCTAGCCACTCTTCGAGATACGAGATTGCATCAAGGTCAAGATGGTTGGTGGGTTCGTCCAAGATGAGCGCTTCCCACTCTGATACCAACAAGGCAGCAAGCGCAACACGCTTTTTTTGTCCGCCAGAAAGTTCTGCTGTAGAAGCATCGATCAGCCCAGACATTCCGAGGCGATCAAGCATCGCTTCGCCTTGCCAGTCGTGACCAACTGCCTCGCGCACGGTTCCGACGGGAAGAACTGGAAGTTGAGGCAAAACACCGATGCGAGCACCGCGTCCTTTGCGCACTACTCCAGCATCTGGTTCGAGGTCACCACTAATGATGCGTAGCAATGTACTTTTGCCGCAACCGTTGAGCCCGACAACACCGATGCGATCGCCATCGCTAACAGTGATCGATAGATCAGCAAAGAGTGGCCGATTCGGGCGAGAGGCTTTTACGCCCTGGGCATCAATAAGAATCACAGCCTCTTAGGCTACGGCGTTGCGAGCGACAAAAGAGATGCACTACGAGGCAGTAAGTGGTTTGGCCAACCGCAAAGTGGACAAAGTATCTGGTGCACTCAGTCCAGCCAGTGCGATTTCAAAATCAGGTAAGGCATATACGTCGCCATCATCGGTAATCATGATGAACCGATCGAACTGAGCAAGAAATGTTCGGTCATGGCTGACGGCAATGACGGTTCCTTCAAAACCATCGAGCGCTTTTTCGAGTGCTTCGGATGACTCGATATCAAGGTTGTCCGTGGGCTCGTCAAGGAGAAGCACATTGTGTCCCTCGAGTTCAAGGCACAGGATTTCGAGGCGGGCTTTTTGTCCGCCCGAGAGTGTCGCAAAATCTTGGCGAGAATTGTTTCGTAGTCCATAGCGGGCGAGTGCACCCATGGCTTTTTGTTCATCCACAACGCGATCACGAATGATGTCGATGCATTCGCGGCCAATGAAGTCTGGTCGATCATTGATTTGGGTGAACACCCCAACAGAAGTGCGTGGACCAAAGAGAATTGTTCCGTGGTCTGGTTGTTTGTCGCCACTCAGTGCGCCAAGTAGATGGCTTTTGCCTGTTCCGTTAGGGCCAATCAAGCCAACGCGCTCGCCGTAATGCACTTCGTCTGAGAAAGGCAAGAAAAGATTTCCCATTGAGAGATTGTCGAACTTGACAACGCGGCGAGCAGAGTCAGCGCCACGCAGTCGTACATAGATTTGTTGATCAGGTGCTGGTGGTGGTGGTGGACCAGCCGCAACGAATTTTTCCCAGCGCGTTTCTGCACCGTTTGCCTTGGTTGCATTTTTGAAATTTTGAGCAGCGCGTTGCTTCATGATTTTCATGTGATGAAAGAGTCGTCGCTCTTCGTCGTTCCAGCGCTTTAGGTCGTCGCCCAAGAGTGCTTGGCGTTTTTCACGTGCCTCTGGATATGTGACATACGAGCCTCCGTGTATCCAGCAGCCAGATCCTTCGATTGCAATAATTTTTGTGGACACTCGTTCGAGCATTGTGCGGTCGTGACTGACCATCAAGATTGTTGAGCGACACGCTTTGATTTGCTCTTCGAGCCATGCGCGCGTGGGGATATCAAGGTAGTTATCTGGTTCGTCAAGAAGCAATACATCGACTCCGGATGTGAGCAAGAGATCAAGAACAAGTCGCTTGCGTTCACCGCCTGATAGTTCGCTAATGAGGCGCGTAGAAAAATCAGTGATTGGTGTTTTGACGCTGCGTTGAGCAGCGGCTTGCCACTGCGTTTCAAGTTCATATCCACCGAGGTCACCCCAATCCGACAATGCGACGGCGTATCCCATTCCGTCGTCAGTGCCATTGGCTAATGCGAGTTCGGCTGCGATGAGTGCGTTGCCGGCTGCGCGCAATGTTGGGGTGGCGACCTCAAGCAGCATGTGTCGCACCGTGTCGTTTGGTCGCGACATGCCAACGTCTTGTGTCATTGCCAACATTGTTCCGTTGACGGTGATCTCTCCGTCATCTTGTGAAAGTTCACCAGTCAAGATTCGCAAAATGGTGCTCTTGCCAACACCATTTGCACCAACAAGTGCTGCGTGTTCTCCTGGAGAAACACCAAAGCCCACGTCAAAGAACAATTGATCAGATCCGGGCGGGGAGTATGCCAGTTCTGAAACGACGATGCTGCTCACGCGCTCTATTCTCGCGTCACAATTGCGTGACTCCACTCACAGACAAAGTCCCTAGGCTGAGA
>Ga0214919_10012103_pt1 | contig 10663 bp, 7 predicted proteins | sample LL1503_MetaG_FD_177994 | JGI IMG/M metagenome (GOLD analysis project Ga0214919, IMG submission 177994) | Freshwater microbial communities from Lake Lanier, Atlanta, Georgia, United States - LL-1503 | ecosystem: Environmental > Aquatic > Freshwater > Lake | place: USA: Georgia | collected 2015-03-15 | reverse complement strand
TGTTTTGTTTTGATCCTCCTCTCCGTCGAGCCAGAGGATGCGGGTGAGGACCAGATTCTTTTCTTCCACCGGGTCGGAGGATTTCCAGACGCGACCGGTGGGTTTGCGTCCAACAAAGTGGGTGCCGAATACGGCCTTGTCGCCGATCTTTTGACAGATCCGGTGCCAGCCGAGAGGTGTCTTGTTGCTGTTCGGTTCCCAGCCCGTTCCTTTCTTTGCGGTGGAAACCGGGAAAGAGCGGGAGATGGAGCCGTTGTCGTCGATGATGTCGATACGCTGAGCGGATACGGAGACGCGTAGATGAGGCATCGGTTTAGGTTAAAGTTGGTCGAGACGACTTAACGAGAAGTTTCTGGAGGAAGGACAAGGAGAACGGGCCCGGGGGTGACTCGCCACCAGTTTCCTGTGGAAGAACGTTCAGAGGGATTGGTGAAGCGATACTGATCGAGGCGAAGGCGGAGATAATCGTTTTTGGAAGAGTGGGGCTGTGAGGGGAGAAGATTCCAGACTTCAGGTTTGCCAGCATGGAGTTTTTCAAGAAAGGGAGTGAACCAACCTGGGAGTTGGCCCCGTTCTGCGGAGAGGGCTGCGAACCACATCTGCCAGTCGAGTCGGGGTTGGAAAGGGGCGATTTGGGGTGGGAGACGATCCGGGGGGCCGGCCTTGTATTTGAATACGATGGGTTGCCACTGAATTCCGTCGGAACTCCGTTCGAGGGTGAGTTCGGGGCGGCGAGTGGTCATGACAGCAAAGAGACCATAACTGGAGGTGAGGTGCCACGGGGCGAAGGTTCTTTCCCACTGGGTGAAAAGGGATGAACCGGGTCGGGGGAAGAGTCCCAAGGTTAGAAAAAGAGTGAGGACGGCGAGGGACAGTTGGAGAAGGGCGGCCAGAGAACTTAGGTGTCGCCAAGGAACGGGTGTGTAGGGAAGTGGAATGGTTTTGGGTTGGAGCCAGGAGGGGTAGTAACGGTTTTCGATGAGGGCAAGGCATAGGCCAATGGTAAGAAGATTAAAAAATGCGTAGTTCCCAGTTACGGCGATGAGGAGCATGAGGGATAGGAAGCCGAGAGATGCGGTGAGGCGGACTTTGGGTTGGGGAAAGAGAAGGGTGAAAGGGAGAAGGAGTTCAATCACAAAGGTGAAAAGGGTAGAGAGCTTGAGAAGCGGGTGAGGGAGTTGATGAATGAACCAGGCGAGGGGGTTGGGAATGGGCTGGGTTTCGAAGTGATAAGTCATGGCGGAGAGGTCCGCCCAGGTTGGGTCACCGCTGAGTATTTTGACGATTCCCGAGCTGAACATGAGACGAAAGAGGAGGAAGGTGAGCGCGAGTCGAATGAGTAGGGGTGGAATATCGAGGCCGGGTGAGCGGGGACGAATGCCGGGCTTTTCGAGAAAGATAACGAGGAAGCCAACTTCGAGAAGGAGGGTGTCCCATTGGAAGGAGAGGAAGTCCTGACCGATGTTCACGAAGGAGAGCCAGCAGATCCAAGAAAGGATGGCACCGAACGGGCGAAGAAAGCCGGTGAGAAGTAAAAGGGAAGCGACGATTCCCAATAGGGCGATCAGGTGGAGGGTGAAATTCGATGTGCCAAAAATCCATCCGAGGGATGGGAGGGCCCAAAGTGCGGTCTCCGGAGAAAGGAGTTGGTTGGCACGGAACAGAAGCTCGTGAGCGGGGAGGATGCCATTGGGTCCGATCAAGCCGGGGATCTGGAAGTATAGTGAAAAAAGGGCGAAAAAGTAGGAGAGGCCTGTGAGGCGGGTTATAAACCATAAGCCGATGGAGTAGTTCATAGGGTGAGTGGCTGGGTTTGATTGTCCTACATTCCTGGGAAAGTGGGATGATTTTTGTGCTGGTGGGAATAGGGGAAGTAAAAATTAAAAAAAGACCGAACCCTTTTTGATTGGCGGAAGTTTAATCCTGTATGAAGACAACCACACAAGACACACGATGGAAATCACAAGATCGCAACGCTGGAAGCTCTCCCCGCGGGGGGCCTTCGGCTCAAGAGGAGAGGAAGGGTCCGGACTTGTCCGATCGTCTGCTCTCCTTTACCTCCAACCTGCTTGGGTTGGCTGGAAGCCTGCCTGAGGATCGAGCGGCAGGGCATCTGGCGGAGGAGCTGCTTCGCTCGGGTACAGCAGCTTACTTCCGGCATGGTGAGGCGGAGGGATCGCCCTCGGCAAAGGAGTTTGCGGAAAAGTTCCGTGCCTGCCTTACCGAGTTGCGTGTATCCCGTCGGGCACTCCAGCTCTTGGCGAAGGCAGGTTTACCCTGCGATGGTCAGGCGGTGAGAACGGCGTTGGAGGAGGTGGACATTCTCATCCGCATCTTCTTTTCCAGTATCCGGACTCTGGAAAATAAAGCAGCCGCCTGAGGAACGGCTGCGCTGGGGCGCGGCCGATCCGGATCCCCTGATGAAGGGGAAGAGCCGGGTCGGCTGCCCTCGGCATTGTTCGCCCAACCCTAGGTGGGTATTGTAGGTGGTAAGAATATGGGACAGTTTGCCATCTCTATGCCTCAGTTAGGGGAGTCGATCGCCGAGGCGACTTTATTGCGGTTGAAGGTGAAACCAGGCGAAACGGTTGAAGCGGATCAGGAGGTGGCAGAGGTTGAGACAAGTAAAGCAGTGATGAGTGTGACGACGAGCTACGGTGGCCTCTGGAAAGAGTGGAAAGCTAAGGAGGGTAAGAGTTATCCCGTGGGAACTGTTTTGGGCTATGTTGAGGTGGCGGGCCGCGACGATTCGAATGTACTAAAAAAGAGTCCAAATGGAGGCCGTAAGGTTCAACCCAAAGAAAAAGAGGGTAAAAAGAAAATTCACTCGAATGGAGAAAATGGAAATGGAAAGGGAGTGTTGCCGACCATCCAGGGGTTGCCCGTCCCTGCACGTGCGGCAGGGGCCAGTTACCTTTCGCCGAGAATGAAGGCGCGGATTGAGGAGCTGGGGTTGCATGCGGCGGATTTGGCGGGTTTGGCGCCAAGCGGAGCGAAGGGAAGAGTGACAATTGAAGATTTTGAAAAGTTCATGTTGGATTTAGAGAAACAGAAACTGACTCCTGCCTCCTCGATGCGGGTAGCGGTGGCGGATGCGATGCGAAGAAGCTGGTTACGTCCCTTGGCCACTGTTGGAAGAACGGCGGGAATGGATGCCATGCTGGCTCATCGAAAAAAACACCCTGCCAAACCGGGGCCTACTCTGTACGCAGTGCGGGCACTGGGAATCGCTTTAGCAGAAAACAGTTTGCCTGCAGGGCGGTTGGTGGGCAGTCGGATTGTGCATCCAGGCTCGATCGACATTGCCTTTGCAGTTGAGGCGGAGGATGGGGTTCTCGTTCCTGTCCTTCGGAGGGTGAATGAAACTGACTTAAATACGCTGGCGGCTCTCTATGCTGAAAGAATGAAGCAGGCGAAAGATAGGAAAATTCCGGCTGAGGCGTTGGGGGGTTCGGTGGCTGTGGTGACGAATTATGGAACGTTCGGTTTGGATTGGGCGACTCCGATTCCACTTCCCGAGCAGAGTTTGGTGCTGGGGTTGGGGGCGGGAAAGAAAGTACCCGATTGGGACGAGAAAACGCAGAGTTTTCGGCCCAAGACGGTGGCGCCTTTGACTTTGAGTTTCGATCATCGGGTGATCGACGGTGGGGCAGCGGGTCGGCTATTGGCGCGGGTAGCGGAACTGTTGGAAAACCCAGAAAAGCTTTAAGCTTTTTCTGTAAAAAATGAAAACTGCATTGCATTTGGGAAAAACCCCAATCCGGTCTCAGGAAAAGGCGGTTCAGGGAGAGTGGGTTTGTTTTGAAGGGAACGTCTTTTACAAGATCCGCCACTATGATCAGATGCGTCCTTTTTTCATTTCAGTGGTGAGCGATGCTGACCACTGGATGTTTATCTCTAGTAACGGTGGGTTAACTGCCGGCCGGAGGGATGCGGATCATGCCTTATTCCCCTACTACACGGACGACAAGATACGGGATCAGGCGGAGATCACAGGGAGCAAGGCTATCTTCAGGGTTCGATTGCGGTCGAAGGAGTATTTGTGGGAGCCTTTTTCCGAAAGGGGGCACGGGGCTTATCGAATCGAAAGGAACCTTCTGAAAAACCTTTGGGGAAATCAACTTGTCTTTGAGGAGGTGAACCAAGATTTGGGTCTGACCTTCCGTTATGGATGGTTTAATAGTCAGAAATTCGGATGGATCCGGCGGGCTTGGTTGGAGAATACTTCGAAGAATCGTATTCCAGTCATCTTTTTGGATGGAATTCAAAACCTTATGCCCTCGGGGGTGGGAAATCAGTTTAACCTGGGTTTCAGCACGCTTTTGGATGCTTACAAAAGAAATGAACTTCTTCCAAAGACAGGACTTGGAATCTTTCGGTTGAGTGCAATTCCGGTGGATCGACCAGAACCCGCGGAAGCTCTTCTTGCCACGGTGGCGTGGTCAGTCGGAACCTCTTGGAAGAATCTTCTACTCTCCTCACACCAGCTGAACGCTTTTCGGAGTGGTCAAAAAATACGAACAGAAACAGACGTTTGCGGGGAGCGAGGGGCGTATTTTCTTTGCGGGCAGAAGTTTCTTCCTCCGAAACAAAAGATCGACTGGCTAATTGCCGCCGATTTGGATCAAAGTTCCGCTGATCTGATTCGCTTGCAAAAGGTCCTTCAGGATCCCGTTTCTCTGAAAATCAAAGTGATCGAAGATATTCAAAGGGGAACGGATGAACTGCATCGGATTGTGGGTGGGGCGGATGGGTTGCAGGTTTCTGCCCAATCCATGGGGTCTGTCCGGCACTACAGCAACACGCTTTGTAATATTATGCGGGGTGGGGTTTTTGAAAATGGGGACCGTCTCTCCTTGATGGATCTGGATGCGTTCGTGCGGTTCGCCAGTCCTGGGTTGTCGTCTCGCTGGGGTTTGCTGTTGCGTCAACTTCCCGATGGCTTGTCTTATCGGAAGTTAGTGGAGGCCGTTCACGCGAACGGAGATCCGCAGCTGGAACGCGTCTGCAGGGAATATCTGCCGCTCACCTTCAGTCGTCGGCACGGGGATCCAAGCCGGCCGTGGAATCGATTTTCCATACCAGCCCGAAGTGCAGACGGGCGAAGAATTCTTAATTACGAAGGAAACTGGCGGGATATCTTTCAAAACTGGGAAGCTCTCGCTCACTCCTACCCCGGATATACGGGAGGGATGATTTGCCGTTTCCTCAATGCGAGTACCGCGGATGGATATAACCCTTATCGAATCACCCGCCAGGGCATGGATTGGGAAGTTCCTGACCCCCACGACCCTTGGGCCTGCATCGGGTATTGGGGGGATCATCAGATCATTTATCTTTTAAAGTTGGTTGAACACTTCTCCAGTCATGATTTGAAGGAATTGGGAAGTCTTTTGGATCGTGAAATCTTTGCTTACGCCAATGTGCCTTATCGCCTTCTGCCGTATTCCCGGATGGTGGAGGACCCCAAGAATACCGTTGTTTTTGATCGTGCATTGGAAAACACGATACAACAACGTTTGCGAACCCGCGGGGCGGATGGAAGACTTCTTTGGGACAAGCAGGGGAATGTGCGTCAGGTGAATCTGGTCGAGAAACTTCTTGTTCCGCTCCTTGCCAAACTTTCGAACCTGATTCCGGAGGCGGGCATCTGGCTCAACACGCAACGACCCGAGTGGAATGATGCCAATAATGCGTTGGTGGGGCAGGGGGCTTCAGTGGTCACACTTGCCTATATACGGCGGTATCTCGCTTTCGGAAAAAAACTGTTTCAGGATCGGGGGGGGCAAAAGTTTGCCCTTTCGATCGAGGTGGCAGCCTTCTTGGCTTCTCTCGAGGATGTTTGGCGAAAGCACCGGAAAAAAATATTAGGCAAAATGTCCGGCCAGGATCGGCGGCGTATCATGGATGATCTGGGGATTGCTGGAACGGCTTACAGAAAACGTCTTTATGAAAAAGGCATATCTTCGGCAAAAATATCCATATCTGGGAAACGGTTAACGGACTTTTTCTCTGCCTCCATCGACTGGGTGGATCACACACTTCGGGCGAATCGAAGAAAAGATGGCTTGTATCACTCGTACAATCTCATCGATCTGGGGAGTCCGGGTAAGGTCGGTCTCCGGCATCTCTATGAAATGTTGGAGGGCCAGGTAGCGATTCTTAGCTCCGGCTATCTCTCTCCGGGCGAATCCTTGAAGCTTCTTCAGGCTTTGAAGAGAAGTGCGATCTATCGCCCTGATCAGCATAGTTATCTGCTCTATCCCAATCGACTCCTGCCTCGTTTTCTTGAGCGCAACAATCTGCCTGGCGATAGAGTCAGCCGATCTGCTCTTTTGAAAAAGCTGATTGAAGAGGGGAACGAGGATCTGGTGATTCGGGATGTCACGGGGAAGGTTCATTTTCACGGGAGCATTACAAATGCTAGAGACCTGAAGCGCATATTGGAGAAACTGGCCCAGCGGAAGCCTTATCGGGTTCTGGTTCGCAAGGAGACGGAGCAGGTGCTCGCAATTTATGAGTCCTTGTTCGATCATCAGTCTTTCACGGGGCGTTCGGGGACATTTTATGGGTATGAAGGGTTAGGCTGTATTTACTGGCATATGGTTTCCAAACTTCTTCTTGCAGTTCAGGAGACTTACTTTCAGGCCGTTTCCGCGAAAGCCCCTTCCAAAATCTGCCGCGGTTTGGCGCAGGCCTATGCGGATATTCGGAACGGGTTGGGCGATGCGAAATCACCTGAAATCTATGGGGCCTTTCCCATGGACCCCTACTCGCATACTCCGGCCCAGTCCGGGGCACGGCAACCGGGGTTAACAGGTCAGGTCAAAGAGGACATTCTATGTCGCTGGGGGGAGTTGGGTGTGAAAGTCGATCGAGGGCAGATCCTTATCAATCCCCTCCTACTTAGAAAAGATGAATTTCTCGATAAACCGACTGAGTTTCACTACTGCGATATCGAGGGGCAAAGACGCAGATGGCTACTTCCATCCAAAAGTCTCGGATTTACTTTGTGCCAGACCCCTTTTGTGTATCAGTTGGGTCAAAGAGATTCACTCGTCACTGTTTGGAAAAACGGGGTGAAACGCATTCATTCAAAAATGGAGGTCGATGTCGCATCTTCCCGAGCCATTTTTCAACGCACAGGAATGGTTCAGAGGGTAGAAGTTGTCCTAGGAGTGGATCGATTCAAGGATGTTTAATCCTTGGCCGCCAAGCGGACGGCGATTTCTGCGGAAAGAAGGACGAGAGGGAGTCCTCCCCCCGGATGGGTGGTGCCACCCACAAAGTAGAGATTCGGAATCACAGAGGAACGAATCGGGGGACGGAGAAAAGAGTGCCTCATTCCGTGAGAGGCCCATCCATAGAGTGAACCGCCGATGGCACCGTCTCTGGATTCGAAGTCGGCTGGAGAGATCCACTCCTTGTGGACGACTTTTGATTGAAGACCGGGCAGAAACTTTTCATCCAGAATCCGGATGATCTGATCGGCGTATTTGGGGGATTGTTTGGCCCAATTGATGCTCGTGGTATTAGCTGGGGCGTTGACCAAGAGAAAGTAATTGTCGTGTTCAGGGGGTGCGGATGTGGGTTCAGTTCTGGAACTAAGGCAAAGATAAATGGTGGGATTTTCCGCAAGACGTTTCTCACGAAACATCTGTTGGAACTCGAGAGGGTAGTTGTCGGAAAAGAAGATATTATGATGCGCGAGAGAGGGATCTTTGCCTTTAACTCCGAGAAGAACGACAAAACCTGAGATCGCGCGTTCTGGTTTAGCCATCTTGGAGGCGATCTCAGGTGCACGATCGTGTTGGATCAACTTCTGGTATGCACCCAAAACATCTCCGTTATGGAAAATCAGATCGGCGGAGACCTTTTTGCCCGAGGCCAACGTAACGCCAGTGGGGTCGATGGACCGGACTTCTGCGGAGGTTTGGATTTCTACCCCATGCTTTTTGGCGATTTGAAGAAGAACATCTGCCAATCGGCGGATTCCACCTCGAATGAACCATCCCCCGTAGTGGGCCTGAACGTAGGGAATTACGGCAAAGGTAGCGGGGGTAAGTTCGGGATCGCTTCCGTTATACGTGGCGAAGCGTTGGAGGAACTGTTGAAGGTGGGGATCGGAATAAAAATGGCGGGAAGCGGAGGCGAGGGAACGGAAGGGGCTCATGGCGGGCAGATAACGGAGAAGGGGGAGGAGTGCTGGGTTAAGAGCCTTCTTCCAAATCTCGGAGGGGTCACTTTCAAGGAAAGCAGGTGCGGAAAGTTTGTAGAGCCCCTCGGCATGACGGAGAAGACGGGCGGAGTCGGGCCGGGACCAAAAGAACTCATTTTCATCAAACTGATATCCGTCGGACCAGCGGTAGCGGCAGTTTGGGGAAAGGGGTTCCAAGGAAAGATAGTCCTCCCTCTTTTCGCCCAGATCGGAGAAGAGGCGGTTGAGTATCTGGGGCATGGTGAACAGGGAGGGACCGAGATCCCAACGAAAGCCGTTCACTTGTCGTTCAGCGACTTTTCCCCCGATCACGAGGTTCTTTTCGAGGAGAGTGACGTGACAACCGGCGCGTCGTAAACGCAGAGCAGTGGCCAGGCCTCCGATACCTCCACCAACGACCACAGCTGACTTTCCGGAAAGACGGTTCACCGGGGGCGTTGCTCCCAAAGCATTTTCAAGCAGGAGGAGAAATCGCCGGGTTGGTGAATGAGCATTTGATCGATCTGGGCTGGAGTAAGCCATTCCAAGCCCGCGACTTCGTGAGGATCGGGTTGAAAGGGGCCTGGGTGGGTGGCTTGATAAAGCCATACAAATTCCTGATCGGTTTCCTTGCAAGCGGGAAAGTATTTCATTCGGACAAGATCTTTGCAGGTGGAGGTGCGGATGCCGATCTCCTCGGGAATTTCGCGGTGCATGGCGGTGTCATAATCCTCTTTGGAATTCACATGGCCACTGACACTAGAAGTCCAACGTCCGGGCTCCCTATCCTTTGTGAGGGATCTTTTTTGAAGAAGGAGACGACCGTCTGGATGAAAGATCCAGAGATGTACGGCTCGATGAAGTAAGCCTCTTGCATGGATCTTGGATCGGGGAGCCGTCCCGATGACGCGATCATTGATGTCAACGATATCAAAGATCTCTTCGGGTGGATTCATAAAGGTCGCGCCATTGAGTGGGGTCGAGTTCCTCGGCCCGAAGGTCGAGGTTCACGGGAAGTAATCCTTTCAGCTTTTTCCTTCTTTGAGAAAACCCCTTTTTGATGAATGCGTAGAAGGGGGCAAGGTTTGTTGGAGGGGTCGGATGCCTAGTAAGGCGTAGAACGGCGGAGTCGACCTGCGGGCGAGGGTAGAAGACTTCGGGGGGGAGATGACGAATCTTCTCAATGTCGTAGACGGACTGAAGAAGGACCGAGACGGCGCCATACTCGGAAGTTCGGGGTAAGGCAGAGTAGCGGTCGGCGACCTCTTTTTGCAGGGTGACGACAATGACGGCAGGGGGTGGGGATCGAAGGGCAAGTTGTACGAGGAGGGGGGTGGAGATGGAGTAGGGAAGATTTCCGCACACAAGGGATCGGGGCGTGTGTTGCGAGAGGGTTTTCAGCGCATCCCCCTCGATCAGTTGAAAACGGGGCTCTTGTTGAAACTCCTCTCGAAGCCATGAAATCAGGCCATGGTCGATTTCAAAGGCTTCCACCGAGTGACCGATCGTGAGGAGGGCTCGCGTCAGGGCACCGAGACCCGGACCGATCTCCTGGACGGGTTCTGTTGTTGATTTGGGAAGGGAATGAGCGATGACCGTGGCGAGGGCGGGTTCGGCCAGAAAATTTTGTCCGAGTTGCCGAAGGGGACGGAGGCCGCGGGTGGCCAGAATTTCGCGGATCTGGGTTGTGTTCAGAGCTGACGACTCAAGATGGCGTGTAGTTCGCCAGGGTTCATGATGCCGGAAATCTTTTCTGATCCGCGCCCAAATGCGATGACCCAACCAAAGCCAGCCGAAGGAGACGCGGTACGGCCTGTTGTATAGGCAGCAGGATCGGAGCCTTTTTTTCCTGGTCCATTGTGCCAGGAGAGAGGAGGGAGTCGGCGAGAGCCGCTGGAGTTGTCTTTTGATTTCTCAAGAAACTGAAATCCGCCAATGGCATAAGGGCAGTAGACCAAAATCAGGGTGTTTTTCCCTGAATATTTTCTGGCGGTTTCAACCGCCCGGTCGAGTTCATGAAGTTGTCTGACTGCAAGTTCAGCCTGATTCTGACCGGCTGCGGCAGCCACAAGGGGATGATCCACTACGAGAAAGTATCCCAGTAAGTTATAGGCCAACGTTTCAATCGAGCGACGGACGAGGTCGGCAAGCTGGATTGTGCCTGCTTCCCCTCCTGAAGTGGCAAGAGGGAGGGAGTCCGTGGCAACAAGGCCAAGGAGTCGGCGTGTATTCCAAGCTGGAAAACTTTCTAGCCCTGCACGGTCGAAAACCAGAGTGTAATCAAGTTTTTCAGCCTCTTTTTCAAGGTCGCGACGACCCGCCTTTTTTTCTGAAGTGAAAATCTCGCGTCCTCCGCCAAGGATGAGATCGATGCGTGTGGTATCGAGAAGCTGTTGCGCAACCGTTCCAGAGACCGAAGCATCGGGTTGGTGGGAGTAGAATGCAGCGACTCCAGGCGAGGTGATG
>Ga0214919_10012102_pt1 | contig 10665 bp, 8 predicted proteins | sample LL1503_MetaG_FD_177994 | JGI IMG/M metagenome (GOLD analysis project Ga0214919, IMG submission 177994) | Freshwater microbial communities from Lake Lanier, Atlanta, Georgia, United States - LL-1503 | ecosystem: Environmental > Aquatic > Freshwater > Lake | place: USA: Georgia | collected 2015-03-15 | reverse complement strand
TCATGATTTTAATTGTCCTTTCGCTTTGGTTTGTTCTTAGGTTACGGCGTGAGATTTTTGCCAGGCGCGGGCGAGTTCAGCGTAGTGGCCGTTGCGCACGAGTAACTCGTTATGGCTGCCGTATTCGGCAACTTTTGCGTCGACTATCACTGCAATATTGTCTGCGCGTTGCACCGTCGACAAGCGATGCGCAACGACTATAACGGTTCGACCAGTCATTAAACGCTCGAGTGCGTGCTCGACTTCGGCTTCTGTGCCCGGGTCAAGATTTGATGTCGCTTCATCGAGTACTAAAACTACTGGGTCAACGAGTGCGGCGCGAGCGAGCGCGACCAATTGACGCTCGCCTGCCGACAGACGGCTACCTCGTTCGCGAACCTCAGTGTCTAAGCCGTCAGCAAACTGCGCAAAGTGCTCGGTTGCGCCAATCGCTGCGATCGCCGCTTCGATTTCGTCGTCAGTTGCATCGGCGCGGGCGATGCGCAAGTTGTCGCGAATTGATCCGTTGAACAGAAAACCTTCTTGCGGCACGACCGCGATGCGTTCGCGCAACGACGACATCGTCGCCATCGTTAAATTGACACCTCCGTATTCGACGGTGCCAGTCTGCGGGTCATAAAGTCGCGCCATTAATTTCGCCAACGTCGATTTGCCTGCCCCGGTTGGACCAACAAGCGCAAGTTTTTCGCCGACGCCGACCTTGATCGAAACGCCGTCAAGTGCGGGCGAATCTGCGCCCGCATATGTAAACGAAATATCAGTGACCTTGAGTTCGCCAGTCTTCGGCAAATCGACGGCCGAATGATGCTCGTCGACTTCGGGTTTCGCATCAAGGATTGCAAAGAGTTTGCTTAACGCGGCACCCGCAGATTGCACAGTGTTGTAAAGCTGCGAAAGCTGTTGTACCGGGTCGAACAAACTCGATAGCAATAACACGAAGGCAACAACGGTGCCGAGTGTGACGGTGCCACGGTGAGCAAACCAACCACCGATGCCGATCATCAGTGCGCTGGCGAGTACACCAGAAAATTCAACGAGCGCAAAATACCAAGTCGAAACTCGCACGCTTTTTTCGTGGGCGGCGAACAACGATCGATTCGAGATTTTGAACTTACGCTTGACTTCGTCTTCTTGGGCGTATGCCTGAATTACGCGAACGGTTGTGATGCCCTCTTGTAGAGCCGAAAGGTTTGCGCCGACACGCTCGCGCACAGTTAAATAAGCACGGTTTGAGTCGCGCTGAAATTTGATTGAAGAAAACACCAGCATCGGCATAACCAACAGGGCGACAATCGTCAATTGCCAACTGAGAAACAGCAAAACGACGATTGAGAAAACTAGCATCAGAACAGCCGACAAAAATTGCAACAAACCCCACTGGACGAGTTCTGACATTGACTCGATATCTGCCGTCATACGGGCAACGAGAACACCCGCTTTGTTGCGATCGTAGAACGCCATCGACTGACGCTGCATTTGCTTAAAAACGGCGAGTCGCAATAATCGCAAGAATGACTCACCGGTGCGGTTAACGAATACAAAAAGCAACCGACCGAAAACATATGTAAACGAAACAACAATCAGATACAAAACCACCGACAGATTCAGTGCACCGAAATCTCGCGCTCTGATGCCCGCGTCGATGCCGTGGCGCACGATGACGGGCGCCGAGAGTGTTGTCGCCGTCGTGACCATGACGCAACCAAATGCGATATACATCGTCTTGCGAAATGGTGCCGCCATCTTGAACACACGACCCAAAATTGTGCGGGCTTGGGCACGACTCAAGCGATCTTCGTCGCTTACCCCACCTGCATGCCACATGTTATTTAGCCTCGACTTTTGCCGTGTCGCCCTTGGTTTGCTGCATGCTCGCAAGAACCTCGCGATAGCGAGAATTCGTTGCCACTAGTTCTTCGTGTTTGCCAACCGCCGCAACTGTTAGGTCATCGATAAACACAACGCGTGAGGCCAACGCGATCGTGCCAGGTCGATGGGCGATCACAATCGTGGTGCGACCCGACATCACCGTGCGCATCGCATCACGAATTTCGCCTTCTTTGCTTGGGTCGACCGCACTTGTCGCGTCGTCGAGCACCAACACTCGTGGGTCAGAAATAATCGCGCGTGCGATTGCGATGCGCTGGCGCTGACCACCAGAAAGCGAAAACCCTCGCTCACCGATGACGGTGTCGTAACCGTTTGGAAGTTGCAAAATAAATTCGTGTGCGCCAGCGAGTTTCGCCGCCCGCTCTAGGTCGGCTTGCGCCGCATCGGGTTTGGCAAATGCGATGTTGCTTTTTACTGAATCGTTGAACAACACAGTGTCTTCGAAGACGACGCCAATTTGTTGACGTAGATCGCGAAGTTTAAGTTTGCGAACATCGACGCCGTCTAAGTAGACGTGCCCACTGTTGGTGTCATAAAAGCGCAAGAGCAACCGCGCCACTGTCGACTTGCCCGACGCAGTTGCGCCAACGATTGCAATCGACTCGCCCGCTGCAATTTCAAGATTGAAATTCTTAAGCACGGGTCGCTCGGCGTCGTAGCCAAACTGCACATGGTCAAATTTGATCGTGCCAAGTTGTTTGCCATTTTGTGACGGCAAATCACGTGCAATCGGCGGGTCGGTAATTGCAGAGCTAGTCGACAAAACTTCATGAATGCGCACAAGCGCTGACGCCGCACGCTGACCAAGGGCGATAATCATGCCGACGTTGCGCAGTGGCCACACCAAAAGTGTGAGGTAAACATTGAACGCAACAAGATCGCCGATCGAGATTTGACCTGACAAAACCCGATGGCCACCGACGCCGAGCACGCCGACGGCGCCGAGCGCGGGCAAAATATCGATCGCCGGCATGAAGTTGCTGCGAATTTTTGCCGCCTTCATTGACTCGGCATAAATATCGTCGGCTTCTTTCGAAAGTTTGTCGAATTGCACTTGTTCGGCGCCAAAACCCTTGACAACGCGCACACCTGCGACAGACTCTTCAACGACGTTGGCAAGTTGTGCCTGTTCTGCCTGCACAGCGAGCGATGCAGGGTGAATGCGATTGCTAAATCGGCGTGCCGAAAGATTGACAAATGGCAATGGTGCCATCGCCACGATCGCCAGAATCGGGTCGGTTATGAACAAGATCGTTGCCACGGCAATAATCTGAATCACGTTCGACATCGTGATCGGAATCATCACGATGAAGCCCTGAATTTGCATCAGGTCGCTCGACGCGCGACTCATCAACTGGCCAGTTTGTGCCTTGTCGTGATAGCCAATATTTAAATCGAGAACATGACTAAAAAGACGTTCACGCAAGAGCGTTTCAGCCCAACGGCTTTCACGAAATGCGACGTAACGACGAAAACCAGAAAGGACACCCGTCAGAACGCCAAGTCCGGCGATGATCAAAGACCACTGCAACAGCGGACCGCTTTTTTCGATGCCCTCGTTGATTGCGAGTTTTGTAACTTGCGGAATTGCAACTTTAAACGCGGCCCAAGATGTGCCAATCAGACCCCCGATAATTAGATTGCGACGCTGATCGCGCAACAAGCCACGAAGCAGTTTCCAACCTTCACTGCGTTGTGCTTGCTCAAATTCGAGGCGCGCCGATACCTCTGAGTCTGTTTCGCTTACCGACATCGATTAACTCGCGCTCGGTGAAAGAGTTTCAACGCACTGCCAGAAGTTAACTTCGGGGTCGAAGGCGACAATTGCCAACGACGAAGTAGTAACGCCGTTGTCGAAATATTTCTTAATTGTCGCGCGACAATTTGAGACGCTGCCGTGCACAAAAAGTTGATCGACGACTTCGTTCGGTATTGAGGCAACAGCACCTTTGCGATCGCCCGCCTTCCAGAGATCCCACATTTGTTGCAGCATTTCACCGCGACCAAGCCATTTGTGAAACTCTGCGTAAACAGGCACGGTTAAGTAAGCGGCGATCAAACGCTTTGCCGACTCGCGAACAAGATCGGCGTTTTCGCTCGGGCAGACAAAAATTCGTGCGACGATTTCGCGCTCGCCAGGGTTTTGTGATTTCTTCGCACCTTCGTTTACTACGGCGGCGACTTTAGTTACATCGTCGGCCGACAACCAGTTGATGATCGCACCGTCGGCTTCACGACCGGCGAGTTTCAACATGCCTTCGCGCAAAGCCGCGACCAAAATTTGTGGCTTTATTTCAGGGCGAATGCCAAGGCGAAAACCGTCAACGTTGAAAGTGTCGTATTGCTTTGTAATTTTCTCGCCGGTCATTGCGTCTTGCAAAAATCGCACGACGTCACGAACTTTTTTATACGGTTCGACGAACGGAATTGCATTCCATTTTTCGACGATCACATTGCTCGACGAACCGATGCCAATTGCAAATCTGCCGGGTGCGGCATCCGCCATCGTCGCCACACTTTGGGCCATCAATGCCGGTGATCGTGTGTACGCCGGCACGATCGCAGTGCCGAGTCGCAAGCGCGGCTCCCATGCGGCGGCCATCGCGAGTGGCGTGAATGCATCGGAGCCATCGGCTTCGGCTGACCAAATGTCGGTGTAGCCGAGATCAGCGAGTTTTTTATAATTTTCGCGTTGAGCGTGCAGGTGGCCGGGCAATGGCACTGTCATTCCGGGTCGTTGTTGCACGAGTTAATTCTTCCACTTTCGTGCTTTGCAACTTTGACTGGCGAGAGCCATCAACGTGCCATCTTCGGCGAACATATTCACGCGGCCGTGGCCAAAACCGCGGTCGATCGCGTCTATATATATGTCAAGCAGCACCCATTTTGTCGGCACAAGTTTGACAATGCGGATTGTGTTGTCGAGGCTGTTGCCACCCGCAGCGATGCCAAGCGCCTGACCCACAGCCATTGGCACGAAGTCACCGAGAATGCCGAGGGCCGTTGCATCGACATCTTCGATCATCGCGGGAATATGCGCCCACATCACGACATTTCCGTCACTCAACGAACCGTCGAGTTGCGCAAGTGATCGACCTTTGACAACGCGCTGTTGTAGCGAGTCGTGAATGGTGCCTGGCGAATCGTGGCGGTGTTCTCGCGTCGGTGTGTTTTCTGGTGAAGGTGCTTGGGGCATTTTTGCAAACTGACCTGCTGCGTCAAAGTTGCGATCACCGAGTGCGGCGTTTACAGTGAGAATTTCTCGATCACCAACGCGAGCGACCGCACGACCTTGCGTGATTTGCGGACCATTGACAACGAGCGTGACATCGAGCGTCACGAGTTCGTTGGTTTTAGCAAACGACAAATATTGCGCCGTAGCCCAAACAAGATTGCGTTGCGAAACAGTTTCGAGCGCGCTGATGCAAGCGCCGAGACCCGCGCCACCAAACAAAAAAGACCCTCCCGTTGAGATGCGAAGGTCAACTGGCATTTCGAACTTTGTGGTCTCGCCGATGCGATTTAAACCGAGAAAACTGCGACTATCCACCTCTTCACTCTAATAAGTTATGGCGTTAGGCCGACTAGTTTTGCTACATGGCAGATCTCCCATGGCGCGGTGATGCGGTTTCTTTGGTTGAGGCGTTTCGCAATGGCGAGCGCTCGCCCACCGAAGAGTTACAAGCAACTTTTGCCGCGATCAATGCAAGCAACTTAAATGCGTTTTGCTTTCTTGATCGCGATGCCGCCGAGCGCGACGCAAAAAACGCCGACGTCTCGTTGCCGTTTGGTGGCGTGCCGTTCGGCGTTAAAGAACTCGACTTGGTTGCGGGTTGGCCCGACACTGAAGCGAGCATGGTGTTCAAAGATCGACGTTCGACGACTACTGACACACAAGTGAATCGAATTTGCCGTGTCGGTGGAGCCGTGCGAGTCGGTCAGACTAACGCCAGCGAATTCGGCGGTGTCAATTTGACGCGGACAGTTTTGCACGGCGCAACTCAAAATCCGTGGAAACATGGTCATACCCCTGGTGGGTCATCAGGCGGCAGTGCATCGGCGGTCGCTGGCGGTCTAGTTAGTTTGGCAACAGGTGGCGATGGTGGCGGATCGATTCGTATTCCGGCTGGCTTCACGGGCTTGGTCGGATTAAAAGCGACGTTCGGTCGAATTCCGCGCGGGCCAGGTGCGTCAAATGGCAATTTAACGACTGTGATTGGTTGCTTGTCACGAAGCGTGCGTGACACCGCGCGATGGTTCGATGTCGCCAACGGTCACGAGGCCCATGACCCGTTGAGTTTGCCGCGTGTCTCAGGATGGGAAGCCGGCCTCGGCACGATTTCAACTTCTGGTTTGCGCGTCGCGGTTGTTTCTAATTTTGGTGGTGGCGTTGTCTCGCCTGCGATGTGGCAAGTTATCGAGAATGCTGCAGAAGACTTGATCAAGGTCGCGGGCTTGAAGCGTCGCGACTCTGTCGATGTTTCGCTGCCCAGACTCGGCGCGGCATGGTCGATAACCGGTATGGCGGCGATTCAATTTCAACTCGGTGATCAATGGCCGGCGTGCGCCGATCAACTGACGCCCGAGATTCGCTATGGTGTCGAGCGCACGGCGAATCTTTACGGCGTCGAGGCGCGCGGAAAGTTTGAGAAGCGACGTATTGAGTTAAACAACCGCATGGCGCAATTTTTTAGCGAAGTTGATTTGATAATTACGGCGAGCAATCCAGATGTTGCATTCAACGCTGAAGGTCCGTTGCCTGACACTTTCGGTGGCATTGTTGCGGGCGCGGGCAACAACGGAGTATTGACATTTCCGGCAAATATTTACGGCAACCCCGGCATCTCGGTGCCAGTCGGTTTCGTCGACGGTCTGCCAGTCGGCATGCAAATCATGGCTCGCCACTTCGAAGAACCACTTCTGCTCGACCTCGCCCTTGCCCTCGAGCGCACCAACCCCTGGCCCCTCACCTCCCCATAATTTTTTAGAACTAGAGGGCGAGGGTGGCGCGGGCGACGAGGTCGGTGCCGAATGCGGTGAGAATTGCCAAGTAACTTAAACCGGTCGCCGCCATCACCGCCGAATAACTGCGTTCTTTCAAAGCCGCACGAGTGAAAACTGCAAGCACGCCCGTCAGTGCAGCACAACCCAACCAGAAATATCCGAGAATGCCGTTCCATCCGTCGTCGATTGATCCGTTCAAAACGCTGATCATGCCCGTCGGCAAAATCATGACGACAACTTCGAGCGGCCAAATAAATAGCACGGCATTCGTTAATTCATTCAATAATTTGCGAGTCATGCCCGGCTGCACCAAATACCAATGACCGAGCAACATCAAATCTGTGACGGCACCAAGAAACGCCGCCCCAACAAGCACGCGCAACAAATCGACGACGCCACCACTATTTGCCACGACCGAACTGATTAGGCCGATCGCACCAGCGGCCGTTGCAAATAAATCGGTGCGCGATTCACGTTTGACAAAAGTTGCGAATGCAATGCCGGCAACCACGACGCCCGCAATTTCGCGGATCAAAACTCGGTCAAAATAAAAACCCGCAACAACACCGAGGGTTGCCAGAACGCCGTAAGTCGCGCGCAACAACTTTGAGTAGCCCAACGAAATTTCTTTGCTGCGCAATGTGAACCACAAAAACGCAAGACCACCGGTCGACCATTGCAGCAAAAACGTCGCGGCGTCGAGGCGCATTAATTCAAAATCACTAGCGAGTGATCGACATTGTTCATCGACAACGGACCGGCATCTGTTGCGACAACGATGTCTTCAAGTCGCATACCCCACTTGCCTGGAAGATAAATGCCGGGCTCAACGCTGAACGCATGCCCGGCAGCGACCGGCAATTTGTTGCCGCTGACCATATACGGCTCTTCGTGCGCTTCCATGCCGATGCCATGACCTGTTCGATGGATGAAAAAATCGCCGAATCCAGCATCGTCGATAACTTTTCTCGCCGCCGCATCGACCGACTCGCAAGTCGCACCAACAACACCGGCCGCGACACCAGCAGCCTGCGCTGCTCGCAACACCGAGTATGCGCTCGTAATTTTTCTTGAAGGCTCACCGATATAAACGCAACGAGTGATGTCGCTGCAGTATCCGTTCATCGTGCCACCAAAGTCGCACAACACAATTTCGTCTTGCTTGATGACTCGCGACCCTGGGTGGTGATGAGGGCTCGCCGCATTTTCACCCGCAGCAACAATCGCAAAATTAACAACATCATGACCTTCGGCAATCAATCGAGCAGAAATGTCAGCCGAGACTTGGGCTTCAGTGCGACCGACCAAAGCGATGTCACCAGCTTGAAGCTGCATCGCGACGCGATCAGCTGCTGCACCCGCCGCCTGCAACGCTGCGATTTCGTCGGCGTCTTTTGCCATGCGCAATGAACCGACAACATCGACTGCGCGCACAAAATTGACACCTGAGATAAAACCCATCAACTCAACCAAGAATCTCGCCCACATTTGATCACCGATTGCAATTCGCTTGGCACCACCAAGATGCTTGGCGACAATCTCGACTGGGTTTTCGGTTTCACCCCACGCGACGATTTTGAAAACATCGTCAAATGGCGTTACTCGCGGTGCTTCGAGACGCGGCACAACAAGCGCCGCCACCGAATCATGAGTAACCACGAGCATCGTCAGACGCTCAAGTGGCATCGCGTAATACCCAGTCAAATATGGCAAGTCATGGCCAACACTGAGCAACGCCGCATCGATCGATTGGCTTTTCATTGCTTGGCGAACTCGCGCTAAACGCGAGGCATAAAGTGCGCCTGCATTTTTATTCAACACTGAACCGCTCACTTAACCAACACACCATTTTGATAGTCGTTCACCGCATCGACAATTTCTTGTCGCGTGTTCATAACAAACGGACCATAACGAACCACCGGTTCGTTCAGCGGTGCACCACCAAGAATCAACAATTGTGCTGGCGATGCTGCTGTCGAGATCTGCACGGCACCAGCCGAACGGTCGAACACGACCATCTGCCCCGACACAGCACGCTTGCCATTCACGACGACTTCGCCCTCAAAAACGTGCACGAGTGCCGTGTGAGTTGCGTCCGGTATCCACTCGATTGATTCGTTTGATTGCATAACTGCGTGTGCATATGTCATCGGGCTTGTCGTCTCAACTGGGCCTACAACACCGAGCACCTCACCAGCAACAATTTTGACGAGACCACCGTTTGCAAGTTTGACCTGCGCAAGTTCGTCGGCTTCATACCCTTGGTATCGGGGCGGAATCATCTTGCGATCTGCGCTCAAATTCACCCACAACTGAAAACCGTGCATTCGCCCGCCTAGTGCAAGCATGTCGTCGGTTGGCAATTCGCTGTGAATTACACCTGAGCCTGCCGTCATCCACTGCACGCCACCATTTTTGATAACCGCACGGGTGCCGATCGAATCTTCGTGCACCATCGCACCCGACATTAAATATGTAACGGTCTCAAAACCTCGATGAGGGTGCGACGGCGCGCCAACTGCCTTGTGCGGCGCATAATCAGCCGGCCCCATCTCATCGAGCAACAAAAACGGATCAATGTGGTCGACATATTGCGTCGGAAACGGACGGCGAACTTTGAACCCACCACCCTCGACTGTCGACTGCGAATCAATTATTTGAATTATTTTTCGCTGACCAACACTCATGTTCTCACTCTAACGAGCGCACACGCGAGCTAAGGCAAGTTAACGCGGGCTAACGCAAACCGACCTGAGCCAAACGAACGACGACTGGTTCGCCGGTCACTTGCGCTGTTGTGCTTTCGGCGGCTTGCTTGGCGTGATAGCTCGAACGTGTTAACGGACTTGCTTCAACATGCTTTATGCCAAGTTTCACGCCGAACTTTGCATAATAGTCAAACTCTTGCGGATCAGCCCAGCGTGCAACTGGCAAGTGCGCGATCGAAGGCCGCAAATATTGACCGATGGTCACGATCTGAACACCAACTGCTGCGAGGTCGATCAATGTTGCTTCGACTTCTGCTTTTGTTTCACCAAGACCAAGCATGAAACCAGATTTCGTCACTAGACCCGCCGCATTTGCGCGAGCCAAAACCGAAAGGCTTCGTGCATAACCGGCAGACGGGCGCACTTTGCGCTGCAGCCTGGCGACCGTCTCAATATTGTGATTTAGAACATCTGGACGCTCAGCGAACAAAGTTTCAAGGGCGTCGGTGCCTTTTGCATCTGAGATGAGTGTTTCAACGCGAGTTGATGGCGACGCGATTCGAATTTCGCGAATGCACTGCGCGACATGAGCCATGCCACCATCGACAAGATCATCACGTGCAACCATGGTCAGCACAGCGTGTTCAAGTTTCATTTTGGCAACTGCTTGTGCGACGCGAATCGGCTCATTTGCGTCTGGCGCCAGTGGTTTGCGCGTGTCAATCAAACAAAAACCGCATGCACGTGTGCAACGCTCGCCAAGCACCATCATCGTGGCCGTGCCATCTGCCCAACACTCTGAAAGATTCGGGCAACCAGCCTCTTCGCAGACAGTAACGAGGTTCAAGTCGCGCAAAGTTTTTTTCGTCGCCAAAACTTCTGGCCCGTGATTGACATGGGGTCGCAGCCACTCGGGTTTGCGCGCCGAAATCTGCAGGTTCGCACCCGTTGCAGCGCTGTGCACTGCGGTCGCATCAAGCGACCAAGCAACATCGTGACGATCTAACTCGCCACCGGCAAAACGCTGTGCCGCAAGCACGCTGACGACATCGGCAACTTGTCG
>Ga0214919_10012100_pt1 | contig 10666 bp, 11 predicted proteins | sample LL1503_MetaG_FD_177994 | JGI IMG/M metagenome (GOLD analysis project Ga0214919, IMG submission 177994) | Freshwater microbial communities from Lake Lanier, Atlanta, Georgia, United States - LL-1503 | ecosystem: Environmental > Aquatic > Freshwater > Lake | place: USA: Georgia | collected... | reverse complement strand
TAAAACATAACTTGCCACTTTTGCACTTGCTGAACCGCCCAACATAGCGGTTTGTTGCAGCGAAGTAACTTGGGCAGCCGTCAAAACCTGCCCCGTTGTGAAGGTCTGTTTAGCCATCTATTTGCTCCATTTCAGTATGATAAAACATTAGTATCCAAAATCCCACTCAACACGCTGTCAAGGACAAATGAATCAATTATTGGTTCAAGTGTGGTAAAAGTCGTGAACCAAGTATTCGGGGTGATTGCGTGGGATACCCCAAAAATCTGCAAGGTTTTATTCAGGGTACTTGTGCCAGTTGCAGCCGGTTGAGTGCTTTTAATCGTTACTTGGTTGAAGTAATCCAGCGAAAGTGCAGCCGTAACCCCAGCCGCATAATTACTGGTCAATAAATCAAGGGTTATTGAGTCGCATCGGGTCGTTGTGTCCTTACGGCTGGCCAGATATGCCTGCGCATAATTTAGGGCATCGGCATCGGTCTGCATCAAAAGATCGATTTGATCATAAGAATGGTTAAAATAGGTGTCAATGCTGTCGGTACTTTTTGCATTTTGCGCAGTACCGCCGGTGCGTGTAACCGTTACATCATTGTAAATTTGGGAATCGTCAAGAATCCATTTAACTTGATAGTAGGCAATCCCACTGCCATCATCGGCAAACACAATTGGAGTATTGGCTACACTCCCTGCTGTAACGCTGCGATCTTGGAAGGTGATATTGCCATTGGCCGCCGGATAAAGTGCGCCGTATTCGCTCACCGTAACCGTTGAAAGGGCTGCTAAAGCGGTGCGTGTATTAGTTGGATTTGCCTGCATCGTGGTCAAACCGGCATCCACATCCCTGAGAGTTGATGGCCAAGCAATCTCGTCAAGTATCTGGTTGATCCGCGTGCCAGATAGATCTCCGGCACTGGATCCGGTAACTGTTGACAAGGTGGCAAGATTTAAGAGCCTGAAACCGTCAACGGCCGTAATTGTGGTGGTGCTGACCTCTCCAACAAATTGGCTCTGTTGGTAGTTGTAGCCGGTTATGTAGCCTGCAAAGAGTGGCCAAGTGATTGAAGTAGTCGGATCACTTGCGGTGATCGTTACCTTGCGCAAGGGCTGTAATAGGCCGTAGTACGGTGATGCGGTGTTGCTTGGGTTAAACGCACCCGTTTGGTCTGCAATCCTAAGTCCAAGTGTGCCGGTCTGGAATACATCGCTAAGTGCATTGCGGCCTCTGGTGATATTAATTGATTGCACCACATTGCTTACATCCACAATGGTTGAGGCTGAATCTCCAAGTGCATCAGTGCCTAAAATGCCATAAACCGGATCGTCAAGAATAAGGGTCGGGGCAAAGCCTGCACCCGTGCTGAAATTGATTATGACATTTACATCAGGCAGGCTCATCCAGTAGCCAGCCCACTTGTGGAATAGCCGTTGCGCCCACCGATCTGCAAGGCCATTTGTACGGTACGCAAGAAGTCATCCTGATTGCCAACAAATCCTGATCCGCTTGGATTTACATTTACCGTCAATTGAGTAATGCCCAAAGATTGTGCATAGGCAGACGGCAGGGAGTCGCTAGGAGTAGGCATTGCGCTACTAGCACCAGCGTTGGTGCTTGGCATCTGTGGCATTATTGGCGCAACTGTTACTGCGCTTGTGCCTGTTGGGGCAAGGGAAGTGCCTGCAAATAAACTGCCACCATAACTGACAATTGGCACTGGTATTTTGGCAATCTTTGCAATTGTGCTTTCAACATCGGCAAGGGCTAATTTGTTAAAGTTGATGGTGTCCTGCAGGGCTGAGATCTTGCGTGATCGGTCTGCTGCATCTGCACTGATTTTGGCTTGTTCTAAATTTTTAAGGGCTGTTATATCGTCATTCTTGTCAACGGTCTTTAAGGCTTGCATTGCTAGAAGGCTTGCGCGGTCTAGGTCGCTGATCTTGCCTTTAAGTGCAGCGGCAATCTGAATTGAATCAATGTCAAACATTGCTTTTAACTTTTCAGTAGCAGTGATTTGTTTATTGACCGCCACTGTGGCCTTTTTGGTCTTTAATAACTTGTCTGCATTAAGTTGTGCTTGCTCTGCTGCTCTTGGGCTTTGTCTATTTGTTTCTGCAGGGGCTGCAAAATTTCTACTTAACCCAAAAATGCTACCGATTAAACCTAGAGCCACCAAGAATTTTTGGGCTGTGAATACTCTTGCTATTCCTGCGGCTACCACCAATGCGGCACCGCCTGTACCGATAGATGCAACGGCCAGAGCCACAGTTCCTAAAAGTAATACTGTAGGTGCTATATCCTGACCAAATTTAACAACCTTGCCTAAATTAGTGATCACATTAGCAGTGCTCTTTGCCAGACTTTCCATTTGGCTGGCAAGGTCTTTGACACCATTTTGACCAGATAATGCACTCAATGAATTAATTAAAGCAATGCCTATTGTTTCACTGGCTTCTTGCGCTGACACCTGCAAGATACCGAATTGACCTGCATAAGTGTTAGCAGCAACTTGTGCTTGGCCTAAAAATAGTTTGGTAAGTTTGTTTGTGATTTCCTCAAAACTGTTTGCTTTCAAATCGGCTTTAGATAATCCGATGCCCAACCTGCCAAGTGCTTGAGTTTGTCCCAAAAATGCTTTGCTTAAACTTGCTGAAACTTGTTCAGTAGTTTTGCCTGTTGATGCACTAATGTCCAAAGTAAGATTAAGCAACTTTTGAGCCTGAGTAACATCACCAGTTGCACGCACCAACTTCTCAAATGCTGGTCGCAGTAATTCCTCAGATACCCCAGTGGCGCGTTGTAATTTGTCAATGAAACTGGTTACATCAACGGCTGCATAGGCTCTGCCAACATTCTTAAGCGTTTGGGCAAGTGTGGCTTGGGCTTTTTGATCAGCCATTGCAGATGCAATTGATTTCTTGGTGTAAGCGGCAAGTGCCACCGTTGCTGCACCAATGCTGATTTTGCTGGTAATTCCAAAGGCTTTTGTTTGATTAGATAATTTTTTAAGTTCTTTAGTTGCTCCAACAAGGCCAAGTTTATTAAGTTGAAAAAAAATCGGTACTTTAATCATTTGGCTAACTTCGCAGTCAGCATTTTGGTTGCTCTGGTTATGACATCGCGCATTTCATTCTCAATATATGGCGCACGATCCTCAACGGTTTTGGTGATAATCCGACCTTGCTTACCGCGTACAATCAAGCCGCTTTGTCTGGCAATTTGTTTGTTAAACCAGTAACCGGCCTCGGGGTTGTTGCTGTTTGAATAACCTTTAACGGCTCCCCCGCGCTTTTGCCCTTTGGCCACTTTCAAATGTGGTTGGCCTTGTGGATTCTTTCGGCCTGCGGTTTCATAGATCGCACCGGCTGGATCTGATTGAGTTATGAATGCAGTTTTGCTTGTCCACATACCTTTGACCCGTTGCCTATCAATCTTGGATTTGATTCCCATTCGCACACCATTGGGTTGATATTCACGGCCACCCCAAGCACCGTTGGAAGTCTTGCTCCAGTTGCTCAATCCTGATGGCACTGCATTTGGCACTTGTGAGCGCGCATCTAACTGCACGGTTTTGAGCACTTGGTAAATCTCTTTGTTCATTATCTTGAGTGCATCTTTGTCAAACTTTTTAAGCAAAGCAACGGTTTCATTGTATCCAGTAACCTTAACGCCTCTTAGATTTGCTGGCATCTTTGATGGCCTTTGCCCTCTCCTCAAGCACTCTTAAAATCATCTTGAGCATCACCGGATCCATACCGATGAACTCACTGGGTGCTATCCCAGTTTCAACACTTAGATTTGCGACCAAATAGGTGAGTGAGTCTTTGCCACTCAATCCCCTAAAGGGTCGCTATCTAATACCTCAACTGCCTTTAGCGTTTCCAAAAACTTCTCACCAAATATCGGCACTGATTCGCCGGATCGCCGTATGGCTTCCCAACATAACCAGTAAACATCCGATTGCATCTGATCATCTGCAAAGGCTTTGTGAATGCCTTTCTTTTTGTTCTGTTCAAACGCATATTCAATTATTGGTGTGATCTCAAACTCCTGAACCTCACCAGTAGTGCGTGTGATCTTTAACTTAGCCATTGCCTAGCCCCTTTGCTTAGTTGTTATGAAGTTGCGATTGCTACCGTGCTGGTGCAAGTAAATGTGATTGATTGAGTTGATAAATCGCCAACTGCACCGTTGATAGGTGTGAGGTTATTTACCAAGATTGATGCAGTAAATGATGGATTGGTTGCGCTTACTGCTGCTGTGGTTGGCTTCAATACGCAAGTTACAACCGTGCCGTATGCTGCTTGTAGGGTTGCGTACACTTCACTTGCTGCGTAAGAGTTTAAGAAGTCCAAAGTGATGGTGCTGGATTCCAAGCCCTTAACAAATGAGTGCGCGGTTGCCCCCATCGCGGTTGTTTCCAATTCGTCAAATTGTTGGTTGATGGTTGCGCTGGTTACTTGGTCGGATAGATCAACCGCGTTGATGACTACTGATACTGTGTTGCTTAGTGCTGTTGTTGTTGCCATTATTCTGCTGCCTCATCTTTCTTTGGTTTCGCCGTTATCGGTTTGATCGATCCGCTTGCGATAAGCGCATCAATGTTTGCTGTTGCTAAGTCCTCATCAGTTAGGGTTTGCCCTGCCTCTTTGCCCCCAACGATGCCTGCCAATACTTCATAAGCCATAATTAACTCCATTCGCTTAATACTTCAATTGAGCAATCAGTGGTTAAAAGATCCCCTGTTGCTAAGGCCAAAGTTGATGGTGCTGAAAATCCGGTGATATTCATTTGGTAACTAGCCCCTGCAAGTTTTCCGTACACGGCCACCATAAAAGTTTCAATTGTGTTCAAGTTGCCCTGATTGTCTAGCAGTGGCACAAGAATCATAATTTTGAATCGTGCAAATGGCAGAATGCTGGATCTTGTTTGATTGTTTGGCACAAGGTAGGGATCATCCGGCATCACAACAACTGAGTTGGCAATTGGTGCGCTAGGTGGGAAGGCAAAGGTTGACCAGACACCGGCATTGGCCAAAGTGGTTGCAAGTGTTGTGCGCAGGGTTGTTATTGCAGTTGGCATTAGCCGACCATTGCGGTTGGTGCCATATACGGGGCAAGAAGGCCACGCACACGGGCAATGAGTGTGTTGCCCATCTTAAATGGTGAAGGTGCGAATGAATCTACGCTTGCACCTTGTCCCGACGGTGCCTGTCTGGCTTGCCAAATATCCACGGCAATCATCATTGAGGCTTCACGAACAGCTGCCACGCTGGCATAGGCGGTTGAGTGATTTGGGCCGCGTACCAATCCAAATGGCACAACCAAATGAGTTGTTTGATCGCTTGCTGTTCTTGCATAAGTAAAGGTAAAAGTTGTGTATCCGGTGATGGTGTAAGTGCCGTTAAATGTTGCCGTGTCTGATTTGGTAATGGTAACGCTTTGGCCGGTAACAAATCCGTGTGGCTGTGTTGTTGTAATCGTTGCCACATTGCTGGTTAGTGCTGTGGAATAAACCAATGCTGAGTTATACCAAAGATATGAATCAATTATATCTTGAGCACTTTGGCAACACTCTTCAACCGTTGCATTACTGTAAAGAGTACCAATTCCGAGGTTATCCCTTAATTCTTGCATAGTAACAAATGAAGCGGCCATTGGTATCTCCTTTCAGTTTAGAGGCCTACCCCCTGCCGGACTAGGGGCAAGGGGCGGCCGGACTAGGGTTTAGATTTATGTCAGGTTATAGCGTTGTAGGCCAGTTGCCACGAGTGCCTTAGTTGCCAAAAATCCAAACAGTTCAACTTCAATTTCACCAGAAACTGGCAAATTGGTGGAAAGTTGCAAAATTGGACTTTCATAAATTGCAATTGCGGATGGTGTAATGATGAACGCTGCATCATCAATGGTTGTTGAAACCATATTTGAATCAACCCAAAGATCCAAGCCCATCACATCCCCACGCAACGTGCGTGGTGTGGATTGACCATTGGCATTGGAAGGCATTGCTGCATTGTAGATGCTACGACCTGTTGAGTCATTTGCACCGATAAGTAATGACCAGATTGAAGTGCCGGCAATAAATGCTGTAGCAACTTCACCTGCACCGGCATATACCGCTGGTGCTGCTTGAGCAACATAGGCCTGAATGCCTGCAATTGTTGCTGCTTGTGTTGAAGCCTGTGTTCCAGAAGCAACAATTTCAGCAATAACGGCTGCATTGGTTGCTTTGTTGTAAGCACGGGTCATATTTTCAAGCATTGCATCAAAGAATGATGGATCTGAACGCAATAGCAATTCTTGGCTGTAGCGTTGCAATCCTGCATATTTGGTAACTGTTGCATTTACATAGGCAGACACAATGCCGGTTTCAGATGGTGCTCCACCTTCTGAAGTGCTTGCAACCGTACCTGAAGTTGTAATTTTAGGATGTGAAATAACCATTCCTGTTGCTGGCATTACACGCGCACCGCCGCAAGCATCTATTGTTGGTCGTGAACCAACTGCTGTATCAACAACGGTTGGGATATAAGCAACCGGTGAGAATGCAGGGTTTGTGGTAAATGAGTCATCAGCAAATGTCATTGCCTTTTTTGCATAAGCATCAGCGGCGCGAACATATTGCACTGAATCATCATTGCCAAGTTTTGCAAGCACTGAATGCTGCAAATAGTTTGATTTGGTTTTGATTGGGTTGCGGATCTCAGTGTGTGCAACTGGTGTATATTTTGGTTGTGAGGCTTCGACCTTTTGGGTTTCTACCTCTGGTGCTGGGGTAGCGTTTTCCACGCTGGCCTCACTTTCGGTTGGTTGGGTTTGTGTTTCCTCTACTGGTTCAGGCACTACTTCACTAGCAGCAACCGATTGAACGGCCGCGCTTTCGAAGGCTGCTGCCTGCACCAAACTCACTTCTTTCAGACTTGCTTTTGTAACATATAAAATGCCATTGCGCGGTTCGCTTGCATCAACAATTACGCCAACACTTAATCCATCGCGCAACTCAGATGCCTCAATAAGTGCATCGTTGCCTTTTGTTGTTGGTGCGATTTTGAAGGATGCGTAAATGCCGGAAGTATCCTCACTGGCAGATTGCATTACGCCAATTGGATCTTTTGCGTTGTGCTCTAATAACAATTTGATTTTGCCACCAGTGTTGTAACTGATTGATCCTTTTTCAAATACTACTTGCCCTGCGCTAGTGTGGCCAATCTCGCCAAAGGGTACGATCTTGCCAGCGATAATTCGCCGGTCTGCATCGGCTGCTTCAACGGTTGTGTTAAAGGTTAGGTGTAGTGGCTGTGTTTCCATTGCCTGCTCCATTCGGGGTTAGATCTTCCATTTCTTTAGCCTGATCTAGTGTGATCAAATTAAGTGCAAGCATTTTTTCAATTACTGCAAGCCGTGTAAGTGCATCGGATCGCAAGAAGGTTTCATCAATTTCAAACCGCACTTCATTGCCACGCGCTGTGAGATCATCCATTGATAAGCGTTCCTCAATGGCTGAGATAAATGGTCGCAATGTGTAATCAACAAATTGCCTGCGCTCATCAATAACATTTGAATATGTCATTGAGTTATTTAGATCAGCAGACAAATACCAAGCGGGTGTGTTGCAAAGCCGTGCAATTTCTGTGGCAAACATTTGTTTGGCTTCGTTGTAAAGCATATCTTTAGGGGAGAAGTTAGTTGGCTCAAATCTGAGAGTGCTGGATAAGTAGGCCGTGCTTCTCTGTTGTCTTGCCAACTTCCACGCGCCAAGTAGTCCAGTGATTTGCTCCTCTGGCAAATCTGCACCGCTGTTTTGAATGTAACCGGATGGCATCGGCGTAGATGCTGCAATTGCACTTGCTTTTTCAAGATCCAGTGCGGCTTTGATAGTGCGACCACCTCGGCCCAATATCCCCAAAGAATCTAGGGCTTGGAAAGTTACAATACTGCCCAAGCCGTTTTGTGGCCGCAATCCTGATCCATCAACATTGTAACCAACAACCAATGTGTTGTTGTTGTTTAACTTTTGTGTAACGCGATCAAATGAAACCCAAGCAAATCCTGATGGCCTGCCACTGTCTGCAAATAAAGTTGTTACTTCCCAAAATGCGACACCGTGCATAAATAAATCTGAAACTGTAGCTGCAATAGTTACTGATCTTGGTTGCCGGTAATCTGGCTGTTGCAACCAAAGTGGCTCCTCTAATTCTTGCCCTGTGCTTTTCTTGTATAGATTCAAAGGCAAACTGCCAACAACACCAGTAATTAGTGAGTGGCAGCGCGCAACACTGGGAACGGCCAGTGCTTCGATTCGGGAAACAAATACTGCTGGATTGTAAAAACTTTGTACGCTGTAGCCTTCCATAACTGGTGGCGCGTATTGTGCTTGGATGCTCGGTTTAGATTCTGGGATGGCCGCATCAACCAAGCGCAATGCGGACAATAAACCCATACCAGAACTATAGGTCAATATGGGGCAAAAAGTATTTAATACCTTACGGCGTGTCTAATTGACATAAATGGCTGCAATTGCTTGTGGCTTGTTGGCATACCAAATCACCATTGCGCTGCAAATAGCAGCGGCCACCTCGTTTGCAGATTTACGCCTTACAATGCGCCACCCTGAATCTGTGGTGCGCATTGCACAGGAGTTCACCGATTCGCTCAATTCATACTCATCACCGTGCTGGATTCGATTATGGCTCATTGCTGCAAGCATCTCATCACACGCACTGGCAAAGAGTTGGCCAGAGATCTCCATAACTGGCACGCCAGTATGGGCAAGGCGTGCTGCAACACCGGCTGTTGTGTAGCGATCAAATAGCAGCATCTTTGGCCTAAACCGCTTGATGTGCTCATTAATCTCACTGGCCATTTTAAGATCATCAATTGATGCTTCACTTTTCCAAGTCTGCAAGCATTTGAGTTTGACCTTATCGCCAATCAATTGCCCTGCCACAAGAGCTGCGTGCCTACGGCTTGGGGATATGTCCATTGCAAAAAATGTAGATGCTCCGGCTTCGAACACTAGGTTTTCAATCTTGCAAGATTCCCACGCACCGATTGGCCACGGGCTTGCCAGATTGTCCACCCACTGTGTAAGCATTTCGGTACGCACTTGGTTTGGCTCACCAGTGCGGATTCGGTGTTCTAGTATCTCAGCAGTGATTGTGTGGCCAAGTGCCGGATTTGCCTGCGCCCACGCCTTGCGATCGGTAATCTTTAAGGATGGGTGAGCACTCCATTCCAACCAGCGCAATGATGGTGTCTTATCCTCAATGCCGATTTGTCGCAATGAGTTAAGCACTGTGCTGCCTTTATCACCGGCATTAGAAACTGTCAGGATCTGGGATTGGGGTTTGGCTTGTGTTGTGTAAAGCGCAGCATCCCACGCTTCGGGTTTAATATCTCGCAACTCATCAATAAAAAAGAAATCCACAGATAGCCCACGCGCACCTTCATTTGTAGCTGCAACAACTATGATCTCCGCGCCATTCTTAAACCGGATCCGCTCATTGCCATTTGTGCTGTAGGTTTTTTCCCACAACCCCAACAAGGCCGGTGTATCTTGGATCAGGTAGTGGATCTGCCTAAATGTGGTTACTGCCATTGTTCGGTTTGATGACATCATCGCGATTGACTTCTCACCAAATATGTAGATACCAGCCAGTATTCGGATTTTTGCAATTTCGGTTTTACCATTCTGCCGACTTACGCATAGTCCTATGGTTTTGCCTACCCAATTGCCATCCTTAACAAGCAACATATCTCCAAGCGCGTTGATCTGCCACGGCATCAAAGTAATTCCCAGCGATTCGGCAAATGCCACTACTTCGGGTGCTCGGGATACTGCACCTTTAACGGGGCTGCTAAATATACGCGGTGTGGGGCTTCCTATAACCGACCCCCCAACGGTCTTAACATTTGGCAGGTCGTTTTGGGATTGTCCTATTATGTCTTGATTTAATATGACATTGGAATCGGCTGATTTTGGGTTATTTGTGGGTAAATTGGACTTTACAAGATCAGGGGGGGTAGAAATCGTGCTCAAAAAAACCGGTTTAGCAACCTTCCCACTTTTTGCATTATTGCAACGACGGCAAGCAGCCGCAAGGTTCTCAGGTTCATCACTGCCACCTTTTGATCTTGGATGTATGTGATCTACTTCGTTGGCTTCACCCCCACAATAACTGCAAGTGTATTGATCTCTTTGCAATACCTCTAATCGAACGCGTTTCCATTCTGTTGATTGCAGTGATAAGCCCATCAGTACCAGCCCTTTGTGTTGTGATGCCGTAGTGCAGCACACCCATCATCGTATCTTGCTCTTATGTATTTCATCATCCAAGTTATCTGCGCCGTTGGTGAGGCTGTAGCCAAGTACTGAGTGCGACCTTGTGGCAGGCCGTAATGGCTTCCCGTGCGAGCGTTAGGGTTGTTAGAGGATTCTTTGTATATCAGGTCTTTTACGCATTTGTATTCTCTATAATCTTTGGTTTGCTTGATTAGCTGCACTTCCCATCTGCCCTGCCCAGCATCTTGTGCTGTTGCAGTTAAGGCAGTTGAAAGACAAAGCATAAGGATTAACAACAACATTATTGCCCCCCTATATCCCCCCATTGAGAGGATAGGCCATTGATAAGTGCAGGCCAAAGGTTGCCCCTCTAACGGGCTACAACGCACAA
>Ga0214919_10012099_pt1 | contig 10668 bp, 3 predicted proteins | sample LL1503_MetaG_FD_177994 | JGI IMG/M metagenome (GOLD analysis project Ga0214919, IMG submission 177994) | Freshwater microbial communities from Lake Lanier, Atlanta, Georgia, United States - LL-1503 | ecosystem: Environmental > Aquatic > Freshwater > Lake | place: USA: Georgia | collected 2015-03-15 | reverse complement strand
GTAAAAAAATCAATGACGGTTCGATCACTCCTGGACAAGCGCAAGTGATAGGGCGTGTGGGCGGCCACACCTTGGTCATGGATGATGGCGACCTGGAAGATAATAATCAATTGTTTCGATTGAGAACCAGCAAAGGCCATCAAATTACCATGAGTGACAGCGGTAACTTTTTTTACATCACTCATGCCAATGGTCAAACATGGTTGGAATTTGGATCTGAAGGCACAGTAGACGTGTATTCTACCAACTCTATCAACATGCGTACTGCTGGCGATATCAATTTTCATGCTGATAGAGATATCAACATGTTTGCCGGTAGAAATGTACAAATCAAAAGTACTAAACGCATGCAGTTGGAAAGCATGGAAACCATGATTCTAGACGCTCAAAAAGACATAACTGTGTACAGCAAAAACACCATTGGAGTAAAAGCTGATGGTGCATTAACCATCAACAGTGCATCCAGCAGCTGGGGCAGCGGCAGCGAGCTGATAGTCACTGCGGGGCAGATTGATCTCAATGGCCCTGCGGCAGGGCGTGTTACTACGCCTAATCCCATAACCAAAACTATTTTTGATGAAATCAAATTCAACACCAGTGTTGGCTGGGAAACCAAAACTGACGGACTGACCAGTATCTGCAGTCGAATAACCACTCACGAACCTTATCCCTATCACAACAAAGGTGTGGATGTGCCAGTGGCATTTGAAAATGGATACGCAGTACCTCCTGGTGCTCCTACCATGCCTGCAAACACAGAGATTACGGCAAATTGATATGGGAGCATTTACATTTTCACTGCCAAATGGAAAGTCATTCAACGTCAATGGCCCGCCAGGATTCAGCTTTGATCAGGCCAAGGCAATATTTGATCAACAATCCAAATCTGGATCATTGCTTGGACTTGCGCCTGGTGCTACCTTGAGTGCAGCTACTCAAGCAGCCAGTGGGTTACCGTCAGCACAAGGCGCAGTCAATCAAGCATTGAGCGGAGTCACTGGTGCATTAGGTGCAGGAATTCCTAGTGCAGCTGGATTGTTAGGAAGCATTTCAAAAAATTTAGCCACAGCAGGCGGAGCGTTGGGTGGTAGTTTGGCTCCTGGCATACCCGGAGTAACGGGAGCCATTGGACCAGCAGTTACCAATTCACTTGGTGAAATCACAAACAAATTAGGTGCAGCACAATTGGCCGGCAGTGTCGGATCGTTAGCAACCACCTCGATTGGCACCATTAACAAAAGCATTGCATCCACGGCAGTAACGTCTCCGATCAACACAGCTGATTTTGTCAAACAGATTCCAGCTCTGGGTCCTATTGGCAGCATGAGCACCAGTGATGTCAGCGGTGTATTAGCACAGTCCAAGAACATAGTAAATCAAGGTGCCAGCGTACTCAGCAATACCAATGGTGCAGGGTCATTTGGATTGAATGTTTCACAGCTGGAAACAGCAGGAATTCTAAAACCTGGAACATCGGCATTGGCCACTGCTTCAGGTGCTTCGCTGTCATCGGTACTCAAGAGTCCGGCAGTGTTTACCGGTGCCAACGGCATCAAAAATATAGATTCATTGTTGGCCAATGCGCCGTTACAATCCTCAGTACAACAAGACCTCATGGCCAAAGGTACCGCAGCACTAGGAGCAGCTGGAATTCCAGTGGGAAGTTTGAGCGCACAAGGCCTGGCAGGTGTGGCCTTGAGTGCGGCCAAAAGTGTGCCCAATACCGAAGCATTGCTAAAAGGCCTACCTACATCAGCAGCAGACAAGGCACAATTCAATACCTTGGTAAAAGATGGTTCTTACGCAGTGAATCTTGCTCAGAGCAAAGTAGAACCAGTATTCAAAACCGAAATCAAACCAGTACCAGCAGCAGATACAGTTGATCGTAGCACTCTAACTGGTGCTACCGATCGGGTACTGGGAAATGACAAGATCCCAGCACCCAGCTACAGTACCCCAACTCCTGACGTTGGCACTATATCACAAACAATACAATCAGGTTTTTCTGAGCACATTGCTGGAATTCAAGCCACAATACCCAAGTGGCAAGCAATCAACGAAAAATTAAAAACATTGGAAAATCAACAAGTCATATCTGAGCAAGATTGGTTGGCCATTGCCGGGCAGCAACAGGCAGCAACACAATACTACCTAGATAATTTAGCAAACTACTACACACCTGCATCAACAGTTTACGACAGTGCTCCTGTTGCTGTGCAAAAAGAATTCAAGCCACTTAAAGACAAGATTGCCAGTCTTACTGGCAATCTAACAGAGCTGGCATTTCCAATTACCAAACGTATCAAACAGTTGTCTGCAAAGATTTCTGCCAACGTCAGTGCTTGATTTTTCTCGGTAAATACTGTATGGCTCAAACATTTATAGGGTTCAACACTATCAATCAAGTTAAAAAATTTACCTTGACTGATTTTGCTTTGATCAAACAAGATCTCTTGAATGCATTTAACATACGTCAAGGCGAACTGCCTGGCAGGCCCGAGTATGGCACAATATTGTGGAATTTCTTGTTTGAAAATCAAGTTGAAGAATTGCAAAACAGCATGGTTGCAGAAATACAACGTGTAGCCGGAGGCGACCCCAGAGTGTATATCTCAGACATACAGATTTTCCCACAAAGCAATGGCATGTTGATACAATTGGAATTGACAGTGACACCATCAACCAATGCTCAAAGATTGGCAATATTTTTTGATATTGCATCCAGACGAGCCAGTTACATTTAGGTATAAACTACGCAGTTTTTTGTGTCCATAAATAAACAATAAGGCACAAAAGGTCAAAACCAATGGCAACAACTACTAGACAAACAGCAATATTCGGAGTCGAAGACTGGAAACAAATTTACCAGACTTACCGTGAAGCTAATTTTCAAAGCTACGACTTTGAGACTCTACGTAAAAGTTTTGTTGATTATCTACGCCTGTACTACCCTGAAACATTCAACGACTATATTGAAAGCAGTGAATTCATTGCACTGTTAGATGTGATGGCTTTTATGGGCCAGGCATTGGCTTTTCGTACCGATCTCAACACTAGAGAAAATTACATGGACACTGCTGAACGTAGAGATTCAGTGGTGCAGTTGGCAAATTTGGTCAGCTACACAGCCAAGCGCAACACAGAATCACAAGGCCTGCTCAAGGTATTTTCTGTGGTCACAACAGAAAACGTCACAGACTACAACGGAGTAAATCTCAGCAATGTCACAGTGGACTGGGCAGATCCTACCAATCCTGCCTGGCAGGAACAATTCACTGCCATCATCAATGCCAGCCTGGTAGATTCACAACGTGTGGGTCGTCCAGGCAACCGCCAGACCATATTAGGAGTGCGTACTGACGAATATGGTATCAATCTGGTTCCTGGCTATTTGCCAGTGATTCCATACAATGCCACAATAGATGGTATCACCATGCCATTTGAAGCAATGACCAGCACCTCAGTTGGTGAAAATTATCTTTATGAGCCCAGCCCTAAAATAAATCAAGCATTCAATATCTTGTTCCGCAATGATCAACTGGGATTCAACAGCAACAACACTGGATATTTTTTCATGTTCAAACAAGGTGTGTTGCAAAATCAAGATTTCAATTTGCCCGAGCGCATTGCCAATCGCACAGTTGATATCAACATCGAAGGGGTCAACCAAGAAGACCGCTGGTTGTTCCAGTTGGACACTGTGGGCACAGTCAGCAGAGAATGGCAGTACACTGAAAATGTATACTCGGCTGCTGCTGAACAAATTGGTACCAGCCTGCGTCCTATATTTTCTGTGACCAGCAGAGCCAATGATCAAATCACCTTGGTGTTTGGTGACGGAGTGTTTAGCGAAATTCCAGTGGGCACATTCCGCTGCTATGTTCGTGCATCCAACGGATTGCAATACATTATCAATCCTGAAGAAATGCAATCAGTCAGTTTGCCCATCAGCTACATCAGCCGTAGTGGAAATCTTGAAACCATCACATTCACCTGCGGCATCACACAACCTGTGAGCAACAGTCAAACACGCGAGCCTATTGCAGAGATCAAGCAACGTGCGCCAGCACAATATTACACTCAAAACAGAATGGTCAACGGAGAAGATTACAATCTATTTCCGTACACTCAGTACAACTCCATTCTCAAAAGCAAAGCCTTAAATCGTGCCAGCATTGGAACCAGTCGTTATCTAGATCTAGTAGACAACACTGGCAAGTACAGCAGTACCAATACATTTGGCAGTGACGGCGGCCTGTGGGAACAAAACATATTGCCTACAATATTGTTCACCTGGAACACAAGAAATGAAATTGCAGATGTCATAACAAATCAGGTACAACCTCAGTTGTTAGAGCCTATTGTCAAGCAGTTTTACTATGCAAATTTTCCACGTCAGTCGGTCAACACCGGAACCACTGCACTAAGCACATGGCAACAAAGCACCACATTGGCCAATCAGACCACTGGATTCTTCCGCAACAGCACAGTTTCTAGCACTTGGACCAGTGGCACGCCAATACCTGTAGGCAATGTTGTAAGCACATCAAATCCTTTTTATTTTGTCACACCGGGTGCATTAATCAAATTTGTTTCGCCCACCGGATACTATTTTGATCGCAACAATCGGCTGGTACAAGGAACTCCTTCACGGGCTGATGAAAAATTAGAAATTTGGGCCAGTCCACTGCAAGTGATCGGCGACGGATACAATGGCGGCCTGGGCAATTTACCTTCGGGTGCAGGCCCTGTTTCGTTGAACAATTTTGTTCCTACAGGTGCCATTGTTGACAGTATCATTCCGTTGTTTGTGACTGATTTGCCCTTGGATCTAGAAGCAGCCATCAGCGAACAAATTGTTCTTTATCGAAATTTTGGATTGGGCTACGACAATGATGGATCAGTCACAGGTACACCATATTCCTGGTATCTGATCACCAGCACCAATTTGGATCAGAACGCAGCCTGGAGTCAAACCACACCTGGTGCTGCTGGCAACACTGATGGAGTCAATTCAGATGCCAGTTGGTTGATACAATTTGTCACAGTAAATCAAAGCTACACCATCACATTCCGTGGTTTGCAATACAATTTTGGATCAGTATTGCAAACAAGATTTTTCTTCTATGAAGGTCAACAAGTCTATGACAGCCGTACAGGCACAGTGATCAAAGACTATATCAACCTGTTGGCAGTTAATACTCAGCCAGATTCCACTGATCATTTGCCAGGAGACATTCCAGTTACCATCATAGGCCAACCAGTGGAAAGTGACGGCTATGTGGATGACTTCCAGGTGTTGGTCAGCTACAGAGATTCTGACAGTGATGGTATTCCCGACAACCCAGACTTTTTTACAGAGATTGTGGCACCCACAGTCAATGCCAATCAGAAATTTGTATTTTTGCAACAAACTGTGGACTTTGACAATTTGCAACGTTACCTATTGGTAGAACAAGGTCGTGTGAATTCAGACTATGCTACCTTGGATGATCTTGAATTGGTCAAGAGCGAATGGTCGCCGGGGCAGGTATTCTATGCCTATGATCAAGATGCATTCTATGAGCTCAGTATATCAGTCACTGGAGTACGCACACTGGTAGCAGTATCAGGATGGATTGCTCGTGTGGGCCGACAAAGTTTGTACTATCAATATCGTCACAATTCTCCATTGACCAACAGGATAGATCCTGGCACCACCAACATCATTGATTTGTATGTGGTACCACAGGCCTATTACACTGCATATCAAAATTGGATCAGAGATACCACAGGCACTGTGCCAATGCCAAACGTTCCCACCATTGATGAACTCAATACTGCATACCAAGGATTGCAAAACTACAAAATGATCAGTGATAACATTATTTTAAATCCAGTCACATTCAAGCCATTGTTTGGTATGAAGGCAGCACCTGAATTACGTGCTACCATCAAAGTTATACGTGCGGCCAATTCTACAGCCAGTACCAGTGAAATCAAGAGTTCTGTAGTGGCCGAGATGAACAATTATTTCAGCATTGACAAATGGAATTTTGGAGATACTTTTTACTTCTCTGAATTAGCAGCATACTTGCATCGCATGCTGGGAACTATTATCAGTTCAGTGGTATTGGTGCCATTGAATTCACAAAAATATTTTGGCGACTTGTATGAAATAAGATCAGCACCAAATGAATTGTTTGTTAACGCAGCTACCATAGATAATATTGAAGTGATTGATGCACTTACCAGTACAAATCTACGCACAGCACCAGGCAGTGGAGTAATTTAATGGCAACCGCACGTTCAGTAGATTTTCTTCCACAAATATTTCAAACCGAAACCAACAAGCAGTTTTTAGCTGCCACACTGGATCAGCTGACACAAGAACCCAAGTTTAAAAAAACACAAGGTTACATTGGACGCACAGTAGGTCCAGGCGTCAATCCCAACGACAAGTATGTGGTAGAACCAGATGCAGTTCGTAGAGATTACCAACTGGAACCTGGTGTGGTCAGTTTGGTTCCCGACACTGACACTATCAAAAATGCCATCACCTACCCAGGTATCAATGATGCAATATCATTCAGTGGCGGCGATGGCAGTCGACCAGATCGGTTGTATCAAAGTGAGTACTACAGTTGGGATCCTTTTGTAGATTTTGATGCTTTTGTAAATTTCAGTCAATATTTTTGGTTGCCAGCAGGCCCAGATGCTGTGGACGTGGGATCTGCTACTATCCCTACCAGTGATAATTTTGTTGTCACAAGAAAAAATGGAGTTTATACATTTTCAGGAGTAACAGGCGAGGATCCAGTTATTGATCTGGTACGTGGTGGCAATTATACCTTTCAAATTGCTCAAAACAACACAGAAACTGTAAATTATCGGGTGAGCAACGCAGGGACTTCGGCTTATCTATTGGATGGATTACGAAACCCAACTCTCACACTGGCTCGTGGTAACACCTATGTGTTTAATTTGGTGTTTACTGGAGATTTTCCTTTTTGGATCAAAACATCACCGGTGACCGGTCTCGAAGATGTGTACAATACCGGTGTGACAAGAAACGGTGCTCGCACCGGCCTGGTCACATTCACTGTGCCACAAGACGCTCCGAACACTTTGTACTATGCAAGCGAAACGCAGCTGAACATGCAAGGTACACTGAACATTGTAGATGGCACACAAGGAACTGGTCCAGGATTCTGGATACAGGCATTCCCTGGAGTAAGTGGCAAGGATCCTTCTAACCCTAATATCAGTTCAAGAGATATATTGGGCGTGGCTAACAATGGTACTGATCTTGGCACAGTGACATTTAATGTTCCTCAAAAAACTGCACAGAACTTTTACTACTCATTGACTCCGTTTGGTGTCAATTCCAACGGAACTTTGGTCACACCGGTTGACATCATATGCGATCTCAAATTTGATCAGGTCAACAATCAACCTGTGGATGAATTTTTGGCCACATACGGCGGTATTGATGGCACTGCAAATCTCAACGGGCGTACTTTGGTATTCACTCAACCAATAACCGACGCCGAAGCTGGAGGTTGGCAAATAACTTCGTTCTTTGATCCGTTACCACAATCCAGTAGTTACAATGGAATGACTGGTAGCTTTGATACTACATTTTTCAGTCAAACCGGGGAAGTGGCACCTGAAGATCGTTATCAACTGTGGCAAATCAAGTATGTGACAATAGAGAACTACACCTACATCAGTTTGTCAAAATTAACTGACATTCCGATATTGAACAAATTCAAAGCTCGATATGGAATCAAATACAGCAATACTGAATGGTACAAGAAAGACGACGGAACATTTGAAAGAATTCCTTTCCTATCTGCAGCCATGGACACACTGTATTATCAAGATGGCACAGATCCAGAAATCTTTGGACGTATCAGACTGATAGAGCAAGCGGCCAATAACACATTGTTCATTGATGCTATTCTGGGCAAACAATCATACACAAGTCCCAACGGAGTGGTATTCACCAACGGCCTTAAAGTAAAATTTATCGGTGACGTGGTTCCGTCCACCTATGCATCTGGCACCCTTGATTTGGTGGTCACTTCGGCACAGCCTGGCAGCAACTATCTAACCACCGAATCCACTGCAAATTTATACGTTGGCGAAAAGATCATATTCATTGACAGCATCGGCGGAGTACTACCAGGCACATATTATGTTCAAAGCCTGGCCGCCAATGGAATACAATTCAGTATCAGCACACAAAAAGGTGGCGGTGCTTATCCATTAGAACTTGGTTCAGCAAATGCTCGTGCTATTGCAATCAGCGATTTGGAATATTATGTAAGTGGTGTGGGCACAGCCATTGAATTGTTACCTGTTGATAATTTCTACACACCAGAATCTTATGTGGTCGATGCCAACGACAGCACTATCTATGTAGAACCCAATTCTACAGATTACTTGACCATCAATCGTGCCAGTCGAGATCGCAACGCCTGGAGTCGTAGCAATCGTTGGTTCCATTCTGATGTGATCAATGCCACAGCAAAATACAACAATACCACAGCAAATTTTGACAACAATTACAGAGCCAAACGTCCAATTATACAATTCCGCCCCAATATTAGATTGTGGAATATGGGCACCGAAGGCAAGAATCCAGTTGACATCATTGATTTCTCACAGACAGATGCTTTCAGTAATGTAGAAGGATCTACAGGATATTCTGTAGATGGATATACATTTATTGATGGCAGCCGTGTGATATTTGCTGCTGACAATGATCAAAATGTCAAGAATAAAATTTATGTAGTGTCGTTTATTGTTCCTGACACAGTTGATCCATTGATTGCACAACCCATAATTTCGTTAACTCAGGCACAGGACGGAGAAGTATTAGCCGATCAATGCACAGTGTGTTTGTACGGAAATGTGTTTCCAGGAGTGACTTTTTGGTTTGACGGAACCACCTGGACTTATGCACAACAAAAAACATCAGTGCAACAGGCTCCGTTGTTTAATGTTTACAACACAGATGGATATAGTTTTGGTGATCAAACAAAATATCAAAGTTCTACATTTGCTGGTAGCAAATTGTTTAGCTATGCAGTGGGTGATACTGGTATAATTGATCCAATATTGCAATTCCCGTTGCAATACCTCAACATCAACAACGTAGGTGATATTGTATTTGAAAACAACCTGTATAAAGATACTTTTTTATATGTGGTAGACAATGCCAGTGTGACATTAGATATCAGTTCAGGATCAGTCAAAGAGTATACCACTCGCGCAAGCTATCAAAGATTGATAGGGTGGCAAACTGCTGCTACCCCAAGCCAAGACTATCAGCAATTTAAATTTACATATACTGGAGCCACACTCAAATTGGATGTCAAAGTCAATGATCCAGTTAATAGTACTCCCGCAATCAAAATTTATGTAGGATCAGTGTTTCAAGCACCCAGCACCTACAGTTACCTTACCACAAGCAACAGTACAACAATCACGTTGAATAAAACTTATGTGCCAGGTGATATCATTGAAGTATTAGCCTTGAGTGATCAAACCAGCAGTTTGGCATTTTATCAGGTACCTATCAATTTACAGAACAATCCGTTGAATGGCAATAGTCCAGAATTCACTCTTGGCACTATCCGTACGCATTATGAAAGTATTTGTGAAAATCTAATCACTGTCACTGGACCGGTAAATGGATCCAACAACACTAGAGATCTTGGCAATTTGGTTCCTTACGGATTGACCATACTGCAACAAAGTGCGCCAATGACATTGGCAGGATATTTCCTAAGGTCTCCAGACTATAATATTTTTGCATCATTGAGTTTTGCTGATAGAGAATACAACAAATACAAATATCAATTGTTAGATGCTGTTACCAAGCAAACCATTGGATTTGACTCAATCGGCCAAGTGCTTGATACTGCTATCCAAAACATTACTCTAGGCCGTGTTGAAACACAACCATTCTACTGGTCAGACATGTTGCCGTCGGGCGCAGTGTATACAACTACCACATACACCATTAGCTATACTGACACCGGTAGTTTTGATACTGTTCAAGTTTACAACTACAAATCAGCCAATTACCTGGGCATGAATGTGTATCTCAACGAAGTGTTATTGGTTAGAGATCGTGATTATGTTGTATCAACTGACGGACCTAGAATCACAGTACTAGTTGATTTGGTTGTTGGCAGCAAATTGACATTGCAAGAATACAGTGCCACATACGGCAGCTTTGCTCCAAACACTCCTACCAAGTTGGGATTGTATCCAGCATTTGTGCCTCAGGTGATCACACAACGAACCAGCAGTGGCAATGTACAAGTCACACAAGGTCATGATGGATCAATCACTCCATTGTTCAACGACATACGAGATCAAGTGTTGTTGGAATTTGAAACTAGGATTTATAACAATCTCAAATTGGATGATAATCCAGTGCCCTTGACCATTGATGACGTGCTACCTGGACAATTCCGCAGCACAGGATTCAGTTACAGTGAAATTACCACCATATTGAATCAGGATTTCTTGAATTATGTGGGTGCCAACAAACTTGATTATCGAACACAAGAGTTTTATGCCGCAAACAAGTTCACTTGGAACTACAGTTCTACCAAGAACAAGTTAAACAACAGTGAGAATCTGCTGGGTGCATGGCGCGGTATCAACCGA
>Ga0214919_10012098_pt1 | contig 10668 bp, 11 predicted proteins | sample LL1503_MetaG_FD_177994 | JGI IMG/M metagenome (GOLD analysis project Ga0214919, IMG submission 177994) | Freshwater microbial communities from Lake Lanier, Atlanta, Georgia, United States - LL-1503 | ecosystem: Environmental > Aquatic > Freshwater > Lake | place: USA: Georgia | collected... | reverse complement strand
CAAACTATGAATAATAAAGGAGTAAACCCATTAGTTGCAGTCAGTTGGGCTCTTAGTGGCAAATTTGACTTATGATAGTGGGCGAGCAGTTACTATAAAACTTTAAAAATTACCTGAATAAGCGCTGGATACTCACGTGGATAAGGAAAACCCTTATTGAGGTAATTATCCCAGCAATACCATAAATCACCAAAATAAGTTGTAAAATGCTCATACATATAATACAAGCTTGCCATATTTCTACGCATTAAAAACTCTGGTAACAATGCAATCAGAGTAACTAATATCACAGCCAATAATTGGCGATAATTTTTATGCCAGCTCATTATTTAGCACTACCTTTGCAATAGCAATTAGAAATTCCAAGTCGTCATCCAATGCAAATAGTTCAGCGTATAGCTACGCGGTACTTCTAAACCAGCTAAACTAGAAAAGAATAAGGCAAACAACGCAATATTTAGTAATAAATAGCCATAGACCAGATAACGATAAGATGCTTTATTACTTTGATACGCCAAATAAATAAAATAGCTAATTCCCAAAATTAAAAATGGCGTAACGCTATAGAAATAATAAATAAAACTAATCCGCGCGACTAATGCATAGGGTAAATACTGGGCACAGATTGCCAGAAACAAAAAACCCGCCCGAAAATCCGCTTGACGCGTAATCCATAAATAGCCAAGCATAATCGTAGTAATCCACATCAGCCAATAAATTGCTGGATTTCCAAGTAATGCAATCGAAGATGATAAACCCGCATCATTTTGCCAATAATAGACCGATAACGGCATTTTATCCAATGGCCAACTCCACCAATTAGACGCATAGGGATGCGTAGCATAGGTTAATCCATGCAAATTAAAATCCAAAATTCCTAATTGCGTAGTATAAATAAAACCAAACAAATTATCGGCATGATTAATTAAAGCATAAGGGATATAGATCAGCATATAGATAGCTAAGGGTAAGACTATAAACAATAGTGCTAGATTCAGCACGGTTTTAGTAAGACGTGCCGCGGTAAATTTTTGCTTGATTAACTCACCATAAACCAAGATTAATACAATAAATGGTGCTGAATATAGCGCATTCCACTTACAGCTAAGTGCAAGAGCAAAGCTGATTGCCGCAGCAAGCAAATAGCGCAAAACTGCGGTAAAACCAGCTCCTGATTTACGCGCTTCAATATAGCGGTATAAGAAAAAGTACTCTATCGCTAAAAATAAAGTAACAAACGGATCTATTGACGCAGTACGGCCAAGCGAGAAATGCATGAATTCAAACATCATCAGCAACGATGCCGCAATTGCCACCCGGCGATCTTTAAATAACGCCTTCGCAAAAATATAAGTTATACTTACCAAAAAAACACTGCTTAAATCAGGCATAATCCGCCAAGCAAATGGCGACATTCCAAATATCAGCACCCCGATAACCATCAATAAGATAGCTAATTGTGGGTGCACCCAGACATCAGGAGATTTACCTTGCAGATATTGATACGAAGAAGTAGCATAGTAAATTTCATCAAATACCGTACCAGATTGCCAATTATCTTCCAGATGTTCTGGCATAGTGCTTGCGACAAAATCATTTAGTAGCACGTTATTTGGATTATCACTGCTATCAACATGATAATCTGTCACTAGCTTATTTTGTGTATCCACTACCGCGAATTGATTAACCCCAAGTGAGCCTTGCTCCAGACGAATAACGACTGAAGATACTGGCTGAGAACTATTGAAGCTTAGTTTATTCCAGCGAAAAAACGGAGAATAACCTAAATTAACGCTCTTATCAGTAAGAGGAAGATCATTATTCATTGCATCTACTGCGCTAGTAGTATACTTACCTTTAACAAAGGCGGTAGAATAATACAACGCACTAAGCTGCTGTGGATGATTGAAGGTTACAACTAATTGCGCGCCGGGATTATCAACCTGCCAGGCTTGATCATAAGTCCGAAAATCGGCAAAATGAATTAGTGAGATCAAAAAATAAGTGATACTTAGACCACTAATCCACCATTTATCCTGACGATCTAAAATAGCACGCGTGAGAGTAGGTGGATTCTTACGAATAAGAAAAATAAAATATAGCAGAAGAGCAAATAACGTAACGATCAGAAATAGAATTTGTAAGTTTATCATAGTTTATACTTTGTGAATTTTTTGTAGTCTATACTAATTATGTTTTGATGAATTTAATTCGTTTCATAGTTATTTTATACCCATCAGTAAGAACTGTGCTAAATAAAATCACAACTCCACCAATGAGTACACTTGATTTAATTGTTTCGCCCATCCAATAAGCAAAAAAAGTTGCAGTCACTGACTCCAAACTAAAAATAATTGCTGCTTTATTTGAGCCAATCACGCGCTGATACTTGATCTGTAAAAAAAATGGAATTACAGTTGCAATTATGGCGCAGTAAACTATAGCCCACCAGAATAAGTGACTGTCAGGAAGTACGATATTATGCGGAGCAAGGATAAAGCCGGGAATCAGGCTGGTAAACAAAATTTGATAAAAGGTGAGTAACTTTAGATTGTGACTTAGCAAACTAGATTTTTCAGCAAAGATAATTCCAACCGCGATACACAATGCCGATAAAATTACCAATAATTCACCACGACCAAAACCACCATGTAAACCAGCGCCACTAATCAGATAGATTCCCCACAGGCAAAATAACGCGGCAACTATCTCAATAACTCGTGGACGCCCCATCCTAAATAGTGGTAATAAAAATGGTACCATAACTACATTAATTCCAGTTAAAAACGCTGCACGTGATGAATCCATATATTTTAAGGACATTGCTTGCAAAATAAACGAACCACTATTTAACGCGCCCAAGATTAAGCCATAACGAACATCGCCCCAGTTAAATTTACGTTTAATCATCGTAGAAATAAATAGCGGTGACATGATTAATGCCGCAAGGATGAAACGCCAGAATACAAAAAGGCTTGGTGCGTAATCTGCCACGATCCGATGCATCAGAGGGAAGGCTATCCCCCACATTACTGGAATAGTCAGAAGGATCAGATAGGCTTTTAATTCACGACTCATTGAAGTCTACTTCTATATTAAAGTTAGTTTGATCAGGTTACTTGTTGGTGTATCATTTCTGACACTGACATCTTGCTTAGGAATTTATTCATGGTTAGGTAGCATATTACTGGAGAATTTTACAAAATACCCGCCAGTTTTAGGAGCTCCGCGAAACTCAATTGCACCAGAAGACTTCAGCTGTTTTATAATTCTTTCAGTGGTTCTAAATGACAGTTGCAAAGCAGAACTAATCTCGCGAGTCTTTGAGTTGGGATTTTGAGCGATAAAATCTAAAACAGCAGTTACTCCGCCAGTTACTCCGCCAGTTACTCCGCCAGTTACTCCGCCATTTCCTTTAGTTTTAAAAAAAGTAACTTTGACCGCCATTAATTCATACTCAAAAGTAGGCGCTGGTAAGCCTTGTTCCACGCATTTGCCAAGAATATCAAGCGTACCACGACCCCAATTTTCAATTAGTCCAGCTTTATAAAATACATTGGCGATTAACGGGTTATGAGGCAATGATTGGTGCGGCTTCGTAAAACTAGCGATTGAAAACTGCTCTGGCAAGGTTGCGCCGTTTGACATAACCAGTCTATCATCATACACTTTGACTTGCAAATTTGAAGGGATCATATAATCTCGATGGATTAATGCATTGATAATAGCTTCACGTAGTGCAATATAAGGTAATTCTAAAATTTCCCGACGGTGTGCACCCTCAAAATGAATAAAGGCTTTTAAATACTTTGAGCGCAGAATATCTAAAATTGTATCAACCTGCTCAAAGAGATTACCTTCAATAATATCGCTGGTTTGAATATCTGTTTCGCTCAAGAAACGCCCAATTTTTGAGTGTGATTGAATAAAATATCGTTGTGGGTTTTTAGCAAAAAGTAAAATAGCAGCTCTTTTAAAGTGGTGACCATCATATAAATTAAGCTTCTGAAGTAAAACGCTTAAATCTTGCTCTTGATCAATATTAGGAATTCGGTCTTTGGCTAATTGTTTAAATTTAGCAATGGTTGCACGATCTACATCTTCAAGTGTAAAATTATCAACTGGAGCTTCATCCCAAGTTTTTCCATAATGATTCAGCAAAAACCCAGCCAAATCACTTCCATTTATTTCAATGGTATTGCTACCACTACGTTTATAAAATCTTCCACCATAAGAAATTGGCGCATAACTTTGCTTGATAACCAAACATAGGTATTGCAAATCTCCACTACTAGCCAGCTCAAAATCAACTAGTACGCCCAAATAGTTATTAATTTTGTTTGGTAAAACTTCCAATAATTTACTAGCATTGTCAATACCGACAATTACCCCATCGTCGTCAACCCCAAGATACAAACAACCACCTATGCTATTTGCAAATGCACAAATTGTCTTTAGATAATCATCTTTCCAAACCAATTTAAATTCAGTAGACTGATTTTCAATTTGATTAATTTTACTCTTGGTATCCAAAGCAATGCTCATTCCATCGTTCTTCCTAGATCAAAGCCAATTAGAGAGCAATTTAGCATCCGTAAGAGCTAAGTCAATAATCCTGGCAACTGATACGGCTGGTTCTAAAGTTATATCTAACAACTGCTCTTGTCTAAACAAAGTAAGCGTAATTTCTTGGTTAGGTATAACAAATGCTAATTGCTTTTCAAGATTAGTTAATTTAACATTATTTAACGCGATTATCAAATCCCCTGCTGCCAAACCTGCCGCTTGAGCAGGTGTATTTGCATAAATATTTTTAACCTGATAGCCCAGTGCTTGTTTGTCTAATCTAGCACCTAAATCCAAGGTAACTGGAGTTGCAGTAGTTAGCAAATCAACTGCCGCTACATATTTACCGCCATCTTGATGGTTTTTGGCAATACGTTCAGTCAAATTCAGACCAAATTTAGCCAACAAATCTTTAAATTGTAATGCCTCAGTCGTTTCAGTTGCCAGATAAATAAACTCCGTCAAATTAACTCCAGTTGCAGCTTTAATCAGAGCAGGAATTTCATCTTCGCCAACCCCAACTGGATTTTGTTGCCATTGCTGGAATAAATAGCGCATTACATCATCCAAACTAAATTTAGACTGCTCGCGAATCAGCAAATCCAGACAGAGCGCAACTAAAGAGCCTTTGACATAATAACTCACGATACTATTCAGGCTATTTTCATCCTGACGATAGTATTTAATCCAGCTAGTCAGGCTACTATTAGCTAAACTTTGTTGCGTAACCCCGACAAATTTATAGACATTATTGAGGTTTTCAGTTATAAAGCCCAGATATTTTTCCTGATTGATCACCCCACTACGATAGAGCACTAAATCATCATAATACGAAGTTACGCCCTCAAACCACCAGAGGAGCTTGGTGTAGTTTTCTTGCTCAAGATTGTAAGGTGTAAAGATCTGCGGTTTAATTCGCTTAACATTCCAGGTGTGAAAAAATTCATGGCTAATAAGACCAAGCAATTTGATATAATCTTCGTCATTTGAGCGATTAAGATTTGGCATTGCGTAATAGGGCGCCATCAGCAAGGTTGAATTACGATGTTCCAGACCAGTATAGACTTCACCTGATAAATTTAGGATAAAGCCGTAACCTGAATATGGAGCTACCCCACCAAAAAGCTTAATCTGATAATCACAGATTTTTTGCATATCGCTAATCATCCGCTCGCGATCAAACGGAGGAATAGTTCCTGATAAAATCAGATAATGATTAACCCCGGATACGCTAAATTCTAGCCGCTCAAAAGTTCCCAGTTCAAATGGTGAATCAATTAATTCATCATAATTTTGCGCACTGAATACATCATTTTCATCCGCAGCCAAGCCACAAGCAACTTGCCAAGCATCGGGTAACTCAGCAAACTGTACTTGATGAATACCATCTTCATAACCTGCAATACTTAAACATAAACTAGTTGGATTAAAATAACCACGTTTAGCATCTAAAAACGCCGAGCGGATGCCGTATTCATAAGCATATACGCTATAGCTAACTTCAATTTCTATTCCCGAATCCAAACCGTCCAGTAACCAGTTATTTTTATCAATCTGGCGATTGCTAATCGTTTGACTATTCTGACTGGCACTGAGCCTAATGATATTTTTACTAAATTCACGCACCATATAACTTCCCGGAATCCACACTGGCAGAGTTAATTTATGTGAGTTTGCACTAGCGGTAAAAACTAGTTTTACCAGATAGTGATGCGCTGCTGTTTGTGGCGTGATGATATATTTGATTGCCATGAGATTAATCCTTTAGGTTAGATTTTCACTGCTAAATTTTCAAAAAGCAATTATTTTGGTTTTAAACTAGGAGTAAAGACTTCGAGGAGCTGCATGTGCACGAAAGTACATGAGCACCGCACAAGGGATTTACGAAAACGCATAAGACCAAAAGAAACCGCTTTTTAATGGATGTTTATAAATTTATGAAGCTGAGTACTTACCCGCCAATTATTCGCTAAAGCCTGCTCAATGCATAATTTGGTCGGCGTTTCTTTACAGGATAATGGTTGCAACCAAATCAGCTGGGTATTAATCGTATATTGGGCGAGTAATTGCTTAAGCTTAATTATATCAGCCATTTTACCCACTGGCATTTTAATTTCATTCGCGCGGGCAACATTTTCCGCTAAAATCTGCTTATGCCCCGGCATATCAATCTTGGGCGATAAGGTCACCCACGTTTTATCACTCAGGCGTAAGGGTTCAGTACCGCTAGTTTCAATCTGAGTTGTATAGCCTAGAGCATGTAATTCTTCGGTGATCGAGCGTAAATCATACATTGCGGGTTCGCCACCTGTAAACACAATATGCCGACAAGCTGAATATTTTTTGATTTCGTATAAAATCTCATCGGCACTAAAATAAGCCCAGTTATCCGAATGTTCAGAAATTTTGCCCGCAACTAATTGCGCGCTTTGTTGCGTAGCGGGGTTTAATTCCCAAGTGTGTTTGGTGTCACAAAAAGCACAGCCTACCGCGCAGCCTTGCATACGGATAAATACCGAAGGCAAACCAGCAAAATTTGCCTCGCCCTGCAGACTATAAAAAATTTCGTTAATTGGATATTGCATAACTAGCACTACATTTAGAGGTTTCTTCCAGCGTTACTTCGCTGAGGGTTATAGGTAAAGGCGCAAATAATCGTGGTCCAACCGTCTCCACTAAATAGCGCGCCAGATTTTCCGCAGTTGGATTATAGGGGATACTAACCACTGACGAGTCTAATTTAAGCAGTTCAGTAAATAATGGATCTTGATCCCATAAAATCATTTTATGATCCCAGTTATCATCCAACCACTGACAAAGGAGCTCTTTGATTACCGAAAAATCAATCACTCTCCCAAGACTATCTAGCTTATCACTGCTACATTTGAGGTGGAAAACATAGGAATGTCCGTGCAGATTACGACATTTGCTTTCATGCTGATAAACACGATGTCCGCAATGAATTTCATGCTTGCGCACGACTTGATATTTAGCCATTAGTTTTACTCGCGATAGTTAGTTGGATCAGTGATATTGGCGGCAATAAAAGCCTCTTTGCGCTGACGACAAGTGCCACATACACCACAATGCTCTTCCAAACCATCATAACAACTCCACGTTTCGGCAAATGGAACTTGGAGTTCTGCCCCACGACGAATGATATCAGTCTTACTCCAGTTTAAGAATGGGGCGCATAAATTCAAATCTTCATGACGACTGTCAATAGTCCCAAGGCGCAGTGACAGATTCATAGCGATAAAATAATCCGGACGACAATCTGCATAAACGTAATTATCGCCTTTATGCGGGCCAAAGGCTAAAATTTCAGCATTCTGAGCGCAAGCAATCGTCCACGCTAAAGATAGCATCATGGTATTGCGATTAGGTACAACCGTTACCAGCATATTTTCACGGGCATAGTCCTGTTTAGGATTAGCCAAGTCCGGGTTAACCAGACTTGATTGCTGTAAAAATTGGTGCATAAACGACAGATTAATTATATGGTGTGGTGCATTTAGTTCTTTAGCGATAAACGCTGCACTTTGTAATTCTTTGATGTGTTTCTGACCATAGTCAAAAGACACACAGATTAAATCATAACCCTGACTTGCCAGGTGATAAGACAGCGTTGAGCTATCTAAACCACCAGAGAGGATTATTACCGCTTTCTTTCTCATTTTATTGCCTTATCAAGCGTAAATTAGGATAACTGCTTAATGGCTGACTCGCACGAATCGGATTAATATCCAAGCCACCACGACGGGTAAAACGCGCCATAACCGTTAGTTCATCCGGTGCACAAAATTTACGAATATCATTAAAAATACGCTCGACACATTGCTCATGAAATTCGTTGTGATTGCGAAAAGAAATAATATATCGAAGCAGTGCTTCGCGATCAATTTGCGCGCCTTGATACTCAATCAACAGCGTTGCCCAATCTGGTTGAAAAGTCACCAAACAATTTGATTTTAACAAGTTAGAATAAAGTTTTTCTTTTAGCGGTTTATTTGGATTGGCAGTTAACAACTGTGGCTTAACCGTATAATCTGCAATTACGATATCCAGATCATCCAGACATTCCCCTGCAGGCTCGCTAATCGCATACCCAGCATTATTTAGCTCAAATAATTCTACCTTAACCAAAGCATTGGTAGCTTGCGATAAATCTTTAGTTATAATCTCCGCCAACTCTTCTTTACTGGCGAATTTATGATTGTTGAAACTATTAAAATAGAGCTTCATTGATTTAGATTCAATGATATTAGTACTACTTATCGGAATATATAGCACCGCACAAGCAACCATCGGTTTGCCCTTGGGATTTAACCATGATACCTCATAGTGATTCCAAATATCAATACCATAAAAAGGTAAATTATTCTCATCAACCCCGATTTCATCACGTTTGATTTTACGTGCAATCGGAAATAATAACTCAGGAGTATATTCGCTAATGTAAGCTGATTTTTTACCCAATGCTGAATTTTGAATATTCATGTTATGTCCTTAACTATATTCCTAATAAGCTACGAAACTCTTGTTTCATATCTGTTTCATTAAATCTACCACCAAATTTATAGGTGATATTCTCGACATTTTGATCATTCACCCCACGCATAGTAATACAATGATGACTGGCTTTAATCAACAGGGCAATATCCTCAGTTTGCAAAATATAGGCTAAAGCATGGAAAATTTGCAAAGTTGCACGCTCTTGCACCTGTGGACGACGAGCAAAAAAATTCACCACGCGATTAATCTTGCTTAATCCGATCACATTATCTTTAGGGATGTAAGCTACAAATGCTTCACCACTAATAGTTACCAAGTGATGCTCACAGGTTGATTTAAAGGAAATATTTTTAGAGATTACCGGATCTTGGTAACCATATTGATTGTGGTTAAAGGTAATTTTGGGAAAATTATTATAATCCAAACCATAAAACAATTCATTAACAAAAAACCTTGCCACGCGCTCTGGTGTTTTTTGAATCGAGTCATCATCTGGTATAATTCCCAAACCTTTAATCAAGTCTGTAATACTTTGGGTTACTAATCCAGAATCCATCGGTGCTTTAATCGGATTATCAATTCCAAGTCTTGCGAGATATTGTGCAACTTTTTGCCCTAAAACTGGGTCTTTATCATAGTTATTCATTACTGCCCTTTGCTTTTATACAGGGGTTATTTTAACAAATAACTTACGCCGTAAAAGATGTATTAATGGCAAGCTCAAAATCACCATCCACATTTTGCCGATAATCTGCCCCTCCAGAAACGTCAAACTATGAAATGCCAGCTGCAAAAATACTAGGGAGTCAATCAGTAGCCCGACACAAGCAGAAATAAATACTGCCAAAATCCAGTTATAGCGCTGAAGTACACTATAAACCAGGGTGTCACTTAATTCTGATAATAAATAAGCCGAACAAGCTGCAATCGCTAACTCTGGAGCGACGTAGAAATAGCTGAGAATTGTACCCAAAACAACCGCAATCAATGACAAATACAAGCCAGCCAGGCGCTGCAAAATATCGCGCAGGACAAATGCTAGTCCAGCAAAAAGCACTCCTGATGGCGCATAAAAAACGGGTGCAAACCATACCGGAATAACACATGGTTCATGTGGTGGACATTTAGTTCCAAAGTGCAGCAAGGTATAGGCTGCTAGTGGCATCATTGCCAGAAATAAGATAAAGAAAATGATAGTGAGTAGAGTTTTTTTTGCCATAGTAATTTATAGTTAATTCTAATTTAGAAAGTTATTTGGAGCGCTATTATAACAAAATTGACTATAAAGGATGAATTTCAATCATCTCAAAGATAGCATTCGGGATCAAATAACTTACCGTACTGCCACAAACCCCACAAAAGCTTAACGGTGTTAAGAAAGTGTAATTTTTAACATTAAGCTTTCTTTCATGATATAAATATAAACTTGAAACAGAACATCCAACTGCTTTAATAAAGAGTTTGCATCCGCTGAGGTGAGATGCACCACTTGAAAGCTTAATTTTGAGCTATAATTTGTAACTAAAAATTGGAGTCAAATTATGGCATATAAGCATCTTGGAGAAAATGAAAGATTTGTAATTGAAT
>Ga0214919_10012097_pt1 | contig 10668 bp, 5 predicted proteins | sample LL1503_MetaG_FD_177994 | JGI IMG/M metagenome (GOLD analysis project Ga0214919, IMG submission 177994) | Freshwater microbial communities from Lake Lanier, Atlanta, Georgia, United States - LL-1503 | ecosystem: Environmental > Aquatic > Freshwater > Lake | place: USA: Georgia | collected 2015-03-15 | reverse complement strand
GGAGCCGAGGTGTTCGAGCATCGTGAAGGTATCGAGCAGCCCCTGTGTGGGATGCTCATGGGCACCGTCACCGGCGTTGATGACGGGGATGTCGAGAAACTTGGAAAGGTACAGCGGCGAGCCGGCGGCGGCGTGGCGCAAAATGATCATGTCGGCGCCGAGGGCGCGGATATTTTCGGCGGTGTCGCGGAGGGTTTCGCCTTTGGTGGTGCTGGAGCTGGCGCCGTCCAGAGAGATGACGTCGGCGCTCAGGCGCTTGGCAGCCATGTCGAAGGCCATGCGGGTGCGCGTGCTGGGCTCAAGGAAGAGGTTGACGATGGTCTTACCGCGAAGAGCGGGGACTTTTTTGACGCTGCGGCCTAGAATTTTTTTGAAGGCCGTAGCGGTGGCGTGGATCTGGCCGATTTCGGCGAGGGAAAGTTCCTCGATGGTGAGGAGGTGGCGGCGGGTCCAGGGCATGGGAAAAAATTAAAGAAAAAATTACTTCACTGAGGCGGCGGAGCGCACGGTGATGCGGTCGCGGGTCGGGGCGCTTTCGTCTAGGAGGACGACAACTTTTTCGGCGGCGGTGGTGCTAAGGTGGAGCCCGACGTAATCGGCGGCGACGGGCATGAGGTGGTGACCACGGTCGACCAAGACAGCGAGTTCGACCTTGGCGGGACGGCCGTGATCGAAGAGTTCGTCGAGGGCGGCTTTGACGGTGCGGCCGGAGAAGAGTACATCGTCGACTAAAATGACGCGGGCCCCGTTGACGTCGGCGGGTAGTACGGTGGGCGTGAATTCTTTCGGGATGGGATTGCGGCCGATGTCGTCGCGGTGAAACGAGATGTCGATGGAGCCTGATTTGGCGGCGAGCCGCGGGCTGAGCGTGGCGAGGCGGGCGGTGAGCCGGCGGGCGAGGGGAATGCCGCCGTTGGCGATGCCGAGAAGAATCAAGCGATCGCCGGCGCGGTGGCGTTCGGCGATGGACGCGGCGATCTGGTGGATGGCGGCGTGAATATCATCGGCGCCGATGGTTTTGGGCGTAGCCACGACTTGATTGAGGCGGCGTAGGTAAAGCCGGTAAAGCCCGAAAGCGCTGCGGGCGGGGTGATTTGTCGAAGTTATGGCACTTCGTAAATCTCGACGATGGCTTGGCCGGTGGTCGCATTGGCGCCGGAGACTTGGAGCGTGTAGCCGCCAGGGGTGAGTGTCACTAGGAGCGCTGCGTCTTTGCTTCCGCTGGTGAGAGTGAAGGCGCCGACGGCGGAGAATGTCGAGGTGAGCGCGGAGGACCACGTGTCGTTTTCGGCGATTTTCTCAGAGGAAGAATTAAAGAGCGCGATTTTGGGGTCGTTAAGGGTGTTGCTGACGCCGAAGCGTGCGAGGCCGGGGCCGACGGCGCGCAGGAGGACGGTTTTAGTGCCGGAGCCGGTGAGGGTGAAACCGGCGATGAGGATGTTGGCGCCGGTGCCGACTTGGTTGCGGGCGGATAGATTGGTGAGGCGGGTGGTGTTGCCCGTGCCGGCATCGTAGGCTTCGACGATGACGGTGCCGGCAGTTGGGCCAAAGACTTGTAGGGTGCGGCCGCCTTCGATGTTGGCGACGAGGGCAGCGTCGAGGCTAGTGGTGGCGAGGAAGGGGAAGGCGCCTTGAGCGGCGTTGGCGGCGAGGACGACGGGGTCGCCGGCCCAGTTATCGTTGGTGGCGGTGTTGGTGTTGCCGCTATAAAGGGTGAGTTTCGGGTCGGGCATCGGGTTGGTGACGCCAAAGGTGCTAAGGGAGGGGCCCGCGGCGCGCAGGAGGAGCTCTTTCTTCCCGCCGGTCATGGTGAGGCCTACAATCAGGATTTGATCGGCGGCGAGAGCGGTGCGAACGGAGACATTGCTGAGGCGGCTGGTGAGGCTGGTGGGGGCGGCGTTGACGGTGAGCAGGGCGACGGCGCTGGTGACGTTGCCCTGAGGGCCGCTGATGCGGACGGTGTAACTGCCGGCTTGGGCGGTGGTGACGGCGGGTAAATCGAGAGTTGCGTTGGTGGCGCCGGTGAGGGCGATACCGGCTTTGAACCACTGGTAGGCGAGTGGGCCGGTGCCGGTGGCGGTCACGCTGAAGCTGGCGGAGGCGCCGGCGGTGGCGACGACGGGGCTGGGTTCGGCGGTGATGGCGAGGGTTTCGGTGACACTGCGGCCGAGGCGGCGGGCGTTGGCGCGGTATTGGGGCCAAGGTCCGCCGGCGGCGGAGACGCCGAGGTTGATGGCGTAGAGTTTGTGGTCGTTACTGCCAACGTAAAGGGTGGTGCCGGCTATGGCGGGGGAGGAGCGGATGAATTCGGCGGTGGCCCACGTGCGTTTAAGGGAGCCATCGGGGTTGATGGCGTAGAGTTTTTTGTCGTAGCAGCCGATATAGACGACGCCGTTGGCATCGATGGCGGGGGAGCTCGCACGGACCTCATCGCCGAGTGGGGCGGTCCAGCGGAGGGCGCCGTTGGCGGTGGCGAGGGCATAAAGTTTTTTATCGTAGCCGCCGTAGTAAAGCGTGGCGCCGTCGGCGCTCAGGGCAGGGGAAGACGAACAGTTGCCGCCGGAGGTGAAACGCCAGCGCTGGGTGCCGGTGGCACTGACCGAGTAGATGGCGCCGGTGAGGGTGGTGAAATAGAGGTTGCCGGTGGCGTCGATTCCGGGCGGGGAATAGATGCCGCCGTCGGCGGTGGCGGGGGTGAAGGTCCATTTTTTGGAGCCGTCGGCATTGAGGGCGTAGAGGCTATTGTCAGAGGAGCCGCAGTAAATGGTGCCGTCGGCTGCGATGCTGGGGCTGCCGTAGTGCGAGCCATCGGGGGCGTTAATGTAAGCGCGCCATTTGCGGGAGCCGTCGGTGGGGTTGAGGGCGTAAACGTAGCCGTCAGAGGCTTTGAGGTAGAGGGTGCCGTCGGCGGCAATGGCGATCGAGTTGGAGGCGCCGGGGCGGGTGGTGGCATCGAGGGACTGCGACCACAGCAGGGTGCCATCCGGTTTGAGGGCGTAGACGATGCTGTCGTTGGAGCCGACGTAGAGGGTGCCGTCGGCACCGAGGGCGGCGGAGGCGCTATCGAGGGTGCCGCTGGTGAGGTAGGCCCATTTTTGGGAACCGTCGGGGTTGAAGGCGTAGAGGATTTTATCGGCGCTACCGGCATACACGGTGCCGTCGGGGGCGACGGTAGGTGAAGGGGTGATGCTGTCGGTGGCGGCGGCCTGCCAGAGGGTGTCGTTAAGGGTAAGGGTGAGGGCGCCTGCGCCGGATTTGGCGTCGATGGCGATGCGGTAGGTGATCCCGGCGGTGGCTTCAACGGTGACGAGGGCAGAGGTATTAGCGGAGTCGGAGCGGTCGCTGTCGTTGGCGGCTACGAGGGTGAGGTTGGAGAGCGTGGAGCCGGTGTAGACGGCGAGGAAGGGGTCGACGTCGTTGCTGTAAACGGCGAATTGGTACCGGCCGGTGGTAGGTGCGCTCCATTGATACCAAAGGGAAGTGCCGCCGGCGTTGTTGAGGATACGGGGTTCGCCCGCTTCGCGGGAGGCGCCTTTGTTGGTGGTGACAATGAGGGCAGTGGGACCGGTGAGGGTGAGGGCGTTGGCGAAGGCGTCGTTTACGGGGATAGTGGCGATGTCGAGGACGGCGAAGCCGGTGGCCCCGTTTTTGCCTTCGATGGCGATTTGGTAATTTACGCCGGGTATCGCGGTAAAAGTTACGCGGCTGTTGGTGCCAGTGCCGCCGGGGGCGTCGTCATTGGCGGCGATAGGAGTGAGCGTGGCGAGGGTGGTGCCGGTGTAGACGGCAAGGACGGTGTCGTAGGTGGTATCGGCCGTGGTGCTGATAGAGACGGTGCCACCGACGCTCGTGGACCATTGCCACCAAAGGGAGCCGGCGCCATTGGCGAGGCCGGCGGGGAAGGGTTCGTCGGTCTCACGGGTGGCGCCGGAATTGGAGGCGCGGGAGGTGATGTTGTCGGAGGTAAGGACGGCACGGGAAGCGAAGTCGTCGTTGAACGGGCGGTTGTCGGTGGAGGTGAGGGCGCGGGCGAGGTTGAGTCGGCCGTTGGTCTGGGATTTGCCGGAGAGAGTGGCGGGGCGGTCCACGGAACGCAGGAGGCGGTTAATGAGTTGTCGGGGGGAATCGGCGGGGAAGCGGGCTTTGAGAAGCGCGAGGGCGCCGGTGATGTGGGGCGCAGCCATGGAGGTGCCGCTGAGTGTGGCGGAGGCGGTGTCGGAGGTGTAACCGAGGGAGAGGATTTCGGAGCCGGGGGCGAAGAGTTCGACCGTGGCGCCGTAGTTGGAATAGGCGGCGGCTTCGTCGCGGCGGGCAGAGGCGCCGATGGCGATTACGTTGTCGAGGTTGTAGCTGGCGGGGTAGTGAGGAGAGAGGTCGAGGTTGGTGGCTTCGTTGCCGGCGGCAGCGACGAAGATAAGACCTGCATCGCGGGCGCGGCGGATGGCGAGGTATTGGGATTGCGAGAAGTTGCCAGCGGATTCGCCGTAGGAGGCGTTGATGATGGAGGCACCGTGAGCGATGGCGTAGTCGATGCAGGCGACGGCATCGGAGGTGGCACCGGTACCGGAGGAGGTGATAAACTTGAGCGGCATGATCTGCACTTTCCATGCGACGCCGGTGAGGCCGGCGCCGGCAGTGCCGTTATTGCCGACAGCTCCGATGATGCCGGCGACGTGGGAGCCGTGGCCTTCGTCGTCGGTGGGGTCGCCGCTAGTTATCGTGCCACGGGCGCTGGTGGCGCGCATACCGTTGAGGTCACCTATGGTGGTGGGGGCGGGGTTGCGCCAAAGATTAGGGGCGAGATCGGCGTGGGTGAGTCGGGCGCCGGAATCGATGACTGCGACGATCACGGAGGACGCGTCGGTGAGGGTGTCCCAAGCGGCGAGAGCAGAGATATCGGCGCCGATGACGCCGTTGGATTGGCCCGTGTTAGCGAGGGCCCACTGGCTGGCGAAGCGGGCGTCGTTGGGGGTGGCGTCGACGTGAAGCAGGTAATCGGGTTCAACGAATTCGTAGCGGCCGGTGGCGCGGAGGCGCGTGATGGCTTCGGTGGTGGTTTCGCCGGCCGCAGGCGCGAGGACGCGAAGGTCGTTAAAACGGGAAAATTTCCGGATAAGGCGACGACCTTCAAGGTTCTCGGCGGCATCGGCACCGACGCGATGGAGGGCACGGGGTAAGGCGAGCAGGGCGCTGTCGGTGTGGCCTTGGGCGAGTTCTTTGGCGGTGAACCCTTCTGGTGGTGCGGACGGCGTGCTCGCGGCTAGGGTGGCGCCCAGTGGCAGGAGGAGTGCGGCAAAGAGTAGGCGAAAAAAAGTGGAGCTCACGGCGAGTTAGCGTTGTGACGGCGAACGGGTCTTGGTGTAGCGAACGTAATTTAAAAAGCGAACGCGGAGATGCTCGATGGTTGAGTTTGGTGCATTAAAAAGCCCCGACTTGTGGTCGGGGCTGGAGGGAAACGGTAAGCCCGTGGGCGATTCCGCTAAATAATCCAAATTACTGGGTTTTCAAGTAAGCGACGACGTCGGCAACTTCTTGGGCGCCGAGGCCGAGTTGTTCGGCGCTCATCATCAGCGAGCGGGTGAGACGTTTGCGGGATTTAATTTTTTCTGCCGGAATCATCTGTGTAGCGCCACCCATGGTTTGAACGACCGCGGGGTCGCCGGAGGTGAGAGCTAGGCCGTGGATAATGGTGCCGTCTTTGAGGAGGTACTCAGTGCCCTCGTAGCCATGAGCGATGTCGCTCGAGGGATTAACGATGGAGTTGATGACGACTTCGGTGGTTTGGCGGTTGGCAAAGCCATTTAGGTTGGGTGCGTATTCGGCGCCTTGATCTCCGATACGATGGCACATCAGGCAGCTAGCGGATAGGCCGGCGCCACGGGTGGCGTCGCCTTTGAGCAGGGCGAGCTGGGCGACGCTAGGCAGCTTGGTGGGGGGCTGGGGCTCGATGACGCTGGCGGTGATTTTAACTTTCTCCGGATCGTAGAGGCCGCGGGTTTTGAGTTCGGCGTTGATGCCGTGGGCGGCCCAACGCGAGTCTTTGTAATTGAGCGTCCACCAGAGGGCGGCGGTCTGGACTTTGCCAGTGGCTTTTTGAGCGAGGTCGACGACGGCAAAGGCAGCGGTCTTGGTCGGTATGTAGCCGAGGGCGGTGGTCGCGGCGAGGCGGTCTTCATCGGACAAGGTGGTGGCGGCGGCGCGAGCGGCGAAGGCGGGCGCGGCGTCGGCGGGGGTCAGGCGCCAAACCAGTTGGGCGTAAGCGGGGGTCCATTTGAGCGGATCTTTTTCGGTCTGCGCGGCGGCCATAGCAGCGTAGAGATCGGCTTCTTTGTCGGTGGCGCCTATGCCCCAGGCGGCGAGGTAGGAGCGGTCTGAGCCGTCGTAACCTCGAGCGAGGCTGAGGAGGATATCGCGCGCGGCGGCGAAAGGTACATCGCGGAGCGAGGTGGCGACTTCGCGGCGCACGGCAGCGGAGGCGTCGGTGGCGAGTTTGGTGGCGTGGGCGAGGTAGGGTTGGCCGGCGCGGCGGAGGGCTCGGTAGGCGACGACGCGCGTCTGGGCGTCGGCGGAAGCGAGTTGTTTTTCTACCGTAGCGACACCGCTAGCGCCGAGTTGCGCGAGCAGGTAAATGGCGCGGGCGCGAATGAAAGGATTGGTGTCATTAAGCAGCGCGGTGACCGCGGGCACAGCGGCGGCACCTTGGGCCTTGAGGCGGATAAATCCGGAGGCGCGGACGTTGATCGTTGGGCTCTTCAGCGCGGTGATCTGGCCTTCGGTGGTGTTAAGATCGAACTTCGGGATAACCGATTTGAAGCCCTTGGGCGCGATGCGGTAGATGGCGCCGACGGTCTGCTCGTCGAGATCTTGGTGCCCGCCGACGCGGGGGTCGAACCAATCGGCTACGTAGATCGCGCCATCGGGACCGACGGTGACATCGGAGGGGCGGAACAGCGTTTTCACTTCGCCGGTGATGGAGTTGGCGCCGCCTTTAAAGTCTACGCCTTCGAATTTTTTTTCGACGTTGGTGGTCACGAAATCAAAACGGTCGAGCGCGTAGCCGGCGCCTTGCGTTTTTGGAAAGTAACCAAAAACGGTATTGCGGCCGGGTTCGCAGCTGAAAAGTGCGCCGCGCCATTTTTCACCAAAGGCGTCGCCTTCGTAGCTGACAATGCCGGTGGGCGAGCCGCCGCCGTAGACATCGCCCGAAGGAATGGTGAACGGATCATCTTGGCGCCACTCGGCGGTGGGGACGTTTTGGCCGGGGCGTTTGTCGGCGTTCCAGGTTCTTTTGCCGTCGCGGGAGGCGAAGCCAAGGTTACCGTATTCGATGAGGAAGGTGGTGCGGCACGCGGGCGGATCGTCGTTGTCGTTTTGGAACACGTCGCCAAAGGAGGTGATCGTCTGCTCATAGCTGTTGCGGTAGTTTTGGCCGATGATTTCTACCTTAGTGCCGTCGGGCTGCATGCGGACGGTAAAGCCGCCCACGTAAACGTGGCCGTCGTCGCTCTTCGCGCCGGCGATCTCAGGTGGACGCCAACCGAAGACGGCGCCGGCACCGCCGCTGTTAACGGGGTCGTAGGGGCTGCCGACGCGGAAAGTCTGGCCGGAGCGATCGGTGAACATCGCGCCGCAGTTGCCTTGGGAGAAATAAAGCAGGCCGTCAGGGCCGAACGTGACGGAGTGCAGCGAGTGGTCGTGGTTGCGGCCGTTGAAGCCGGTGAGGAGCACGTCACGCTTATCGATGGCAGGGTTGAATTTTCCGTCGCGGTCCACGTCGGTGTATACGATGAGGTCGGGCGCGTTGGAGACGAAGATGCGGTTGTCGATGACGGACATGCCAAGCGGGGCGACGAGTCCGGGCTCCTGGACGAAAGTGTGGGTGGCATCGGCGCGTCCGTCGCCGTTGGTGTCGGTCAGGACGGTGATGCGGTCGCCAAGTTTGTCGCGACCCTCGTGTTTACGGTAGTTGACGCCCTCGGTGATCCAGATGCGGCCTTGCGCATCGATATCCATGTTAGTGGGGTTGCGCACCATGGGAGTCTTGGCCCAGAGGGTGACTTCAAAACCCTCAGGCACACTGAAAAGATTCAGTGGGACAACATCGGGTAATGGCGCGGCGGGCGCCGGGGTCGTGGCGACGGGCGCCTGCGCGCGCAGGGCGAGGCTGGTTAAGGCAAGCGCGGTTAAAAGCACGGCGCTGAGAGTGAAACGCGGGGTGGGGGCGGCGGGGAGACGCATTCGCCATACAGAGCGAGGCCCTTCGCATTTGGCAACAGCACGAAATGATAATATTCATCGCCCCTTCCGCGCCCGTTTCGCACGGGCGCGGGGCGAGGCGGCGTGGTTTAGCGCGGCCGTGGGATTGGAGTGGGCGAACAGGTTACTTCGATTTGCGGTGGGTTACTTTTTTAATCGGCGGAGGAACGATCATGACAGGGCAAGGGGATTTGCGGAGCACTTGGTGCGTCGTGCTGCCAACGAGTAGATCGTAGAAGGCGGTGTGGCCATGGGAACCCATGACGATGTAATCCGCATTTTCTTTTTCGGCCTGTTCCAAGATCAGCGGCGCTGGCGCTCCCGTGAGTTGTACAGTTTGAATCGGCAGGTCGGCCGTTTCGATTTTCGCAGCGAGGCGTTTGAGTTGGCGGGCGATCGTTTTTTCGCTCGCGGCGATGATTTCCCCGATGTTTTCGAGCATCGGGCCATAGTCGCTGGTGATGACGGGTGGTTGCGCTACGCTCATGATTACGATACGGCCGCCGCAGGCTCGAGCGAGGACGCGGGCCGCGTCGATGACAGCGTCGCTCACGCTAGAAAAATCAATTGGGGTAAGGATGGTTTTCACGTGTCTACTATAAGCCAATTCTGCGCGGTCGGCTGTGCATAAATTGTCCGATGAGGCGCCTCCTTTGGCCTTTCGGAGCTGAGGCTGGGGTGTGCGGCCTCCGCAAAACGTAAAACTAAGCAGCGGAGCGTACGCCGGCCATCAATTGCATCAAGCCCGCTTCACTGAAGGAAGCGCGCGAGACTTCGCCGGCGATTTGGCCGGCGCGTAGCACAAGTATACGCCGACAAAGCCCGATTAGTTCGGGCAATTCTGAAGACACTACGAGCAACGCCTTGCCCTCGCAGGCGAGCTCGTCGAGTAGTTGGTAAATTTCGGCTTTGGCGCCGACGTCCACGCCGCGCGTAGGCTCGTCTATCAGAAGTACGTCGCAATCGCGGGCGAGCCATTTTGCGAGGGCTATTTTCTGCTGGTTGCCGCCACTTAGCCCGGCGGTGAGCGCTTCGAGTGACGGCGTTTTGATACGGAGACGTTGGGCGTATTTGGCCGCGAGGGTGCGCTCGGCGCTACGGCGTACGAAACCCAGGTGCGTTAGCAACGGCAGGGCGGCGAGGGCGGTGTTTTCGCGGCAATTAAGGCCTAGGACAAGCCCTTGGCGTTTGCGGTCTTCAGGAACGAGGCCGAGGCCCGCGGCGAGAGCGTGCTCGATGGAGCCGAGCGGGAGTGGTTGATCATCGATCGAAATTTGCCCGGTAACTTCGGGATCCAGGCCGAAGATAGCCTGGAGCAACTCGCTGCGGCCGGCGCCTACGATACCGGCAATACCGACAATTTCGCCGGCGCGAACCGTGAGGTTGATATCGATGAAAGAGCCAGGGGAGCAGAGATGTTGAGCGTCGAGACGGACCGGACCGAGGTCGCGGGCTAGATGAGCGGGGGTGTGGGTTCGGAGTTCGCGGCCGATCATTTGAGTGACAACGCGAGCCGGTTGAGTGGCCGGGATCGGCTCGGTGGCGATGTGGCGACCATCGCGCAGGACAGTGATATGATCGCAAAGTGCGAAGAGTTCCTCCATCCGATGCGAGACGTAGATGAGGGTGAGGCCGCGGGCTTTCAGCGTGCGGATGAGACGAAAAAAATCGACGGTCTCCGCCGCCGACAACGAGCTCGTAGGCTCATCCATGACGATGATTTGGGCACCGGTGCCGACGGCGGCGGCGATTTGGACCAGTTGTTCGCGGCCAGTGGAAAGAGTGCCGATGAGCGTGTCGGGATCGATGTCGGCGCCGACGCTGGCAAGCATCGTGCGGGCGCGGGCCCTGAGGGCTGCGCGGTCAACGAAACCCGCGCGGCGTGGCAGGTCACCAAGGCAGAGATTTTCGGCGACCGAGAGATTGGGGCAGAACGCGAGTTCTTGGTGGACCATCGCGACGCCGAGCTCACGCGCCGCGAGCGGCGTAGCGGGCGCAATGGCGCGACCCTCGAGAAGTATTTGGCCGGAATCCGCCGTGTAAACCCCGGCGAGAATTTTCCCTAAGGTGCTTTTGCCCGCGCCGTTTTCACCGATGAGCGCGTGGCAGGTGCCTCGCTCAACGGTGAACGAAATATTATCGAGCGCCAGTACGCCTGGGAAGCGTTTAGTGACTTGGCGAAACTCGAGGTAGGCGGACACGGCGCTTCAGCGGCGAATCACTTTGGGAGCCACTTATCCCAATTTTTGGCGAAGGCCTCGAGGTTGTCCTTAGTGACAGGGATGAGCGCGCTCACGTCTTTAACGGCGATGGGATCTTTTTTGAGCACGATTTTATTGATAAGGTGTTCGACGGATTTGGCGCCCCATTCGTAGCACTGTTGCGCGAGGAGGACGGGGACATGTCCGCTAC
>Ga0214919_10012095_pt1 | contig 10670 bp, 9 predicted proteins | sample LL1503_MetaG_FD_177994 | JGI IMG/M metagenome (GOLD analysis project Ga0214919, IMG submission 177994) | Freshwater microbial communities from Lake Lanier, Atlanta, Georgia, United States - LL-1503 | ecosystem: Environmental > Aquatic > Freshwater > Lake | place: USA: Georgia | collected 2015-03-15 | reverse complement strand
GAGCGCATCGCATGCGCCGAGCGCGTTGAGCGCGCCGAGCGCGTTGAGCGCGGTGCACGCGCGAGCGCGTCACATGCGCTAGAAGAGGCAGAGCGCGCGCGGCGCATAACTATGCAGACTGGCGACGTCGACGTCGACAGAGGCGCTGTCGACACTGTCGACGACGACAGAAGCGCTGTCGACAGTGTCGACGATGTCGCATGCAACAGAGTTGCGCGCGTCAGCACTGAGGCGCTCGCAGAGGGCGTAGCGGCGCTGGAACGGCGAGCCCTCCGCCGCCGGGTGGCCGCGCTGCTCGACCGCCTTGATGCGGCGCGGAAGCCCGTCGAGGCGCGAATCGCGGCGGCCCTGCAGTGCCCGTTTGCGGACGTGTGGCGCGAGGAGGCGGCGCTGCGGGCGCTGCTGGAGCCGCACGAGCCGGCGCTGCGGGCGCTACTGGGCAGCGCGGATTTCGCCTACTACTGGACGGCGCGCCGCCTCATTCCGCTCCGCCAGCACTTGACGGCGGCCGAGCTCGACCGGCTGCGGCCGGTCGCGGTGCTCAACGAGGTCCTCGAGCGGTGGCTGTGTGGCGCTGCTGGCGCCGGGCTGAAGCAGGTGCGTACCATGACATGCAATGCCTCGGCAATCGTGGCCGATCGCGAGCACAGCGACAATATGTCAAAAGAACGGTTCTGCGCGGTCTCCGACGAGTGCGGGCTGACAGCAGCGACCGAGGAGTTGGGGGCGCTGGCTATCCACGCCTTGGTCGCGCCGGAGAGCGCCGAGGTCGCCGCGGCACAGCGCTGGCTCGTGCTCGAGCCCTGGCAACACCTGGCGCGCTGCACGCTTGTGCGCATCCACGGCGAAAAGTCCATGATTGCCAAAGCACTCAAGCGCGCTTGGGCAACCATCGACGAGCTGCAGAATATCTGCTTTGACGAATTCAAGGCCAATGCTAAGAAAGTGCTGCAAGTTACGAATCCGTACCGGAAGATCATCCACGAGCGACGCACCAGCTGGTTCGAGCGCAAGCTGCACTTTATCGAGATCGACATGACGTCGGGGTGGACGCCGTCGATGGAGCGGGATCCGAAAGTCTGGATGAAGACCTGCGTCGACGTATTTAAGACCGAGGGGTTTGCGGCCGCACTCATGGCCGACTGCAGCGAGGGGGTGCGGTGCAAGCAGAACACTCTCTGCATGGCGCACGTGGCCGACCCAACGATACTGGCCTGCGATGCCGCACTGCAAGAGCTCAACAAAATACGAACACCCGCCGATTACAAAAAGTGGGTGCAACGGAAGGCAACAAGGGGCTAAATGCAAGCGCATTTCTTATTTTTGCCACTTTACTGTGCGAGCGCCTGCCGAGTGGCCGCGTCGAGGAAGAAGCAGCACGCATCGCACTGGGCGTGGTCGAAGGCGGCGGCCGCGCCGGGCCAGGCGGCGGTAAGCCCGTGGGTGGCGGCGCGCTGTGCCGCCGCAGGGCCCAGCGTCGCCAGCAGCGCGCGCAGCGCGGCGGCCATGGCGACGAATGCCGGCGCCTGCCGCTCGTCCCGGATCATGCCGGGAAGTTGCCGCGCAAGCGTGTCAAATTCGGCCTCCAGGCGCAATTCGGCCCTCGTCTTGATACCCGGCGGCAGCTGCACGGACACGAACCGATGCAGTGCCTGCCGCGCCGTGGCCAGCTCTGAGTCGGGCGCGAAAGTGGCGACCCAGTCGCGGAAAGCGGCGGTCCAGGTGGTAGCGGCGGTCCAGGTGGTAGCGGCCATATTAAATTGGCGCAATACGTTCAAAAATGACACAAAAAATTGTCTCATCAAGGCTGGTTAGCCCATCCAGCGCGTAGCGTTGAGGTTGCAAACGAATTTGTGCAACGCAATGAGCCGAGTGACGAAGGGCCCGAGCAGCGGCGAGTGCGGTCCGGTGATGACCATTGCTGCCTGGATTTCCCTGACCAACTCGGCGTCAAGTTGCGCACTGACGACGCTGCGCGACAACATCGCCTGCATATCGAGGTCCGTTTGGCGGGCATGCTGCTCCGCACCATTTTCGACGTTTTCGCAGTACGCAAGCAGTGCCAGCCGACTAGCTACCGATTCTGGATGTTCGCCAAATCCCATTGCCAAGGCTTGAGATAGCCGTTTGAATCGCAGAGAAGGGGGTGCAGACATCGTGGGCAACGCGGGCATCGCAGGCAACGCAGGCAACGCAGGCATCGCAAGCATCCCTCCTGCGGCCGCCGCTGTGCCGACATTGGGTACAGAGTTGATAGGTATGATGCCAACTGGCGGCGCGCCATCCTTTTGCGCTGCCAGCTCCGTGTGCGTTGCCTGCGCTGCCGGCGCCAGCGCTGCTAGCGCCGCACGCTCCATACGCGCCGCCAGCGCCGTAAGCGTGCCTGGGCATAACACCTGGGCATAACTATTGAGGGCGAACGCCCTGGCTTGATCAGGATTCTTGTACGGCTGCAATGGATTGTCATGCAACGACGCTTCATCGGCAAAGGCGTCACTAAACAAGTATTGCAAGGTCTCGGTGTCAATAGCTTCGCGATCTTTGGCTAGCGAATAATCGCAACAGGAAAGGCACGGCTCTGTGCACCCCGGAGAACAGTACTTGTGGCACATTTCGGCACATATGCGTTGGCGTCGTTCTTCGATTTCTTGCTCAGTGCCTTTGTCTTTTTCGGCCAACATGCGGCAAGCCGCCAGACATTTCTCTGCCCGTTGCACTTTTCGTAAGAGAGGGAGCAGCAATGGCGCAAGTCGTTCCTTCACCCTATTGAGCATTGCATCTTGTGCCTCCTTTTCCTTTGCCCTATCGCGCGGCCCCTCATGCACTTTGGTCGGCTCCTTAAGAATTGCATCTATGATCACCTGATTGATCTCGTGGGCGTTGAGCAGTGGGAAACCCGACTCATCTACACACGATTGAACGCACTTGGCCCCGCACAGAGCAGCGCAGACAAACTCCTGATGCATGTCTTCAACCAGGGGCAGTCCAGCTTTGGCATAAAGTAGGTTGCCCTGTTTTTCTTTGAGCTCTTTCTCTGCCGCAGCCACACGTGATGCATGACTGACAGCGCTCTCAATGAATTTGGGCTTGCGATTCTCTCTGGGAAGCGCCTGCAACCGATTCACGTGCCTGAGCTTGGGATTGAGCAAGGTGTCGGCCACCTCGGTGCGAAACTTAGCGTCAGAACATTGCAATCCGTGCAATAACGTTGCGGTGGAGACCGTATAGTTGAAGCGGTAGTCATGTGATGTGTATTTGCGGCGCTGACTCCAGAGCTCGTCCACATATTTTGCACCAATTTTGAACAGATTGACCTCCCTACCATGCAACGTCACCAGATCACGCTTGCAAGCGGCCAAGCTGCAAGCGGCCGAGCTGCAAGCGGCCGAGCTGCAAGCGGCCGAGCTGCAAGCGGCCGAGCTGCAAGCGGCCGAGCAAGTGACGTTGCATGCATGACGGCGCTTGTCCTCATATGGCCCTACCAGCTGCCCAAGTGCGCCAAGCATTTCGTTTCCGGCATTCTGCATAATAATGACCAGACGTTCGGAAACTTTGCAGTAGTGATCGGCGACCGACCGTTCGCGAACGGCTGCGCAGTCGACATTGACAAGTTCGCGCCACTCTTCTGGGAGGTCTTTGGCGCTCAGGTCCCTGACGGGGGTGGCCGCGCATACATGCTCTTGCAATAGCAAGCATCTAGTCCAGCGCACGAGTCTCAGCGCAACAAACCGGGCCATCGCCTTCATCCTGTACTTTTGCTCGTATTGGTCTTTGCGCTCTATCCCCATGTGCCCCCAAGCCGGGTCAATTACGTCGTCATCCCCTCGGCCACTCATGTGTTGCGCACCTCCTCCACATATGCAACGACTTAAGAGGCCAAAGAACAATCTGCAAAAGCACCCACTGTCTTGGTTGAGATTGTAAGATAACTGTAGCATATAATACCACTTTAGCACCTCTTCCGGGTCAAGAGTGACAATTTCGTCGGGGGTTCCGAGAATTGACGGTACGTCTTTCATGATCTCTGGTAGCATTAGGACAAGGATCGCAGGAGGGATCCAATTAAGGATTGGGCGTCGATTCTGCGTTTTGGGCGACCAATCCTTCCAAGACTTGGCCAGGTCAACTAAGAACGCAATGCCTTTCTCCAGCGATGTAGTTGCAAGGATCTTGCCTAGCTCGCCTCTTGTCATGATCGGAAGCCCCAAGACAAACTCGCGCACTTCCTCGATATTGGGCAAAGCTGCAAAGTTCAGAGTGCCACCCGCGGCGGCACCATCGGCACCCGCGGCGGCACCATCGGCACCCGCGGCGGCACCAATATCACCTACAGAGTCGCCTACAGGGCTGCCAGAGTCGCCCACCGGGCTGCCAGGAACACCCACAGGGCTGCCAGAGTCGCCCACAGGGCCAGGAACACTAGGTTCTTGATTGCTTTTCATGCCTTTTGCTCACGATATTGTATGGTTGGCATTCTTTCAATTTTGTTACGACAAATGATCAAAATTGAATAAAAAATGTACATAATATCATTATTTCAGATGAGTGCTAAACCCCTTCTGAAAATAGTCGCAACGGGTCAGAAACCGAGACGCCCTACCTCTGCTGATTGTGACGCGGCGTTGATACAATGCTGTAAGGACGATCCTGTATTTGCTAAAAAATGTAAAGAACATTGGGAAAAATGTGGTTATGACTGGCCGGTTGATGTGCCGCCAAGTCAAATTGCAAATGCCTCAGCGTTAAAAAATGCCGTGGCGTCGAAGGCGTGCTTAGACTGTCTGCGACCTAAATGGAAGAAACCATAATAGAATCCATCAGACGCTTTTTTTGGGCAAAAATGATTGCGCCACCACCTATATCAAATCAAACTTGCAATCGGTGCCGTTTCGACAAGTGTTTTGCCGCCCGGTGTCCCATTGGACAGTGATCCAACCACAATTTGGGCCAAGCGCGATAATGGTGCCCGATGGGCCCGATGGGCCCGACGAGCTTGATGAGCCCGACGAGCTCGACGAGCCCGACGAGCTCGACAAGCCCCCATCCTGGTCACCCCATTGCCAATCTGGGCCGCGCCGAACACGATCGCCCACCTTGAGTGCGCACAATCGATGGCTGTGCCGGCGAAAGCAATCCATGCATATGTCAAAGTCGCATTTGCGACACCGGTATCCTAAATGACGAAGATCGAGTTCGGCGAAAGGTTTAATTGTCCTATTACACATATTACATTGGTGACCTTGCAACTCCGAGCAAAGTTCAAGCTCGTGCGTTGCCGTCACAGTATCTGGGAGGGACGCCGCGGCAAATGCGGCTCTTGATTGAGAATCTGACGGATTGCTGAGCAGCCGTTCTATTTCGGCCGTCATGGTGGCAATTTTCTGTGTCATAGCTTCCATGTGGCGCTTCTGCCCTTCGACATGCGCGGCAATCGTTGACTGGTCCGTAGTTGGTTCTGCCATGTGGGCCGCGAGATCCTTCCGGAGAAGCTGCTTGCCGCAGATGCAATCGATGCTGACCTTGGGGCAAACCGCTTGATGGCTATCAAAGTCCTGCCGGTGCAGGTTCTCGCCGCACCCGCTGCAATTGACGAGAACCTGGGGGCAAACTGCTTGATGGTCAGCAAAGTCCTTCCGGTACAGTTTCTTGTCGCAACTGCAATTGACAATAACCTGGGGGCAATCCCCCTGATGGGAAGCAAGATTTTCGCGGGGCATCTTGGCATTGCAGAGTGAGCACTGGCGCATATGGCAATCATGAAATTGCAAGTCCGTGCGCGTAAAGCTAACTTCGCAGATGCATTTGACTTTGGCAGCTTCACAGCCGCTAACGTGGCCCCACATTTGGTCAATTGGGAACGATTGCCCACAGAACTTGCAATTGTCCATGATGGAAGCTATTTATACGGTGCTTACTAAAATTTCAGTTTTGGCACACATAATGCGAAACTACGAAGCTACCAGCACATGAAGCAGCCGCGCGAGCCGGCGCGTTCGACCCACTCGGTGCGCATCAGCGACTTGAACGCCGAAAACTCCATGTCGGAGTCGGGCTCGTACTGCTTGACCGTGCCCTCTTCCAGGTAGTCGAAGTAGTCGTAGTGGCGCTGGTCGTCGGCGTCGTACATGTAGCACTGGATCGTGATGCAGGGCTTCTCGCTGCCGCGATTCTTGAGCTGGTGCACCTGGTTCAGGGTCGGGCTGATCCACAGGACGTCGCCCGCAGTGAAGTCGGCGGCCGTGAACGGCGCGGCGCCGAGCCGCGGGTAGAGCTGGACCTGGATGTCGCCGTGCAGGACCTTGATGACGGCCTCGGCGCCCGCGTGGCTGTGGACCGGCGAGTAGTGGCCGGCCGGCCAGATCTCGAGGACGTAGGGAATGCCCGGCGACTCGCCGCTGTTCTCGCCGAGGGTAATCCGCAGGTAGGTCTCGTTCGGGTCGGCCTTGCCGAACTCGCCGGCCTTTTCGGCCAGGCGGCGCGCGCACCAGCCGCTAACGATGCTCTGCGCGATCGCCTGCGAGAACTCGGGGAAGTCGTCGGTGTCGAGCTGGCAGCCGGCGACGCAGTCGTACATCTGCCGGGACACCGGCGACAGGTGCGACGCCGGCATGTAGCGGCCGGCCGCCAGCGCGTCGAGCGACGCCGTCGGCGCCACTCGGAGCGGCGGCGCTCGCGCGACGGGGTCGCGCAGCAACCGCTGCGGCGCCACAGACACAAACTTGCCGACGCTCACAAGGCTCTCGAGGAACGCTTTGTTCGCGCGGCGCTCGGCGTCATTTGCGGCCGGCAAGATGCACTGGTACACGCAGGTCTCGAGGCGCGCCTCGCCGACGCCGGCGCGCAGTCGCTGGCGGCCGGCCTCTACATGCCGGCGTCGAGACTGAACCAGCGCTGGGCCGCTCGCTCAGTGCTGTACGTGACGCTCTCAGTGTTGTACGGCTCTGGCGCCGACAGCCGCCGGACGACGACGCTCTCGGCCCACTCGACCAGGAGGCCGTCGGCCCCTTCGTCCGCAATAACAAAAGAGCACGCGGCGGCTTCGGCGGTGAACAGCAGCACCCCCTGTCCGGGCACATCTAACTTGAGTTCGGCCATTATATATGGCGTTTAAAACACATGCATAATATCTGTAACTCTGAGCGTGTATGGCGTCATCAAGTTCAGTCGGTAGAATACGGAGTTTTTTAGCAACTTCTGTATTTTATTCGAGTCTGTATTGATGCCAAAAATGAATAATTAATAAGGGTAGTATTCCCCGTGAATCCTAGCTCGAATCTACGCACATGTCTGCTACTATTCCAGCCGCCGCTCTAGCCGCCACTCAAGCCGCCACCTTGGCCGACACTCAGGCCACCCGAACCGCCGCCACCCAAGCCGACACCCAGAACGCCGCCCAATCCGAAACCCACTCGAAACTGATCGACCATTACTCACAAATATGTGCACTCGGTACTATCAGTAAGCAGCAGGCTGAGAGTCTCCTCAAGCAAGTACCCCCCCTTTGTTTCATTGTCTACCCCAAAGGTAAACCCTTTAAAGTAGGGGAAGGGTCGGAGGAAAAAATATACCGGGAATATCGCGCATTATTCCGGAACCCCCAAGGTGGGCCCAGGCAGATCGATTTATATGGCTTAGAAGGCTTTGGCTTCTGTGCAGATCTTACCTTCAGATGCGGGTGTTTCGCAACAGTGAGAGCTTTACTTCAAGATCTAATCTTTGAAACACGGAAGCGAATGTATGGTGTGTGCTTGAGACCATATCCTGTAATACCACCTGGTGAAAGTTCGCTGTATCCATGGATATATAATCCTATCTCGGAAAAAGCACCTGACTCGCCGGCTGACTTGAAAAAAATAGCGACGGTAGCGCTATATCAGGATTACCTGGTGGACGGTGGTGTGGCTCACACAGAATCTGCTGTAAGGCAAGTAACCGCATCTGCGCCCGCCGCGCCATCTGCGTCCAAACCAGATTTCAAGTTAAGACGCCCTTAGGCATCTGTGCCCGTCGCGGCATCTGCATCGGTATCTGTGCCTACCTCGGTATCTCGCAGTCCGCCAAAGCCAAAAGAGTAGTCTCTGATCAAAATTTTTTGTTGCATGAGACTGCATCAGATAACGCTTAATTTTGCAATAGTTGGTTTGCCGTGCGGCAACCCCACAAAGAATCCGCCAAAAAGTTGCCATTTATAACGGCTTCTCGGTTAGGGGGTCAAACATTCTACGACTCTGGTGCGCGGTTGAACGAACTCCCGTGTCCAGTTTTTGATTTCGAGAACAATGTCGTCTTCGTCGATCCACTCGATGATTGAAATCTTCTCGGGCTTCCACTCTGTCACCCAATCCGCATAGTGTGTCCTGTTGTTGCAGATAATGTGGGGCCACTTGGCCAAGAAGTCGGGCGCCTTGTCCGTGAGGCTGAACCCGCACGCGACCAACACGTTGCAGGCCGGTGGGACGCGGACGAGCGCGTCCGGAAACACGGAGTTGATGAAGTACGTAACGCGCTGCTGTTCGCTTTCGAACACAACAATGTCGGTATTGGTGTCAGGGGGTTGCTCAATCTTTTTCATCCCGATCTGCCCCATGACCTGGTCGAGCCGCGCCAGGAAGTGCGGCCGCTCGTAGCCCGGCTTGGCGCCGAACTCGGACCACGGCTGGGAGTCCATGCAGTACCAGTCGGCAATCTCCGGAAACAAGATGAAGGGGGCCACATCCAGCCCGGCCCCGGGGTAGAAAGCAACTTGTTTTGGTTGTTCTGCTTGTTGCGACATAGTATTTATAGTATTAACACAGTAATTCAAAATAAGTGTGAAAGACTTAAACTAGCTGCGCTGATAATTGTCTTAATAATTGTCTTAATAATTGTTAACTGGGGTGTTTTACCAAATCCCATATTACAGACACTACAACATTTGCAGTTATAATATAAGATTTCGATGAGCTATATCTGGCTGATCGGCGTTGCAATTATCGCCATATACTTTGTGGCGAGATACAACAAGCTAAACAAGCTGCACACGACGCAAGTGTTGCCTCGGCCCACTTACATAAATGATTGCGGGTATGCAGGCACGGGCGGTTGGTACGACATACAAAAGCAAGGTGTGAAAAATGACTACTGCCGCACCGTTGGCGACGACCCCAAGTGGACTGCCTGCGCGCTGGCCGGCGGCGGTGATCAGTTGACACGAGTCGGCCCTAATCTCGGCGATCGCGCCGAGCTCGCCCCTGGCGATGTCTGTTATCGCAATTAATGCATATTAACACCTATTAATTAATGATTATCAATTAACGTCAAAAAATGATAGCGTGTGCGAACTAACGCTTTTGCGCAGCCTTTCGCGCAGCCTTTCGCGCAGCCAGAATTTGTTGGCGACCACTCGGAGGCAGCTGTGTCACGAGGATAGCCATGAGAGTCCCATTGAGAGTCCCATCGCGGACACATCCAATTGTTGCGGCGAGATCCATAAGCTTCTTGCGGCACTCGCGGAGGGGCGCAGCTTCTGCGCCCTGGCAATCGCGGGTTAGCTTATCGAGCACGTGGAGGCCCCATTTCACCACTTCTTTCCGCCACGTGGGCTGGACGGGTCCCAATCCGCCTGGCCGCGGCGCCGTCAGCCGGAGGCCGTCCGCGTGTTGCGCAGACGCATCAAGTTCATCGAAGTCAATGGATTCATGCGCAAACACCACGTCGTCGGCGCGAGTAGCGACGGATGGGTCTTCAATGTTCAGCTCAAGGATTGTGATCAGGACTTCGACAAGGCTGCCGCAGCCTTCAAGGGCTTTATGGACGTCGGGCCAGCGGACGGCCCGCTCGACCACTACTGGTTTTGTCCCGAGCAGCCCGAGGAGTGAGGCCGGATTGAGCTTGCCTTCGGCACAGTCTTTGATGGACATTTGCAGGTCGGCGTCAATGCGCGCGGCGCCGCCGAGTGCGGCCACGCCGCCAAGCGCGGCGGCGCCGCCAAGCGCGGCCTTGCCCATCTGCCGCATCAGCTCCATGCCCAAGGCGTTGTCAAAGCAGAAGACGGTGTATATGAGCGCGGTTGCCATGCGCAGGACATCGCGGACATCGCGGACTTCGCGAACATCCGGCGTATGCGCTAGTGCCGCGATGAGTTCTTCAATCGCGCGCAAGATCACTTCGAGGTCGGGAGCCGGACCAAAGTCTCGCAATTCGTAGCCGCTCGCGCACACACGAGCGTCGTCTGCAGGCGGCTCGTTGATAACGTCTTCTGGCAGCAACATTGGGGCGCACGCGCGTTCGCGCAGCTTTTGCGGGCAGCTACTGTCTTTGACGCCGAACAGGTTGCTGAGGAAGCGGAACCACTTGATGAGCAAGTCCGGCTGGCGGGCGTGGCGCATGATGATCATCGCGATCTTTCCAAATGCTGCCGCATCGAGGTTGGCCACAAAGTATTCGCGAACTTTGGGGTTCATTCCGATATTGATCAGCACGCAGAGCGTCTCCGAGGCCAATTCATGGTGGGCGAGTGCGCATTCAAGCATGCGCTTAACGAACCGCGGATTTAACGCGAATTTGTGCTCGACCTCAAGCGCCATCGCACAGTTTCTCGCGGCCAGGCCCAGGTCGGCAAACAGGTGCGAGGTGCCTTCAAGCGGGAGCTTGATTGCGAGTTCCATCAGTTTGTCGAGGCACGGCATCAT
>Ga0214919_10012094_pt1 | contig 10670 bp, 4 predicted proteins | sample LL1503_MetaG_FD_177994 | JGI IMG/M metagenome (GOLD analysis project Ga0214919, IMG submission 177994) | Freshwater microbial communities from Lake Lanier, Atlanta, Georgia, United States - LL-1503 | ecosystem: Environmental > Aquatic > Freshwater > Lake | place: USA: Georgia | collected 2015-03-15 | reverse complement strand
TTTGAATAAATCAAAAAGAAAACCAAGCCCGTAACTGTCCAGTTTCGCTTGTACCTCTGCAAGAGTTGCCATTATCGTACCTTCCCGAAAACTTTGTCAATTGTTTTAATTAGATCATCATTCTTTTTGGATGCTTCAGAAGTTTTCTGCCATTCAGGTAGCGTCCTCAAGTAGGAGTTCCATTCGGTAGAGTTCATCAATCTTGCTTCCCCGTTCTTGGGGTCCTGGTAGGTGAGCAGGGGACGGAACTTGTCTTGGGTGAGGTCTACTTGTGCTACGTCAATACCTAGGACGTTGGCTGCAATTTGTTTGTAACTGCCTACGGAACTGTCTAGGTCGCCTGCATCTAACATGTTGGCTACCGAAGGGTACAACGCTTTAGATTGGTTGCGGAACTGGTCAATGATCTGTTGGTCAGACATCCCGCCAGTCAACGTTGCTTGCACATAACCCTCAACTTGAGCGTCAGACAAACTTAACCCATATTTCTTAGCGGTAGTTCTGATAGTTGCAGCGTCTTGACCTGTGCGCAAAGTGGTGGCAGGTGTAGCGGGTGCTTGAGCACCAGTAGGTGTTTTGGCTTGGTCAGCAACAGACTTGCCGATAGCCTCGTTAAGTGCTGCGTTATCGTAGTTGCCTTTAAGCGAGTTCGCTGCAATCTCTTTAACGGATTCAGGAGTTAACTGGTATCCAAGGTTCTTAGCAGCAGTTGATACGGCTGTTTCACGGGCAGCAACCCGAGCCATGTAGGAGGTGCTGTTGGTGCTTGTACCTTTGATGTATTCGTATTCGCCAGCCTGCAAAGAGTTAGCCCATTTAGAACCAAGGATCGCCTGTTGGATATCTTGGATAGGTTGGTCTTGGATGTAGCCAGTACGAATAATGTTTGCTACTTCAGGGTTAGTCTCATAAATGTTGACTAGCCAACCGTATTTCTTTTGGATAAACGGTAGCCAGTTCGCAGAGGTTGCAAACTCACGACGACCTTTTTTGGTGGTGGGGTCAATCTTCTTTGTAGCCATTATTGTTTACCGCCTAAAGCCTGGTCTATCCCTTGGAAGAGTTGATCTAGTTTACGTGTGCTTGCTTCGTCACCGAAGTCTTGTTGAATTTTAGACTGAATAAACTGTTGTGCTGATGGGGCATCGGTTACCGCACCACCAGCCTGGTATTTCTTTTGGGCTGATAATTCTTCTTGTTGGAATAGTTTTACTAGACGGTTTACGTCACCGTCGTCCAACCCTCTACCGAGAGCGTCTTGGGCTATGGCTCGTATAGCGACTTTGATGTCGGTTGGGTTAGTCAAACGATAGCGTTGAACGCTACCACCGCCTGTTGTTTGACGCTGCATAACCATCGCTAAGGCTTCCTCGTCAGTTACACCTTCACGGTTAGCGATAGCAAGCACTTCGCTGTATGAGTTACGAGTCTGATTATCAAAAACACCTAAAGCATAATTGTTACTGAGCAAACCAGCAGCGTTTAGACGAGATTGCCATGAAGCAATCATGCCACGACTACGGCTACCTAAAGCGTCAAGGTCCTCTGAATAATATCTTGGTTCAACCTTTGGCATATTAGGAATAAAAGGTGTGGACAAGCCTCTGCCATATGTGTCAAAAGCACGGGCAGTAGAACCAGGAGCCATATACCCTTTGTAGGTGGTTTCACCACTTGGCTGACCAGACTTATCAACAGGGGTCACTCTGCTACCTGAAACACCAATAGGGGATTCATATATTTTGCCGTCAGACCCAGGCGCACCAGTAGGGACAAAACCACCGCTAGAGACTGGTGTTGCGCTAGGGGCACCAGTTTGAGAAGCAGTTGATTCGGGACCCAAGCCAGTGTCAGCAAAAGGGTCAACAATAGTTGTAGGTGTTGCTGCGGGTGGAGTTTTTTTAGTAGCCATTATTTAGTTGCCTCTACGGTAGATTTAAGGTCTTTGCTATTGAATTCTCTCACAAGAACATTTTGCCATAATGGTCCGAACTCTGGTGTTTCTTTAGCCATAGTATTACCTTGGTCAAATAAATATTGACGCAAACTATAAGAAGCCTCAACGCTGTTCCAGTTGCGTTCTGTAATAGTGTTGTCGTAATCAATCATAGACTGGATAGCGCCATCTCTTAGACCCATGTATTCTTTCAATGCTGAACCCGCAGGGGTGTTCACAATTTTTGGGTCTTGTATCATATTACGAATTTCTTTGAATTGGGTACGGCGTTTAATTTGTGCTTCTGCCGTACTTAGAAGCGGGCTCCATGAAGGAAACTTTTGTTCAACTTCGGTTTTGATTTGGTCAGTGAACTGTCTTGCCTGGTCGGTACCCTCATATTCTGGAGGAATGGTAGATACCTGATAATCGTAATATGCTTCAGCCATCACATTTGCTGCATCCTCAAGAGCAACAGGTGGGTCTTTGGGACCACGCTGACCTAACAATGTTTGTTGCGTAAAAGTGCGAGCGTTGTATTTGCCTAGTTGCGGTCCAAGATAACCGCCAGCCATCGGGTACTTCTGCAACAAACCTTTATTTTTGAATACCCATGATTGATATTCTTTTGTTGGTTGCAAACCAGGAATATTTGTTTCAGAACTTGAACCAAAGAAAGCCCAAATACCAGGACCCCACTTGTCAAACAAAGTAGTAACTGCTTGCGACAAGTTGCCACCTTTAGCAAACACTTCGTTTTCTGTTTTTCGTATTTCATCTAACAACATTCCTTGCAACAAATTACCTTGTTTTGTGTCAACATAATATTGCGTGATTGGTGCTGCTGGCGAAAATGCTCTAGCCAAAGAACGGGCAATAGCAAAGTTGTCAGACAAATTGTTTGCATCTTCTAATAATTGTTTGCGTCCTTCAGGTGTCAAAGGATATTTGTCTGTTTGCGTGGCAAGTTGGCGCATGATTGGGATAACAGAGGCTTTCTTGGTTTGCTCTACACTTGTACCAGAAAACTTTTCTAATGCCCCCCACATAACATCAAGTGACGGTATTAAATCTTTACCTTTCCCAGCAATACCTGTTGCTGCCAGTTGAGCAAATTGTGGAATAAAATAGTTGCGCCAATCCATATCTGTGTTCGCACCAGAAAAAGGCATGAAAGTTTGTTTTACTTTTGCCCATGTTTCACTTTGCGGATTCCATGATGCAGCAGCAAGACTTACAACAGGTCCAACACCAGGGGCTACTGAACCTACAAAAGAAAGGTTACGAGTGGGTATTGCGAAGTTTGCGTCACCACCAGCAATACCAAGCATCCATCGGCTGAATGGCATGGTGACTACTTGCTTGCCAGAGATAGGGTCGTTATGCAAAATAGTGTTATCTTCTTCAGAGAATGGTTCACGAATACTTTTAAGTGAACGAGCAGCAACATCTACTTTGTGAATATTGGCAGGGTTTTTCATTAACTTCAACCATGTCATCCATTGTTCACGATAAGCATCAAAGAACATAAAAAACAATGGGTGGCGGTACGCAATATATGATTTGTTGTTTTGAGCGTTCCACAACAAACCATCTGTTACTTCACGGGCATGCACTTCTGCAACACGTGATACTTCATTGCGGGTCAATTCGCCTTTTGCTGATGGTAGTGCATCTTGCAATTTTTCAAGCAAGTAATCAGGTAATTTTTCAGCGTTTGCTGCAATCATGGCTGCTGCTTCACCAGCGTCCATTGCTGACATCATTTCTACAACACGTTTCCAATAGGCTTGACCCCACAATGGGTTACGTGCCATTGCTGCTGATGCTTTGGTGTACATTCCAAAACTGGAATACATGAAGTTGTTGTTGCGTACAGCCTTAGGAATACTTCTTATCAACGGATAGTATTCAACCAGTGGCGGTGCGTCAGGGTTATCTAAAAGAACATCACGGACAAGTTGTTTGAATGAATCACTTGCTTCATAAACTTTGTTTATAGTTGACGCAGAAAGAGATTCCCCATTATGTAAATCTTTAGACAATGCCTTAAGGACATCTGGGTGCATAGCAGTACGTTGTTTAATATCTCTAACAATTTCGTTTACACGAGAACGTGCTGCTTCTATCGTATTCCAATCCCAACCAGGTTTAATGTTGAAAACATTTTTCGTGTATGCCTCATATGTGCCAAGCAAATCTCCAGAAAATAAATCTTGCGCAATTTGTTCTAGCATTGCAGGGTCACCTGCAAGCAAAGCCTCAGCAATTACACGGTAGTCTTTATTGGCTGCCATTTCAGCAATGTCTTGGGCTTGTGCTTTTACCCATGCTGAACGAAATTGTTTTTCTTTTCTTGTTATGTTTAACGGGTCATTGACTTTATTGGTGACAGTTTGCCCAACAGTAGAACGTTGCATATAACTGTCTAAAGTGTTTTGGTCATTAGTCCCTTCAAGGTGACCACGAACTTTGTTAACTAATGCACGTTGTTCACCAGAAATATTGTCATCAATTTGCAAAGAAAGTTCATCAATACGTGCCTGTATTTCAGCCTGAGTTCCGTACTTCTTTTCAATTTTTTCAATGCGACGTTTAGTTTTAGCAGTGTTAGCAGCAGAATTAGCAGGGTTAGTCAAATCTGCATACTCATCTTTAAGATGATTGAGTACAGCCATCTCATCAGCAACTTCAGCAGAACTCCTAATAGTCCTACCAAAAGTATCGTAGTTTAAATGACCTGTAATGATTTGTGCCATATATTGACCTAGATTGTCAAACTCACCAGAAAAAGCAACACGTAAAGTTTCTTCAGGGACAACACGCATTACATAACGGAAAGGCAACGGTGCCCCAAGTGCTGCTGGTTTGACCCAAGCAGATGAAGATTGTTCAATTGCTTTAGCAATGGTACGTTCAACGTTGATTGCTTTAGCAACAGTAGGGTTGTCTTTTGATAATTTGCGCAATCCTTTTATCACAGGATTCAAATCACGTATCAAATCATCTATAACATCTGGTTCAAGTAGCCATCCGCCACCAGCCAACAATTGTGTGATGCGCAAAGGTCCGTCACCTTCATCAAACCATTCAATAGGGATGTTGTCAGCGAGGTCTTCTAAAGTAAATCTTTGAACCATGTCGCCTTTGCGACGGTATGAACTGAACGCTTTAATTTGTTCTTCTGTCCATCCAGCCTCGGTCATTTTCTTGTTAAGTGATGCGCCATTGGCAGCGTCAAAAAAATCGTCCCAAGATTTAGAAGTATTTTCCTCTATTGCTTTAAACAAAATTTCAAGTACACCATCACGTTCAACACCTTTAACGCCAGCAATTTGCAACAATCTGTCGGTACGTTGCAATGCAGATACGGGGTCGTCAAAAGAAATGTATGTTGATTCTGGCATCATTGCAGTTTGTTTGATGTAGCGGTCTAGTTTTTGCTTAACCTTGAAACCTGTGTTACTGGTCCAGTCTTTCCAACCGTTAGGTAGATTGCGAAGGTTAGTGTTTGGGTCCCCGCTATCTACAACTTCACGTAGAACATCAAATACTTCGTCAATGGTTGATGCTTTTGCTAGACGTATTGCTGCGCCAGGACTTTTTTCTAATAAGAAGTTACGCCAAATTTTTACAACACTTTTTTCGTCTGCTATTTTTTGAAGCAAATTGCGTCCGAATGGTGTCATTTTCATGTTGTTTAATGCTGTTGGGTCCACAAGTTTAGGGTCCATCCCTATAAGCCCCATGCCTTGCTTCCAACCGTCTTGAACACTTTTCATTGCGTCAATAGCATCGGCTTCGTAACCGTAACGGTTTCCATATGCAAGATTTTCTGTAATTTGGTTGATTGGAAATTTTTCGCCAGACATAGTATCCAAATGGGAAAGTTTGCTTGGTTTCCACACAACGTAAGCGTTATGTTTGCCAGTTCCACCAACCAGCCCGCCTCCGCCGTAGCGCATACCGTCGTAACCTTGGTCAATCATTGCTTGTGTTATCGGGTTTGTTTTACCAATTGCTTTAAGTCCTTTCAACATAGGTAGAACTTGTTCAGGGTTTGCAATGTCTTCTAATATTGCTAGTCTTGTTGGTTCATCATAAAAAAATTTGAGTGCTTCATCTAGAATTTCATTTGCCACCCCAGTAGGGTTTTGCAAGTTAAAGAAATTTTTGAAAGCATCATTGATGTTTACAACATCTTTAACATTTTCCGTGTAACGGTAACCTATGTCAACTAAAGCCTGAAACATATTGCGTTGGAAATCATCAAATGGAGGAACGTAATTTCTTGTTCTTAATTTTTCTATTTGTTTGTATAAATTTTGGAATAGTTCACCAACTGAAATAGTGCCATCTGGACCAAATGTTCTAGCAGATTCTATTTCAAATCTTAGCGAGTTTAATGGCTCAACAGATTGTCTAATGCTGTTTGCAATAATGCCTTGGATACTATTTGCGTAAACTGAAGCAACTTCTTCATCAAACCCAAATTTTGTTTGAAGCAAATTACGTAATGATTCTGTTCTTTCTAGATGCCTCAAGTATTGCGGAGTGTTTTTCAGATATGTTATGTATTCTTCAACAGTACGGAATTCTAGATAATAGGGTTTTGCAGTGCTCCCTATAGAGTAAAGACCTTGGCTGTCAATTTCGTCTTGTATAAATTTTCTGATAGATGCAAAAACTCTTGAATCATTCGCCCGTTCCAATGGCATCATCACCGATGTGTCTAAATACGTTAATTCATAAAGCGCCTCAAAATTATATTTGTCAGTGTTAAAACTTGCGTCGTCAACAACTTTTTGTGCAGCATCAGAAAGTACTTGTGTCACTTCGGGTATTTCACTTGCTAATGTGTTTGTGTCAAGAATGTTTAATTCTGTTTTGTCAAATTTCCATACACCAGCGTTGACATTTTCTGGGTTGTAACCGACTTGTGTAAGATTCACTTCTTCTGGCACAAGACCAGAATCAGTGAGAACATCAGCCATAGAATCACCTTCCCAGGCATAGCCTGGGATATCAGTAACAGGGACCACATCACCAATGTTGTAGCCTGTTGAACTAGCGGTATAGATACTGTCTGTTACGTATAGACCTTCACCATAAAGGTTGCTTGGGTTGGGAATGAAATCTTCTGCATCAACGTCTTGGAACTTTGTTACTTGATCTGTAACAGAGAATGTCCTGTCGCCACTGTAAACAACGTTTTCTTTAGGATTAACAATGTCTTCAGCAAGTTTTATGAAACGTTCAGCGTCGGTAAGGTATTCTGCTTTTTGAACATCCATACCGTTTTCAACAGCAATACGTAATGCTTCTTCATATTTTCGTGCTTGCGTAGCATCCATATAAGATTTTGCCACTTGCTTAGTTAAACCAAATTTAGTTGTTAAACTATTCAATACCATTTGTCCAACGTCATAACCATGTGTTGCTGGGTCTAAAAAGATACGCAAACCAACGTTAGTCAAATCTTCAACTGCTTGGTATACCTCTGAATCCCTGCTAATAAGTTTTGCGTCAACTAAGGCTTCGCCAACGATAAAACCAGAATCAAAAGGTTTATCTAAAAATGCTTGTTCTTCTGGTGTTGTGTAAACTTTATTGGTGTCAATGCCCATTGCTTCACCACGTGTACCAGCAAATTCATTTTGTAATGCTTGAGCACGTTCACCAGTTTTGCCACCTATTGAGAATCCGCCACCAACATCAAGGTCACCAGAAACTAGATCAGTTAATGCTGTAACGCCAGTAGAACTAAACATTGATGCACCAAGATTGTTAACAAATTTTCTTGGGTCGGCAGCCATTTTGAAACGTTCCCAAGGGCTTGCATCTGTTTGACCTGCTGCGTAAGCGTCACGCAAAGTTAAACGTACAGTGTTGTACGGTACTTCGCCGACAGTTTGTCCTGCTGCTACAATAGTTTTTACACCAGCACGAAAACCTGTTCCAATAAATTTGAATTGGTCTGGTGTCATCATGCTCATGGCAGCGCCAGCAAAGTGAAAAGGTATACCAATAACTTTGAATGGCAAACCTACCGCTTCACCTACGTTGCTCGGTACGTTAAAATTAGTTGGACCTTGTGTAGCAGCAAGCGCATACGGATTTTTGTTGAGATCAACAACTGGTACACGTTTAGCAAGTTCACGTTTTTGTGTTTCTTCAGCAGTTATTTCTGCTTCTGTTCGTGTGCGTAAACCTTGTGGGACAACGCCTGGTGCGGTAAATGCTGCTGTAGGTTTGCGGTTGTCAATGGTGACTGTAATAGGTTTCCCTGTTTTTGGGTCAGGGATAGTTACCACATCGCCTGGTTTTGCGTTCAACATGTTTGCATAAGAAGCAATAGGGTTGTCTTTTGACATTTGGCGTTGCGGGACAATGCCTTGTTTTAGAAGTTGTGTAGCAATGTTGGCATGTAAATCTTCAAGGTTTGTAATGCCTGCTACTGCTGCTGACGCTGCAATTTCTGGTGATGTGTAACGCCCAAGAATGTATGACTTCCCTAAACGGTCAGCAAGATCAGGTGTGATTGTTGCTTCAAGGCTTGCCCGTTTTGAATCTCGTAAAGTTTGTCGGTCAAGTTGTGGTTGTAAACGAGAAAGGTCTTTTGCTCTCAAAGTTATTGCGCCTCTAACATAAGTAACAGTTGAATAAGGTTAGGGTTAGGAAATCTCGCAACAGCAAGACGTAGTTGCATAATCAAATCTTCTTTGCTACCTGGACCGCCACTTGGCGCTGCTAATGCTTCTGGTCCTGGTCCTGCACCAAAAGGCATACCTGCTGTAAGAGGTTCGTTAGGACGTTCGCTCATACGATCTAAACCACCTGCTTGACCTGGTGTCGGTGGTGGTGGTGCTGCTTCCATAGGTGAACCACCCATAGGTACAGCGGATTGTGAAGCAAGTTGTTTACCTGCTTCACCGTATGCTTGTCCTGTTGCTGCCATCTTCGCAACCTTTTGTGCGGGGTTACGCAAATCTGAACGGTTCGGATATTTCTCAACCACCTAGTCTCCCTGCCAAACTTAATACTGAACCAGGCGAACCTGGTTGTGTTGCTGCACCCGCAGGAGGTCCCTGCAAGTTAGATAGTAGCGACTCCATTGACGGTTGACCACCTGGACCTGCTGGTGCTGCGGGTTGTTCTGCACCCATACCAGGCATTGCTAGACCTGGCATTGTTTCTGGTGCACCTTGTGGTGCTTGTGCTGCTTGTCGTTCTTGTGCACGTTTCTGTGCAGCCTGTATTGCTTCAGGCAAACTCATCTTGTTTGACTGCACTTGCATAGCGATAAACGCTAGGTCGTCTGGTTGGTATGGACCGTTAGGGTCGGCTGCTTGTGTTTGGATTGATTGCATCAAAGCGGATTCAATACCTTCAGCGACTAGGCGGTCACGTTCCAACTCTGGGTCGGCAATCAGTGGGTCTGCTTCACGGGCAGATTCTTTGGACATAAGTCCTGTACCTAAACGTTGACCTAAACCTACGATAAGACTGTTTACATCGCTGCCTGATGCAGAGTACGAGACATAATGGAAGTCTGTTTCCCACAGTTTGTTCGGGGTGTAGTCAGCCATCCCACCTTTAAGACCTGGGATGAAGAACGATTTAGGGTTGTTACCCCAATAGGTTTTCTCCATTGCAATAGCAATCTTGTCTTCTTCAACCATAGATGTAGCAAGAAGTTCTTGTGATTCCTGTACACGGAAGTCAACTGTGGCAGAAAGAATAGAGTCGCCTCTGCGTCCTGTACGAATGTTTGTTCCTGATTCTCCACCGAACTCTGCGGGGATAGAACCCTCTAAACGTTCCTGTCGTTCAAGACGATCTAACGCAACATCTGTTTTGTAGCCAGGGTTTTGTTGCAACTGTTGAATGTCGCCACCCTTAACCATACCTAACTGTCCTGTTTTGCCGTCAGCAATCTGCATGATTTCAGGGTTTTCGCCAGGTCGGGCAACAAGGTATTCGTCGGGGAAGATGCCTCGTTCAATAGCGATTTCAGTGAGTGCCTGCAAACGTGCACGGGTGTAATACATTCCGAGCAAACCGTCAAACTGTCCGTGTGGTTTGTCTAGCGTGATGCGCTGTGGGATGACTACGAGTGGCATACCTGTACGGTTAATTACTCGTCCTAGTTCTACAGCGTCAGCGCCAGGGAAAGGTAAGCCTGTGATGGGGTCACGTAGGCGTTCATCACCTAAACATAGTGTTACTACTTCGTAATCGCATACGTATTCAAGGATGGTGAACTTGGTGTCTGGTCGTGCAGTGGCGGTGCGGAGTACACCGTTGATGAGTGGACCGTAGTTCTTGGCAATCCAGTCGTATGTACGGCTGTAAGTAAAGATGCAGTCATCTGGTACAGGGTTGTCTGGGTCGTTTAATGGTGCAGGGAATGTATCTAACGGGTTGCGTAGATGCCATTCGGGTATGCGTTTATCAAAGTTTGGCTTAAGAAAGATAGGTGCAGAAGCGTATGCAATGAGGTGGCGGGCACGGCGACGCATTTTTTGGTTCATGCGGTTCTGGTCCCAGATGGAAAGCAGTGCACGTTTGCGGTCCCGTGCAAGTTTCATGCTTCTGTCGTTGCCTTCTTTAAGTGCAGGGAAGTATGGCACTGGCATTGTTGATGCGACACGCATACTCATCTGGTCTAACCCTTGTACCAACAGGTTTGCTACGGATGATTTAGTATTGCGATCTAATTCGTTTAACGGAA
>Ga0214919_10012093_pt1 | contig 10671 bp, 8 predicted proteins | sample LL1503_MetaG_FD_177994 | JGI IMG/M metagenome (GOLD analysis project Ga0214919, IMG submission 177994) | Freshwater microbial communities from Lake Lanier, Atlanta, Georgia, United States - LL-1503 | ecosystem: Environmental > Aquatic > Freshwater > Lake | place: USA: Georgia | collected 2015-03-15 | reverse complement strand
CAACGTGGGAATGACAATCAAGGTGGTACCCATCACCGGCATTCCCCTGCCCTTTGTCAGTTACGGAGGAACCTTCTTGGCTGTGTGTATGGCCGCGATGGGATTGATGCAAAGCGTATGGCGACAACGGCATTTGGGCTGAGCCCTTAGGCCAAGTCGCGAGAAAGGTAACGATATGATACTAGAAACCATTAAACGAATCTTGGGAATGAAACAGAAAGAGGAGAGGCGAAGCCTTCTTCTCTCGGTCGAGCCATTGGAAAAACGCGTCGCTCTTTTGGAGGGAGGAGTGGTGGAAGAATTTTCGATCGAGCGAGAAGGAGATCGCAGCATCTCTGGCAGCATCTACAAAGCTCGGGTTCACAATGTAGAGCCCTCGCTCAAGGCTCTTTTTGTGGATATTGGTCTTGAGAAAAATGGATTTCTCCATTTTTGGGATGCGGTGCCTGCGGCGATGGATGAGCAGATCGAAGCGATTGAGCGAAAAGGTGGCCGAGGGCGGCAACCCCGAATTACAAGTAACGACATCCCTAGGCTCTATCCGCCCGGGGCCGAGGTGATCGTGCAGGTAAACAAGGGCCCGATTGGAACCAAAGGGGCCCGCGTGACCACGAATTTAAGTTTGCCGGGTCGATACCTTGTGCTGATGCCGTTTGGGGAAATGAGTGGGGTATCTCGCAAGATTGAGGATCCCGAAGAGCGCAAGCGTTTACGAAAAATTCTGCAGGAGTTGGATGTCCCCGAGGGGATGGGAGTGATTTTGCGAACGAACGGAGAAGGACTCCAGGCGCGATATTTCGTGCGTGATTTAGCGCTCCTTTTGGAGCAGTGGAGAAAAGTAGAAGAGGGAATGAAAACCAAGCAGGCTCCGGCGGTCTTATTGGAGGAGCCCGATTTGGTGGAGAGATCGGTTCGAGACTTCCTCACGGAGGAGGTGGATGAGGTATTGGTCGATAATGAGGATGCGGAAAAACGGGTTCGGGATCTGGTGGGGGCGATCTCCAAAAGATCCCTAAGAAAAGTGAAGCGGCATTTGGCAGCCGAACCGCTCTTTGAAGCGTTCGGTGTCAATCGGCAGATCGAGAGCGCACTCCGGCGCCAAGTTTGGTTAAAGTCTGGTGCTTCCCTGGTGATCGACGAGACGGAGGCACTTGTTTCGATTGATGTGAACACAGGCAAATCGCGTGGAGGCAAAGATCATGACGATACGATTCGACGGACGAATCTGGAAGCGGCGGAGGAGATCGCACGGCAACTTCGCTTGCGAAATTTAGGCGGAATTATCGTGATCGACTTTATCGATATGCGGGCTCGGCGAGATCAATTGGCCGTGTATGAAAAGTTCAAAGATTGTTTGCGAAGGGATCGAGCACGAACCCACACCTTGCCGATCTCTCCGCTAGGCCTACTGGAGATGACGCGTCAAAGAGTGCAGGAAAGTATTCGCAAAGCGGTCTATATGGAGTGTCCTGCTTGTCGTGGAAAAGGAATGGTAAAATCCTATGAAACGATGAGTGTGGAAATTCAGCGTGAGATCAGCCGCGTACTGCGCACGCATCCGAATGTCCATGAGATCAAAGTGGTGGTGCATCCGGGTGTCCTGCATCGGTTGCGAACAGAGGATGACGAGCTTCTGATTCAGTTGCAGAGGCGTTGCTCGGGGGCCTTTAGCTTTAAAGCGGATCCCGCAGCCAATATTGAGGACTTTAAAATCCTCGATTCGGCGACGGATCAACCTCTCGAATAATGGAGGGCCTTGGTGCGCTTTCCGTAGTGGCGGTGCCCCTGCCAACAGGGGCAAGCCAAGAGGAGTGGCGGGCCCGAGTCAGCCAAGCCCTTGCGGGGGTGGCGGTTGAAAAGACGGAGGAGTTGCGAGAGGCGGTTCGGCTCTTTCTGGTAGCGGAGGCGGCCCAGTTGGCTCAACAGATCCGAGCGGGTGGTTCGGGTCTGGCTGTTTCCCACCAGCGAGCGTTCCTTTACTCCGCCCTCTTGCAAGAGCTATGGATTCGGGCGGGAGGAGACAGGACTGGGGATCAACTGGTCTTGGGTGCGGTGGGTGGTTTTGGGCGGGGCGAGATGAGCCCGGCAAGTGACTTGGATTTAATGTTTATTCGAGAGGGGTCACAAGCAGGAGTCGCTGAGGAAGTTGTAAAAAAAGTACTCTATGTGCTTTGGGATCTAGGATTCAAAGTGGGTCACGCTTGTCGAACGATCGGCGAGACGATGGATCGATCGGAATCGGAGCCCATGATTAAGACGGCCCTGATCGACGCACGCTATTTGGCGGGATCGAGTCTCCTTTGGGAAAAGTTCCAAGCGGAGTTTCAGCGGCGTGGCCTAGAGAATGGGGTTGAAAAGTATCTCTCTTGGAGATTGGAAAATCAGCAATCCAGGCATGCGAAAGAAGGGGGAACCGTTTTCGTGCAGGAGCCGAATTTGAAGTCGGGGGTGGGCGGGCTACGGGATTTTCATAATTTACGTTGGGTAGGTAAGGTCTGTGGGGAGGGGGACACTTTAGAGAAGTTGGTGGAGAGGGGGTGGTTGGGTGAGGCAGAAGCCAGGCAGGTGGAGCAGGCCTTTGCCTTTCTCATGATGGTGCGGGAGTGGTTGCATGATGGGCAAGGAGGGCCTGGGGATGTGTTGACCTTACGTCGTCAGGGAGAGTTGGCTGAGGCGATGGGTTATCCCCAACCCAATATTCTCCGAAAGAGTGAGGCTTTGATGCGGGAGGTCTATGGCCAGATGCGGACGCTGCATCTTCTATGTAATTCAACGGCCACGCGGCTATGTCAGCAGAGGTTGGGAAGGCCTCGGGGTTTTTGGTCGTTTTTTGCGGGATGGAGGGGAGCGAGAAGGGCAACGGACGGGTTCCTGCTCAATGGGGCAGAGTTGCAGGCGGAGCACGCGGGGGTATTTGCGGAGGATCCCACACGGATGATTCGCGTCTTTCGAATATTACAGGATCAGGGTTCGGTTCCTGGGGCCGAGCTGAAAGCGCTCATTCGTGCGAACTTTGCCTTATTGACCGACTCGCTGGTGCAACAGAAAGAGGTTCAGGAAACCTTCCTGCACATTTTGAAACAAAAAGGGAAGGTGGGGCGAATTCTAAGAGCGATGCACGAGAGCGAAGTTCTCGGCCGAATCATTCCCGAGTTTGCCCCGTTGACCTGCTTGGTTCAGCACGAGTTCTTTCATCGATATACGGCGGATGAGCATACCTTAGTCTGTTTAGAGCAGTTGGATGCGATGCTGGGTTCGAAGGAGCCAGACTTAAGGAAGTATGCTGAGTTGTATGCGAGGGTGGAAGTTCCTGAGATCCTCGCCTTAGCGGTGCTCTTACACGATACAGGCAAGGCGGAGCTCACGCGTAACCATGAGGAGTTGGGCGCGGCTAACGCGGCCCAAGTGGCCCGGCGTTTCGGTTTTTGGGGAAGAGAATTGCGCCTGATGACCTTTTTAGTCGACCACCACATGACACTCAGTGCCTTTGCACGAAAGAATCTGGATGAACCGGAGACCATTCGGGAGTTGGCCCGACTGGTGCAAGATCCGGAGAAGTTAGACCTTCTCATGCTAATATCGGCCGCGGATGTCCGAGCGGTTGCGGGAAAGAATAATTGGTCAGGGTGGCGAGAACTTTTGGTTTGGAATCTTTATCGCAAGACCAGAGATATGTTGGCGGGTGAGGAAGAATTCCTCAAGGCAGAAGAGGAAAAGCAGAAAAAACGAAGAGAGGAAGTAAGGGAGATTTTATCGCGGGAGTTCACGCCGGACGAGGCCAGTGAGCATCTCGAGAGAATGGGGCCAGCCTACTTACGAATGTGTCCTGCCGACCTTGTCTTGCGTCACTTGCAAGCAGTTCACGAATTTATGGAGCGACGAGTTTCAGGCCCGGATGCGCTGGTTCCACTGGTGAAGTGGTTGGATCAGCCTGAGGAGGGGCACACGGAGGTACTGGTGGTGACCTGGAATCGAGAGAGGCTTTTCAGTAAAATTGCCGGAAGTTTTGCCTTAGCAGGGCTAAATATTTTAAGCGCAAATATCTTTACGCGACGGGACGATGTTGTCGTGGATACTTTTCGAGTTTGTAACGAACGAATGGAGGCAGTCAGTCACCCGGTGGATCGTGAAATATTTGAGAAAAGCCTGACGGAAGCTTTGGAAGGTACTGAGGATCATTTGACGGAGCGAATTGCCCAAGTGGGACCTGCTTTATGGCAAAAATCGTTAGGGGAGGCGGAGTTTCCTTCAAGCTTAAGGCTGGATCAAAGCAGCGAGCCAGGGCGGACTCTGGTTCATATCGATGCACCCGATCGAGTGGGATTGTTGTTTGCGTTGACGCGTGCCATTGCGGACGAAGGAATGCAGATCTCGGGGGCAAGGATTACCACGGAAAAAGGGGCGGCGTGGGATACGTTCGTCCTGGTGGAAAATTCAGGTGAGGCGGCGTGTGATGAGGATCGATTGAGTCGTGTTTTCCAAAGACTCAAGGGTGTGATCAGCCAGTGAAAAGCAAGCTAAGCCCACTTGGGATTCAACCGAACGACCTAGCCGATCCCCGAAAACTGGTACGGAAGATTTTAGAAATAGCTCGGAAGCGCTTTCGCGTGGAGCGGGCAGCCCTCTATCTTTACAACCCGAATCTTGGGAATTTGGAGATCGATATGGCGCTGGGCGTTGGGGCGGAGTCGCGAGCGAAACGGGTGGACTTGGGCAAAGGGGTTGTGGGTTGGGTGGCGAGCCGGGGTGCGGCGGCGCGGGCGGATCTGCATAAGACGGCAGGAGGTTTGGGAAAGGGGGGCAGTGAAATGGCGGCTCCGTTAAATGAGGGGGAGAGCTTATTGGGGGTCATTGCGGTTGGGACGAAAAAGAAAAACTTTTTTGTGATAGGACAAGAGGAGGAGCTCGCTGCCATGGCACAAGAGGCTACCCATTGGCTTGAGTTGGCGTGGAAAGTAGCGGGCACCCAGGAGGAGGGGGAGAGAGCAGCTGCTTTAGCAGGGGTGGGTGCGGCGATTGGAGCGGAGGAAACATCGTCTGCCATTCTGGGAAAAGTAACAGCGGAAGCAGCCCGTTTATGTGGGGCTCATCTCGCGTCCCTTTTCTTGTTTGATGGTAAGTCGGACACCCTTCGGCTGGAGGTTTGTGAGGGGGGATCCAAGCGGTATCAGATGCAGCCCCCACTCCATGGGGATGAGACAGGATTGGGTTTTGTCGTTCGAAGGCAAAAGCCATGGGCGGTAAGCCAGATTGCGAAAAACCCTCAAGATCCCCATACGGCACTCATGCAAAGGGAGGGAATTTTATCATTCTTAGCAGTGCCTCTGGCGGAGAAAAAGGGGGCGTTGGGGGTCTTGTGTGTGGGAACGAAAAGATCTCGCCGGTTTTCGGATGCGGAGACGCGCTTGTTTCAGGGGCTGGCGGGGTTAGCGGCGGCGGCTTTACAGAGAACAAAAATGGCGGTGAGGTTGGGTCAAACGGAGGAGGAGTTGCGCCATCGGGAGAGGCTTTCTTCCCTAGGGATGTTGGCTGCGGAGGTGGCGCACGAGGTGAGAAATCCTTTGGCGGTGATTCGAATGCTATGGCATACGGCCATTCGAGGATTACAAACGAGCCGCGAGCAGGGGCGGGATTTACAGTTGATCGAGAATAAGCTGGGGCAGATGAATGGAATTTTAGATCGGGTTCTAAATTTGGCACGATCGGCAGATCCTCAGATGGAGGAGGTGAGTGCGAAAGATATTATAGAGGAGGTAGCTCTACTGGTTCGGGTCAAACTTTCCGCAGCCAAAATTCAGCTAAAATTGAACTTTCCACAGATTGGGGTGATTCGAATTCGGGGGGATCGATCCCAACTGGAGCAGGCGGTTTTAAATCTCGTCTTAAATGCGCAAGAGGCGATGGATGGGGGAGGAACCTTAGCCTTGGGCGCTATGAAGCGAGGGGATGAGGTGTTTCTTGTCGTGGAGGATTCTGGCAAGGGGATGAAAAAAGAGGAAGCCGATCGGTTATTTGAGCCCTTTTTGTCGGGGCGCCCGGGGGGGACTGGATTAGGCATGGCTTTAGTCCGACGAACGGTTGAGGCGCATGGTGGAAAATTACGAATCCAAACGAAGCCTGGAAAAGGGACCAAGGTGGAGATCCGCCTGCCCGCTTGGGCAGGCAAGGGAAGCTAGTTAATTAGCTTTTCGAGCTCCGAATCTTTCGGAACTCCAAGTTCGAGGGCACGACCATAGTGACGCTTGGCTAGCTCTTTCGCTGGGGGGGTTTGCGTGGCATAGATGACCGCCAGGTTAAAGTGGGCGTCACCGTACCCCTCATCCAACTCAATGGCTTTTCGGCACTCTTGCTCGGCAGCTTCTTGGAGACCTTTTCGGGAGGAGGAGATACCCAAGTAATTTCGGGTTTTTGCATCGGATGGGTCGAGAGCGACTGCACGGCTCAGGATCTGAATCGCATCGTCATACTTTTCTTGTTGGACCAGAGCGATTCCGAGGACGGAGTGGGAAAACGCATCACTGGGCGCAACGCGGATGGCTTCGCGAAGAGCCTTCTCTGCCTCTGGATACTTTTGCTGCTGGAATCGGACGACACCCAGATTGGAAAGCGCATAAATCGATTGCGGGTATTTCACCAAGATTTTTTCGTAAGCTGCAGCCGCCTCATCGAACTTTTTCTCATTATAAAGAGAGGTGGCTTGAGCGGCTGTCTCCTTAAACTCATCTGGGATACGGGGTTTCTCTGAGAAAGTTTCGGGGCCTGCCGGCTTATCCGCGGCGCTGGCAAGGGTGGGGGTAGGGGCGGGTGCCGCGGGTTCAGGAGCAACGAGAGTAGGGGCGGAGAACTTGAGCATGCCCTGCTCTTCCTCGGTAAGGGCGACGAGTGGGGAGCTGAGGACCTCCATTTGGGTTTTGAGGGCATCGGTCGAAACGGCCAGATTTTTAAATTCATCTAAAACCAGGCGACGGGCGGCCTCGCGGCGAGCCTGCTCTTTGAGTTGGCGATCGAGAATTGAGCGAAGCATGACATTCTCTTTGGCCAAGGCGGTATCGGATTTACCCGACGGGCCAGCCTGCTGGAGTTGTGCGGTGAGGCTGGCGATTTTAGTTTTGTACTCGTCGTTGGCACGAGCCAGTTCGGCGGATTTGTTGTTTGCTTCGGCAAGTTTCTTTTCCAGCTGGTCGACTTGGCCTCGAAGTGAGGTCATTTCGCCCGCGATTTCGCCCCCGGCCGCTTTCTTGAGGCTCTCCTCCGCAGAGGTAAGCTTGCCCCGAAGAGCGGTGTTCTCGTCCTGGAGTTTTGCCAGATTGGCATCAGGGGAGGGGCTGGCAGAAAGTTTTTCTTGGAGCTGCTTTTTGTCAGCCACTGCGGCATCGAGTTCACTTTTGGCTTGGCGCAACTCGGTGCGTGCTGACTCGAGGTCTCCCGAGAGGCTGATGATTTTTTGGCGAAGAGCGGAAGGGTCATCTGAGACCACGGGTGCAGGAGCGGAGGTGGGGGCTGGTGCTGGGGGAGTCTCACTTTTCGGCTCCGAAGGGGTAGGTTTTTCAGTGGCGGTTGCGGGGGAGGAAGTTGGAGCAGGCTTTGCGGTGGGGGCAGGATCTTTCGCCGATTTAAGGGCTTCCAGTTTTTCGTTGAGGTATTTGATCCGATATTTGACGATGGTGGGTTCCCACTCTGGGTTTTCGTTCTTTAACTTTTCCAGGCGTTGAACAGCGGTTTCATACTTTTCGCGGCCTTGGGAGTTTTGGCCGCCGGCGGTGAGCTTATCGCCCTCTTGGATCATGACATAGATCTGGAGGTAATCGTCTTGGGGAGAGGCGGCGGAGTGGACTAAGGCAGGGGCAGCCCAGGTTAGGCAGACGAGAAGAGCAATCCATTGAAAGTGCTTCATGAATACAGGGAGGAATTAGGCGTGGAAATGGGGGTTGGGGCAAGAGAAAATCAGCCCCGTTGACGATAACTTTTCTCCGTCTAAAGGTAGAGGGTATGGATTTAGCCACCCCGCAGGGAGTTTTGGTCCTGAATCGCTTTTGGCAGGCGGTACACATCTGCTCTGTTCGGCGGGCCTTCAGCTTGCTCTACATGGGGCATGCGCAGGTGGTGGAAGGCAATGGGGCGGGGGATGATTTTCGAACTTTCGATTTTCAGCGGTGGCGCGAGCTGAGTCAGGATTATGAAGGGGAGGATGCGGTGCGGACGATTTGCTTTCGGATTCGGATCCCGCGGGTAATTGTTTTGATGCTCTTTGACCGGATTCCGAAAAAAGAGGTCAAGTTGACGCGTCAGAATATTTTCGAGCGAGATTCTTACACCTGCCAATATTGTGGGGAGGTAAAAGATCGGCGTGACCTGAATTTGGATCATGTGATTCCGCGGGATCATGGGGGGACGACCACTTGGGAAAATGTGGTGTGCTCTTGTATCCCGTGCAATACACGGAAGGGGAATCGGCGGCCGCCTGGGGCTTCGATGAAGCTAATTCGGAAGCCAAAGAGACCCAAACTACGAACGTTCTTGAACGTGCAAATTTCGCGAAACGGGCCTGAGACATGGAGGCACTTTTTGGATTTAGCCTACTGGAATGTGGAGTTGAGCGACTGAAGAGGGGCGGCGGTTTGCCTCTCGGTGGGGAGGATCGAAGGAGGCTTTTTCCAGTAACTCGGGAGGGGATTTTTCTGGCCCATGCGGCGGTGGCGCCGATTAGCGGGCCGGCGCAGCAGGCGATGGGGGAGTGGGGTGCGGAGGCGGCACTGGGCAGTCAGGAGGGGGATGAGGTTTGGCGGCGGGTGAAAAAAACACGGGAGGTAGCGGCTCGATTCTTGGGCTGTGAATGGGATGAAGTTTCGTTGCTGGGGCCTACGGCGTTAGGATTGGGGCTGGTGGCGCTGGGCTTGGATTGGAAAGAGGGTGATGAGGTTATTTATGATCCACTGGATTATCCTGCGAATGTCTATCCGTGGGTCGATCTGGCGCGGTGCGGAGTCAGGCCTGTTCCGATCGATCGTCGTCCCGGAGAGAAAATTCGGTGGGAGACTCTTTTGCCTCAGATAACCAATCGAACAAAACTGGTAACCTTAGCGACAGCGCACTACTTAAGTGGTTTGGTTCCAGATTTAGCGGTGATTGGGCCGGAGTTGAGGGCGCGCAAGATTTTGCTTTGTTTGGATGGAATTCAGACCTTAGGGGTGCTCCCTACGGATTGGGCCGAGGCGGATTTTTTGGCTGCGGATGCGCACAAATGGATGCTGGGGCCTGTAGGGGCGGGAGTCTTCATGGTCAGGCGGAGAGTGTGGGATCGGTTATCCCCGCGGTTATTGGGGTCATGGAATGTGGTGAGCCCAGATTTTTTGGCTCAACCTCAAATGGTGATGGAAGAGGGGGGAAGAAGGTATGAGCCGGGGAGTTTAAATTTACCTGGCATTGATGGGATGAGAGCTTCGCTTGAATTGTTGGATCGTTTGGGAAGAGAGAATACGAGCGAGTATGTGCTCGGGTTAGCGCAGCGGATACGGGAAGGGGCGAGGGTCGGCGGTTTTTCCATTTATGGCGGGGCGGAGGAGATGCGTCCGATCACCAGCTTGCGGGAGCCGTCTGGGGGATGGGGCGATGGGATGAAGCGGATGGAAGCGGCGCGAATTCGGGTCTCTTGGAGGAGGGAGCATGAGGGAAAGATGCTTTGTAGGGTCTCTCCTCACGTTTCGAATACGGCGGAGGAGGTGGATGAATTTCTTAAAGTATTGGGAAGAGCGGGTTGACTCCAATCGGTTTCCTCGGCACGATTTGAGTCTTATTCCTTATCTGTAATGAAACCGACATACAACCCCTCTAAGCGAACTCGGAAACGGCAATTTGGCTTCCGGGCTCGCATGAAAACTAAGGGAGGGCGTGCCTTGATCGCGCGTCGTCGTGCGCGTGGTCGTCGTCGCCTTCTACCCAAAGGTGTGGAGCGCCACTACGCCCGCCACACCGGGGCGTGATCGGCGCCTGCCCCGGGCGCGCATTCTTCGTCGTCGGCCGGAGTTTCTGGCCATCCGTCGTGAAGGAGGGACTCAAAGTGGCACCCAACTTAAACTTAACTGGCGAAAAGAGCCGCGAAAAAGCCGCCGTATGGCCATCGTCGTGCCCAAAGCTTGTGGGAACGCGGTCGTGAGAAATCGAATTAAGCGGTGGGTAAGAGAAGGGTGGAGGAATCTGCAAGCGGAGTTGGCTCCTGGGTCGGATTCGGTGTGGATTGCACGTCCCTCGGCAGGAAAAGCGGGCAGTGAGATTTTGCGTTTGGAGATGATCCGTCTTTATCAACGTGCGGGGCTGTGGATGGATGCAGCATGAAGCCGATTTTCATTTTTCTAATTCGTTTTCAGCAAGGGTTAGCGCCCTTTTGGAGAGCTCTTTTGGGAAGTGGGGGGGCGTGTTGCCGATTTCATCCGACCTGTTCTGAATACGCGGTTGAGGCGATTGAGAAGCACGGGGTGGTTCGCGGAATCGGTTTGGCTTTAGGGCGGCTGGGGAAGTGTCACCCGTGGGGGAAAGCGGGCTGGGATGCGGTTGAGGAGGTTTTGTGAAAAAAGGGGGAATGGATCGTAGCTCTTGGATCGCAGCCGGGGCCTGTTTTCTCCTGTTGTTGCTCTATCCGAAAATCGTCGCGCACTTTTACCCTCCCAATCCTGC
>Ga0214919_10012092_pt1 | contig 10672 bp, 3 predicted proteins | sample LL1503_MetaG_FD_177994 | JGI IMG/M metagenome (GOLD analysis project Ga0214919, IMG submission 177994) | Freshwater microbial communities from Lake Lanier, Atlanta, Georgia, United States - LL-1503 | ecosystem: Environmental > Aquatic > Freshwater > Lake | place: USA: Georgia | collected 2015-03-15 | reverse complement strand
GAGAGCAGTTCGATGAGGTTCAAGCAGGCGGGGCGGTGGATGTGCCAATGGGGGAGTTTTGGGCAGGCAACCTCGACCAGCCGGTGTCCACCGAAATGGCGGGTTCGAGCAAGCTGGCCTCCTCGGCCGCGAGTGCCTACGGCAAGCCGATTGTCGAGGCGGAGGCTTTCACCGCGCGCCCTCAGGACGGCCGGTGGACCAATGATCCCTACCGCTTGAAGGTCCGTGGCGACTGGGCGTTTTGCCAAGGCATCAACCGCTTCGTTTTCCACCGCTACGCGCACCAGCCCTGGCTGGATGTGAAACCCGGTATGACGATGGGACCGTATGGTTTCCATTTCGAGCGCTCCAACACCTGGTGGGAGCAAGGGCGCGCTTGGCTGCGCTACCTTGCCCGCTGCCAGTTCCTGTTGCAGCAGGGCCGCTTGGTCGCCGATGTGGCCTATTTGCCGCACGACAGTGCCCCTTCGAACATGTTGAACAGCCAAGGGATCGGATTGAATGGCTACGACTATGACATCATCAATGCCGAGCTGCTGCTTCAAATGAAGTTCGTCGATGGCAGGCTCACGCTGCCCAGCGGCATGAGCTACAAGGCACTGGCGGTGGGTGGCAATGGCCGGTTGCGGGCGCCTCTGGTGGAGAAAATCCGCGAACTGGCTTTGGCCGGTGCGCCGATCTCCTGCCCACGGCCGACGGGCTCGCCCAGCCTCCAGGACTATCCCGAAGGCGATGCCCGCATCGCCGCCATTGCAAAAGAACTTTGGGACACCGGGCGTGTGAGCCATACCAACCCCACCGCTGTTTTGAAACAGGCCGAAATCGTTCCCGACTTCGAGGGGCCGGTCCAATACATCCACCGCATAACCGCCGACGCCGACATCTACTTCCTCGCCAATCCCCATCGCAAATCCCTCGCTTGCAAGGGCCTCTTCCGCGTGGACGGCCGCCGCGCGGAAATCTGGCATCCCGACACGGGCGCCATCGAACCGGCGAGGGTGGTTGGAACCCGCACCGATGGGCGGACAGAGCTGGATTTGGAGTTTGATCCGGCCGGCTCCTTGTTCGTCGTTTTCCGTGGCGACAGCCAGAAACCCGGCGCTGTGGTCCCGGAACGGCCGCAATTTGTGCCACTGCAAAACCTAGCCGGTCCATGGAAAGTGGAATTCCCGCCCAAACTTGGGGCGCCGGCCTCCCTGACGCTCGAGGGGTTGATGCCATGGAACGATCACAGCGAGCCGGGCGTGAAGTATTTCTCCGGCACGGCGACCTATCGGCTGGATTTCGAATTACCCCCCGGCGCGGGGAAAAATCTGCGCCTCGATCTCGGTGAAGTGAAGAACATCGCCGAGGTCGTTTTGAACGGGGTCGATCTGGGCATTTTATGGAAACCGCCCTTTGCCGTCGACATCTCGGCAGCGGCCAAGCCCGGCACGAACCGCCTCGAGGTGCGCGTGACGAACCTCTGGGCCAACCGCCTCATTGGCGACGAGCAGGAGCCGCCCGATTGCGAATGGGGTCCCGGCGAGCATGGGATCACACTCAAGGCATGGCCCGAGTGGTTCCAAAAAAGCACACCGCGCCCATCGCCCGGCCGCATTGCTTTCACCACCTTCAAGCACTACGACAAAAACTCGCCGTTGATGCCCTCCGGACTGCTCGGCCCGGTCACGATTTCCACCGCAAAATAACCCATGAAAACAACACTCCTCACTCTCGCGGCTTCTTTGCTGATGCCAATCGTTGCCATTCATGCCGTCGAGGTCGAAAACCTTCGCAGCGAATATCGGGTGAACCCGGTCGGCATTGATGTAGCGAAGCCGCGCTTGAGTTGGTTGCTCGAGGACGACGAGCGCGGGCAGAAGCAGAGCGCCTACCAAGTCCTCGTTGCCTCCTCGCCGGAAATCCTCGCCAAGGACCAGGGCGATCTTTGGGACAGCGGGAAGGTTTCCTCAGACCGCAGCAACCAAGTCGAATATGCCGGCAAACCGCTCGTGTCGCAGGCCGCCTGCCATTGGAAGGTGCGCGTGTGGGAAGAGAAACCGGAAACCGGAAACTTGAAACCGGAAAAAGAGGTAGTCAGTGCATGGAGCAAACCGGCGTTGTGGACAATGGGGATGCTCTATCCCGGGGATTGGACCGCAAAGTGGATCGGTTATGACGCCGCCGACAAACTCTCCTCGGAGGCGGCGGCGGATGCGGGGCTGCTCAACCTGAGAGGACTGGGATGGCACCAAGTCAAGGATGGCAAACCCGGCGCGGTGTCGTGCTTTCGAAAAAGCTTAGAGATTCCGGCGGACCGCAAAGTCCGGCGCGCCGTGCTGGTGCTTTACGCCTACCATTTTTGCGAAGCGGCGGTGAACGGCACCGCGATTGGTTCCTCTGCGCATTGGCAGCGGACCGCGAGATTGGATGCGACCAAGGCGCTGCATCCCGGCAAGAACCTCGTCACGCTCGCCGTGAGCCACACCGATCCCTATCCGCCCGCGGTCATTGGCAAACTCGTGGTTCAGTTTGAGTCCGGCCCCGACGAGATTGTGCCGATCGACAAGACTTGGAAAGCCGCGCAGTCGCCTGGGGACGGCTGGCAGACGGCCAGTTTCGACGACACGGCGTGGAATGAGGCCGCGCCCGGTGGCTACATCTTCAGAGTGCAAGCCGACCTCGATCGCGTTCCGGCTCCGTATTTGAGGAAAAATTTCGAGGTCGGTGGGAAGGTCAAGCGGGCGATGGTTTATGTAACCGCGCTTGGAGCCTACGAGCTGCGGCTCAATGGCAAAAAAGTGGGTAACGATGTGCTCACGCCGGGTTGGCCGGAATTCCGCAAGCGAGTGCATTACCAGACCTACGATGTGACCGGGCAGCTCCAGCCTGGCGCGAACACGATTGGCGCAATCCTCGGCGACGGCTGGTATGCCAGCAACCTCGCCCACCTTTGCCGGCGGAAATTCTATGGTGGCAACCCGCGTTTCCTCGCGCAGCTCGTGCTTGAGATGGAGGACGGAACGAAGAAGGTGGTGGCGACGGATGCCGACTGGAAGGCGTCCTACGGCCCCATCCGGCACGCGGATCTTCAGCTCGGTTGCGAATATGACTCGCGTCTCGAGATGCCCGGCTGGGACACGCCTGGATTCGACGACAGCGGCTGGAATCCTGTGGACGCCGGCTTGGCGAGCAGCGGACAAAAGGATGTGCTGGCCGTCGTGGCTCCCGCTGTGAAGGACGGGAAGGTTTCCTTGCCGGTGAACAACGCTTCCATGGGTGGCGATCCCGCGCAGAATGCGGTGAAGGTATTGGAGGTTTCCTACCTCGCCGGCGGCAAGGAGGAGCGCAAGTCGGTGCCGGAAAATACCACGCTGGAACTCGCCGGCGCAGACCTGAAAATCCTCAAAGCCACCTACGGCAAGCCAACCCCGGCGGAGGGAGGGTTTAAAGTCCAAGCGGCCATGGCGGAGCCATCGAAGGTGATTCAGGAGCTTCCGGCGGTGAAGCTCACCGAGCCGCGCCCCGGTTGTTGGACCTTCGACCTCGGGCAGAACATGGTCGGCTGGGTGCGCTTGAAGGTGAAGGGCGAAAAAGGCCAGCGCATCACGGTTCGCCACGGCGAAATGCTCAACCCTGACGGCACCATCTACACCGCCGCCCTGCGGAGTTGCCCGGCGACGGATGATTTTATCCTCTCCGGCGGCGAGCAAGTGCTGGAGCCGTTTTTCACATTCCACGGTTTCCGCTATGTCGAAGTGCGCGGGCTGACTTCGAAACCCGACCTCGGCACAGTCACGGGAATCGTCGTGCATTCCGCGATAGAGCGAACGGGAAATTTTGAATCCTCCCATCCGATGCTGAACCAACTTTTCAGCAACATCATTTGGGGCCAGAAGGGGAACTACCTCGAAGTGCCCACCGACTGCCCGCAGCGCGACGAGCGCATGGGCTGGACCGGGGACACCCAGTTCTTCGCCCCCACGGCTGCCTACAACTTCGGCGTGGCGCCTTTTTTCGCCCGGTGGGTGCAGACCTGCGAGGACAACCAAAGCGCCAGCGGAACATTTCCCCATGTCGTGCCCGACATCATGGGAGGCGGAGGGGCCACGGCTTGGGCCGATGCGCCGATCATTTGCACCTACCAAGTTTACCGAAACTACGGCGACACGCGTCTCGTCGAGGAGCGTTTCCCCTCGCTCGAGCGCTACATGCAATGGCTCGCCACGAAAACCAAGGATGGCATTTCCTCGGTCGGTGGATTCGGCGATTGGCTCAATGCCGGCGGCGGCGCGAAGCGGGAAGTCATCGACACGGCCTACCACGCCTATTTGGCCAAGATCATGTCCGAAATGGCGGCAGCCATCGGACGCAAGGATGATGCCGCCCGATACGCGAAGCTCCATGACGAAGTGAAGGCCGCTTTCGTGCGGGAGTTCTTGCAGGCAGACGGCTCGATCAAGGAGAGCAGCCAGACTGGCTACGCGTTGGCATTCAGCATGGGCCTGATCCCTGACGAAATGCTCGGGAAGTCGACCGAGAAGTTTGTGGGGGAAATCCAGCGCTTCAACTGGCATCTCGCGACCGGCTTCATCGGCACGCCGCGCCTGCTGCCAGCGTTGAATGCCGCCGGACGTAACGATGTCGCCTACCGGTTGCTGCTGACCGATACCTACCCGTCGTGGCTGTTCCCGGTGAAAAACGGCGCCACGACGATGTGGGAGCGCTGGAACGGATGGACGCCTGAAAAGGGCTTTGGCGATATCAGCATGAATTCCTACAACCACTACGCCTTCGGCGCAGTCGGCGAGTATCTCTACGGCGGTGTCGGCGGCATCCAAGCGGGATCCCCGGGTTACAAAACCATTATCGTGAAGCCGGTGATCGGCGAGGGATTGGATTGGGCGAAAACCTCGTTCGATTCCATCCACGGCCCCATCGTCAGCAACTGGAAACGCGAAGGTGGGAAACTCACGATGGATGTGACCATCCCGCCAAACACGACGGCGACGGTTTTCGTTCCGGCCAAAGACGCTGCCAGCGTCACCGAATCCGGCAAGCCCGCCGGGGACGCGGAGGGCGTGAAGTTTCTCCGCATGGAAAACAACGCCGCCGTTTACGCGGTCGGCTCTGGCAATTACGAGTTCCAATCCCAACTCTAATGATGAAAAAAACTGCACTCCTCCACGCGACCCTCATGCACCTCATGGGTGTCGACCACGAGAGACTCACCTACCGCTACCAAGGCCGCGACTTCCGGCTCACCGATGTCCACGGCCATATCATCCGCGACATTTTAGCTTAAAACTCCATCCACCAAATGAAACATTCGGTTTCTTTTCTGCTGGCCGTGGCGCTCGCCGGATCTCTCGTCTCCTGCAAGAAAGCCCCCGAGCAGGCGGCTGCCAATTCCTCGGAGAAAAAAGAACCCGCGCAGGCCGCAGCTCCCGCGAAACCGGCCTCTCCTGCCGCCGCCCCGGCTCCCGCTGGCGAAAAAATCTCTTTCAGTAGTCAGGTGCGCCCGATTTTGTCGAACAACTGCTTCGCCTGCCACGGCCCGGATTCCAAAAACCAGTCCAGCCCTTTCCGCCTCGATACCGAAGAGCACTCCCGCGCCAATCTCGCCAAGGCGGGAGATCCCCCCCGCTACGGCGTCGTCCCCGGCAAGCCGGAGGAAAGCCTGCTCCTCCAGCGCATCGTCACCCACGACCCGAATGCGATCATGCCGCCGCCCTACTCCAAGAAGCAACCGCTCACCGAGGAGCAAATCGCCACCGTCACCGAGTGGATCCGCCAAGGTGCGAAATATGAGCCTCACTGGGCATTTGTCGCGCCAGTGAAACCGCCGGTGCCCGAGGTCAAAGACAAGGCCTGGCCTCGCACGCCGATCGACAACTTCATCCTCGCGAAGCTGGAATCCAAGGGCATCAAACCCTCTCCCGAAGCCGACAAGGAAACCCTCGTGCGCCGCGTTCACATGGACCTTCTCGGCCTCCCGCCGACTCCCGAGGAAATCGACGCCTACCTCGCCGATACCTCCGACAAAGCCTACGAAAACATGGTGGACCGCGCACTGGCCTCGCCGCACTACGGCGAACGCATGGCGATCGATTGGCTGGACCTCGCCCGCTACGGGGACAGCAACGCGCTTCACCATGAAATGATGCGCACGAGTTGGCCTTGGCGCGATTGGGTCATCAATGCGTTCAACAAAAACATGCCCTACGACCAGTTTCTTACCGAGCAACTGGCCGGAGATCTCCTCCCGAATGCCACGCTCGAGCAAAAGCTCGCGACCTCCTTCAACCGCAATCACGGCATCAACAACGAAATCGGCTCGATTCCCGAGGAGTGGCTCACTCACTATGCGATCGACCGGGTGGGCACCTACGGCACGGCGGTGTTGGGGATGACGGTCGCCTGCGCCCAATGCCACGACCACAAATTCGACCCGATTTCCCAAAACGATTTCTTCAGCCTGATGGCCTATTTTAACAGCATCAATGAGGTTGGCATCGAGATGCAGGACACCAGTCGGGCCAGAGCCTACCCGCCATTTATTCAGGTTCCGACCGACCTCCAGAAGCAGGCCATGGCGGCGGCCGACAAGTCGCTCGCCGCCCTCCAACCCGTGCGCGCCGACAACAGCCCCGAGGCGATCAAGGTGCCCGATGAAAGCAAGGGCATCGATTGGGCCATCCTCGGTCCTGTCCGGGCCACACGCCCCTCCCAGCCGGAAAAAAGTTTGATCATTCCCACGGACAAAAACGCCGACGCCGTCAAGGGATTGATCGCCGTCAATCTCCACATGCCGGAACACAAAGACCGATTTTATGCCGAAAACAACATGATCCACCCGGTCTTTCCGGTCACTCCCGGCGAGCAGATGACGCTGGAGTTTGCCCTGCCGGAAACGCCCATGAACACCGTGCGCGTGGATTCCGTGAATCCGTTCAGCTACCTCTGGAACTACCAAGTCGAAAGCGTGGATTCCGTGCTCAGACTGGATTTTGCGAGCATCCGGCAAGCCCTGCCCGACATCACGCTCGAATTGGAGCAAGGCGGCAAACGCGAACCGCTGCACGTGACCGCGATCCGCTCGACCTTCCAAGGGCTCACCCCCGAACTCGCCGCCGCGCAAGCCGCCGATCCGGCCAATAGCTGGACACTCGGAGTCCCCGGCATCGACAGCACCGTCCTCTTCCAACTGGCCGCCCCCGTGACTCCGGCGAAGGGCGCGAGGCTTATCATGAAACTCAAGTTTCAAGGCTCCGAGGCCACCTACGGATGCGCGCTCTCAAACAGCTTCCGGGTCGCCACCGCAAACAACCCGCATGGCCTCGATGACTGGTTGGCCCTGTTCAAAAACAAGGATCGTCTTTCTTGGATGAACGACACTTGGCTCGCCGCCAAGGCCAACGCCGCCGGCAAATCCCCTGTCACCGGCCTCGACCTCGCCCGCGCGCACTACTTCAAAAACCACTTCGACAACTGCGCCACCCGCGTCATGGTCATGCAGGAGCGCGCGACCCCTGTGCCGACCTTCGTGCTCGATCGTGGCGTTTACGACAAGCCGCTCAAGAACCGCCCGCGCGAACGCACCACGCCGGCCGCCTTCCCGCCCCTTCCAAAGGATGCCCCGAAAAACCGCCTCGGCCTTGCGCAGTGGTCCGTGGCTCCCGAAAACCCTCTCACCGCCCGTGTGCAAGTGAATCGCCTTTGGCAACAACTCTTCCGCAACGGCATCGTGAAAACCTCCGAGGATTTCGGTCTTCAGAGTTCCCTGCCGACCCATCCCGAGCTTTTGGATTACCTCGCCGTCGATTTCCGCGAGAACAAATGGGACATGAAGCGCTCAATGAAAAACATGGTCATGAGCGCCACCTACCGCCAGTCCTCGAAGCACCGTGAGGATCTCAAGGAGATCGACCCCGAGAATAAACTTCTCGCCCGCGCGCCGCGTTACCGTTTCCCCGCCGAGTTGATCCGCGACAACGCCCTCACCGCCTCCGGCCTGCTCAACGAACAAATCGGCGGCCCGGGCGTGAAGCCCTACCAGCCCGAAATCTGGAAGGAAAAAGCCATGAACACCGTCTCGAATTACGGCGTCTACACCCGCCACACGGGCGAAAACCTCTTCCGCCGCGGGCTCTACACTTTCTGGAAACAATCCGTGCCCCCCGCGCAGTTGGAAATCTTCGACGCCCCCTCGCGCGAGTTTTGCATCACCCGCCGGGCTCTGACAAACAGCCCCACGCAGGCTTTCGTGTTGATGAACGACGAGACCTACATTGAGTTCTCCCGCAAGCTCGCCGAGCGCATTTTCAAGGACATCAACGGCCCCTGGCAGGAAAAGCTCGCCGAGCGCTTGCGCCGCGGCTTCCGCCTCGCCACCGGCCGCAATCCGAAAGACGAGGAACTCCAGAGCTGGATTTCCTTCAGCAACGAAAACCTCGCACGCTTCAACGCCGATCCCGCCAATGCCGAGAAATTCCTCTCCTACGGCGAGACGCCCCGCGAAAAATCCCTGCCTCCCACCGAGCTAGCCGCTCTTTCCTTCACCATGTCCGCCATCCTGAACTTGGACGAAACCATCACGCGTGATTAGGCAAGTCGGCAAAGCCCCCCCCACACAACCCAAGAAGTATTTTCCCATACACTCAACGAACCAACTCATGACCACGAAGCGTAAATCAATCTTGGCTGGCGCGATGTTTCTGTCCGCCTGCCTTCCGTTGTTCAGCTCCACCACAGACCCTGTGCTCCGGCCGCCGTCAGTTCCTCTCGTCGCTTGCGATCCCTACTTCAGCATCTGGTCGCCCGGCGACAAACTCACGGATGTCGAAACCACGCACTGGACCGGCAAGCCGCATCGGCTACGTAGCACGGTGTGCATCGACGGAGTGGACTACCGCGTCATGGGACAGAGAGCACCGGGCGAGCAGGTGATGGTGCAGAAGAGCCTGACGGTGCTGCCGACACGCACGATTTACACCTTCGAAAGCGCCGGCGTTTCGCTGACGCTCACTTTTATGACCCCGGCTTTGCCGGAGGACATGGACATGCTCTCGCGTCCTTTGACCTATGTGACCTACGATCTCCGCTCCACCGATGGGAAGGCCCACGATGTTTCCCTAGGCTTCGAGGCCTTCGCTGAGATCGCGGTCAACAACGCGAACCAAGAGGTGGTTTTCTCAAATCCCAAGCTCGACCCCTCGCTGCGGGGCGTGCGGGTTGGCTCGGTCGAGCAGCCAGTTTTATTAAAGAAGGGCGACGACATTCGTATCGACTGGGGCTACCTGTATCTGACTGCGCCGGCTTCCGAGAACCCGACGGTCGGCACCTCCCCTCAAATCTCCGCCGGCTCCAATGAAGTCTCGAGCAAGGCGCAAGGATCCAATCTGAACATCCGGTTCGATGGCATCAAAGTCACCGACCAACCCGTCTCCCGCTGGCTCATGCTCGCCTACGACGATCTCTACTCCATCCAGTTTATGAAGAAAAACCTCCGCCCCTACTGGCGGCGCAACGGTTGGGAAGCCGCCGACTTGCTCAAGGCTGGCGCGGAGGAATATGCCTCGCTCGTCAAGCGCTGCACGGCCTTCGACGACGAACTCATGGCCGATCTCACCCGTGCTGGCGGCGCGAAGTATGCCAAGCTCAGCGCCCTCGCTTACCGCCAGTGCTTCGCCGCCGGCAAATTCGTCGCCGACGACAACGGCCAACCGATGCAATTCTGCAAAGAGACCCACTCCAACGGCTGCATCGGCACTGCGGATGTCTTTTATCCGATGGCCCCGCAGTTCCTGCTTTTCGGCCCATCTGTGGCGAAGTCTTTTCTGGTTCCGTTCATGAATTACGCCGCCAGCGAGCGCTGGAAATTCCCGTTCGCGCCGCACGACCTCGGCATTTACCCGATGGCCAACGGCCAGGTTTACGGTGACGGCGAAACCGGCGAGAAAAACCAGATGCCCGTCGAGGAAAGCGGCAACCTTCTCTGCCTGTTGGCCGCCATCGCGCAGATGGAGGGCAACGCCGATTTCGCCGGCCTCTACTGGAAGCAAATCGAGCAATGGGCGGAATATCTCAAGGACAAGGGTTTCGATCCCGAGAACCAGCTTTGCACCGACGACTTCTCCGGTCACTTGGCCCACAATGTCAACCTGAGCGCCAAGGCGATTTGCGCCCTCGGCGCGTTCGGCAAACTCTGCGAAATGCGCGGCGACGCCGCCAAGGCCAAGGAGTATTCCACCCTCGCCAAGGAGTTTGCCGCACGCTGGGTGAAGGAGGCCGATGACGGCGACCATTTTCGCCTCGCTTTCGACAGACCGGGCACCTGGAGCCAGAAATACAACCTCATCTGGGACCGCATCCTCGGCCTCAATCTCTTCCCCGACGAAGCGCTGCGCAAGGAGATGGATTACTACAAAAAAATCCAAAACAAATACGGCCTGCCGCTTGACATCCGCCAGACCTACACAAAGCTCGACTGGATCGCATGGACCGCCACGCTCACGCAAAACCGCGCCGACTTTGAGGCATTGATCGATCCCGTCTTTGCTTTCACGAACGAGACGCCCGACCGTTCCCCGTTGGCCGACTGGTATCAAACCACGGACGCCAGGAAGATCCGCTTCAGCGCCCGGCCGGTCGTCGGCGGCGTCTTCGCCCAAATGCTCTACGACAAGCC
>Ga0214919_10012089_pt1 | contig 10673 bp, 9 predicted proteins | sample LL1503_MetaG_FD_177994 | JGI IMG/M metagenome (GOLD analysis project Ga0214919, IMG submission 177994) | Freshwater microbial communities from Lake Lanier, Atlanta, Georgia, United States - LL-1503 | ecosystem: Environmental > Aquatic > Freshwater > Lake | place: USA: Georgia | collected 2015-03-15 | reverse complement strand
CGCTGGCAGCGCCGAAGGGCTTCGCCGAGGTCTTCCCCGATGAAATGCCCGTTGGCGACGTCATAGACGATCCCCAACTCGTCGCTGCCGTAGCGGTCGAGCGCCTGCATCAGGCCCTCGATGCCGGGGATGAACGCGAAAGGCATGTTCTCGACCCACAGGGCCGTCCCGGCCCGTCTGGCGGCCGGGATCAGTTCGTCGAGCGCGGAAAAGAAATACCCCTCCAGCCGCTCGCGCGGCGCGGGGAAGAGCGGGTTGGCCTTGCCCGGGCCGATGACCACCCCTTCGGCCCCGAGCTCGCCGGCGAGCTCGACGATCTGGCGCAACAGGTCGAGCGTGTGGCGCCGCATCTGCGCAGACGCGCCGGCGATGTTCATGTCGACGTTCGGCATGTTCAGCGTGCCGATGCGCAGGCCACGGTTTTCGACCAGGCGGCGCAGCGCCGCGCGTTGCGCCGCATCCATGTCCGGCGGCCACAGGTGGCCCGGGTACATCATGAGTTCGAATTCGGAGAATCCGAGGTCGGCCAGGTACGCCAAGCAATCCCCGGCCGTGTGCGACATGGTGTACGAATAGGTATTGCAGGCGAAGGAACGCACCGCTCCGTTCATCCGGCTATCCCCTAGGCCGCTGCAGGCGCCGCGACAACGGGGTGCGCCTCGCGGATCGGCAGGTTCACCACTGCGGCGAGTGCGGCAAGCACGATGTCCGCATACCACATCCACTCGTAGCTGCCGGTCGAGTCGATCGCGATGCCGCCCAGCCACGCGCCGAAGAAGCCGCCGATCTGGTGGCTGAACAGGGTCAGCCCGAACAGCGTGGCGAGGTAGCGCGTGCCGAAGAGCTTGCCCACCAGGCCCGCGGTAGGCGCAACCGTCGACAACCAGGTCACACCCAGCACGGCGGCAAACAGGTAGAACGTAAGCGGGGTCTTCGGCGCCATCAGGTAGATCGCCACGGCCACGGCGCGCGAGGCGTACATCCAGACCAGGATCATCTTCATGCGCCTGAACTGCCCCAGCCAGCCCGCGCCGATGCTGCCCACGATGTTGGCGAGTCCAATAATCGCAAGCGCCGTCGCCGACACCGAAGCAGGCAACCCGCACAGGGTGACCTCGCCCGGCAGGTGCGTGACCAGGAACGCGATGTGAAAGCCGCAGGTGAAGAACCCGGCGTGCAGGCACCAATAGCTGGGGTCGCGGAACGCGACGCGGGTCTGCTGCCCGAGGGTCATGCCGTCGGCCGGGAGCGCCGTCTGCGCGGCCGCAGCCGCCTTGCTCTGGCGCAAGGGCAGGGCGAGCAGCAGGGTCGTGAGCGTGGTTGCGGCCAGTGCCAGCATCGCGATGATCCAGCCGAAGGCCGAAATCAGCGCCTGTGCGACGGGCGCGAACAGGAACTGCCCGAACGACCCCCCGGCATTGATGAAGCCCGAAGCGAACGAGCGCTTGTCCGCCGGCAGGCGCTGCGCCGCCGCGCCGATCAGGATCGAAAAACTGCCGGCGCCGGCGCCGGCGGCGCTGAGGAAGCCCATCGCGAAGATCAGCCCGAACGACGAACTGACAAAGGGCGTGATCGCCATCCCCGCCGCCAGCATCAGGCCGCCGATCAGGATCACGCGATAGGACCCGATGCGGTCGGCCAGCATGCCGAACAACGGCTGCGCCGCACCCCACACAAACTGTCCGACCGCCATTGCGAGACTGACTGTGACGATACCAAGGCCCGTGGACGAGTTGATCGACGATACGAACAACCCCGTCGACTGGCGGATGCCCATCGTGACCGCAAGGATCGCCGCCGATGCGAGGACCAGCGTCCAGAACGTGCGCTGGGGGCTCATCCTAGAGTTTGAGGCGCATCGGGCGCATGCCCGAGAACTGGAAGCCCTCCGACGCGTAGACCCCATGGGCCTGCGCGTTGTCCTCGTCGCTGAGCAGCGTGAGGCGCATGCACCCGGCCTCGCGCGCGCCGACCACCGCATGGGCCAGCAAAGCCGCCCCGATGCCCCGCCCGCGGCACTCGGGCCGCACGACCATGTCCTCGAGCCAGGCCGCCTTGCCGCCTTCGGCCGTGCTGATCGTGTAGAGCGTGCTCACCATGCCGACGACCTTGCCGGCTTCGCGGGCGACGTAGATCCGCCCGATGCGCGTGTCGCCGAGGATGGCCTCCAGCGCGCGCTGCTGCTTGTCCGCGTCCGGCACGAAATCGGCCTCCTGCGCGAACAGGATCCCGAGCAGCTCGACGAGGCTCGGCACGTCCTTAGCCGTAGCGGTCGCAAGCTTGAGCGCGGGCGCGGCGGTCATGCCCGGCCCCCGCAATGTGTTTCGAATCCCATGCCCTCTGCGCATTGACTGGGGCGCGCAGCGGCCCGTACCATGGATTTCATCAGCATCATCCCTCGTAGAACTCCAGTTTACGCCGGGTGCATTGCACTGCAAACCGATTTAACGGGGGGTCGATGAACGTCAAACAGGTGATCTGCGCCGCAGGGCGCTCCGGGTACATGCACCGCGACCTGATGGCCATCAAGGCAGGGGCCCGCCAGGACGGCATGATCTTCCACGGCAAGACCGTCACCCCCGGATTCAGGAAGATCGTCGAGCCGGCCACGATCATCTCGGTCATGCTGGTGCTGGAGGACGGGCAGATCGCGTTTGGCGACTGCGCCGACGTCATCCTCGCCGGCGTCGCCGGCCGCGACACGGTCTTCAACGCCGCCGACTACATGGAGGTGATGCAGGGCCCGGTCGCCCAGGCCCTCACCGGCCGCGACATCTCGAAGTTCCGCGCCAACGCCGAGGAGTTCGACAAGATGGCCGTCGGCGGCAAGCGCCTGCACACCGCGCTGCGCTACGGAATCACCCAGGCCCTGCTGCATGCGAGCGCGCTGGCCGGCAAGGAAACCATGGCCGAAGTCATCGCGAGGGAGTACGGCAGCACGATCTCGAAAACCCCCATCGGCATCCTCGCTTCGGGCCACAAGGACGACCCGATGCAGCTCGACCGGATCATCCTCAAGCGCGCCGAACTGCTGCCCCACGCCTCTTTCACCGTGGTCAAGGACCATGTGGGACTCCAGGGCGAAATCCTCTACGAATGGGTGAAGATGGTCGCCACGCGCATCAAGACCATTGGCGATGCCGACTACACCCCGCGCATCCACGCCGATCTTTACGGCACGCTCGGCGAGCTGTTTTCGATGGACGTGGAAAAGATCGCCGACTACATCGGCACGCTCCGCGAGGCCGCCGCGCCCTACAGCCTGCTGATCGAATCGCCGATGATCGCGAAGACTCAAGACCAACAGATCGCCAAGTTCAAGGAACTGCGCGGCCTGCTGAAGCAAAAAGGCATCCCCGTGGGCATCATCGCCGACGAGTGGTGCAACACCCTCGAGGACATCGGCCTCTTTGCCGACGCCGAGGCCGCGGACTTCGTGCAGATCAAGACGCCCGACCTCGGCGGGATCAACAACACCATCGAAGCCGTGCTCCATTGCCGGAAGAAGGGCATGGGCGCATGCCTCGGCGGCACCGCGAACGAGACCGACCATTCGGCGCGTATCTGCACCCACATCGGCCTCGCTTGCCAGCCGGATTTCATGCTGTCCAAGCCTGGCCTGGGGACCGACGAAGCCCTGATGATCCAGACCAACGAAATGGCGCGTACCCTCGCGATCCTCAAAGCCCGGAGCTGAACGATGCCCTTCCCGATGTCCTTGCCGATGACCTTGCGGGCGCTTGCCGGCGTCACCCTGTTTGCGAGCGCGGCAGCCTTTGCGCAGGCCCCGGCCGAGCAGCCCCGGTACGGCGGCACCGCCGTCGCGGCGCTGGGCTCGGACCCGGCCGGCCTGAACCCGAACATCACCGTGGGCGTGCCCGACGTCTTCGCCGGCTGCATCCTCTATGACGGCCTGGTGCGCTTCGCCGAAGGCTTCAAGATCGTACCCTCGCTGGCAAAATCCTGGACGATCTCCCCGGACGCGCTGACCTACACTTTCCAGCTGAACAAGGCGAGCTGGCACGACGGCAAGCCGCTCACCTCGGAAGACGTGAAGTTCACGCTGCTCGAAGTGAGTTCGAAGTACGGCTCCAAGTTCAGCGCGCCCGGCCAGGCGATCAAGGAGATCCTGACCCCGGATCCGCAGACCGTCGTCATCAAGCTCTCCAAGCCCTTCGGCCCGTTCCTCTTCTCGCTTGCGTGCGAGCAGAACGCGGCGATCCTGCCGGCGCACATCTTCCGCGGCACCGACATCCTCAAGAACCCGGCGACCCTCACCAAGCCCGTGGGCAGCGGCGCGTTCATGCTGCAGGAGTGGGTGCGCGGCAGCCAGTTGACCTTCGTGAAGAACCCGAACTACTGGGCCAAGGGCGAACCCTTCCTCGATCGCCTCGTGGTCAAGATCATGCCGGACCCGGGCGCCCGCATCCTCGCGCTGCAGGCCGGCGAGATCGACTACGTCGACCAGTACTACTTCCCGATCAGCGCCTTCAAGGTGTTCGAGAAGAACCCGAAGTTCTCGCTGAAGGAAGTGAACTATCCAAGCGTCGACATCATCATCCTCAACACCAGGAAGCCGCCGCTGAACAACGCCAAGGTGAGGCAGGCGCTGTTGATTGCACTTGACCGCAACTACATCCTCAAGAACGTGTTCCTCGGCAGCGGCCAGGCGGGCACCAGCGCCATCGACACGCGCATCCCCTGGGCCTACAACCCGGCGGTGAATTTCGAGAAGATGTACCCGCACGACAAGGCCAAGGCCGAGGCGCTCCTCGACGAGGCCGGCTTCAAGAAAGGACCGGACGGCACCCGCTTCACGCTGCGCCTCTCGTTCGATCCGGGTCGCGGCGAGTACACCTCGTGGGCGCAAGCGATCCAGCGCTTCTGGCAGGCCGCAGGCATCAAGGTGACGCTCGAAGGCGCCGAGCGCCCGGTGGTGCTGAAGAAGGTCTACGCCGATTACGATTTCGACGCGACGCTGCAGAACTATTCGACCTCGGGCGACCCGGCGCTCGGCATCTCGCGCGCCTACCACTCGAGCTACATCAAGCAGGGCACGAACTTCAACAACGCGAGCGGCTACTCCAACCCGCAGGTGGACGAGCTGTTCGACAAGGGCCGCGATGCCCCGGACCAGGCCACCCGCGCAAAGTTCTATTTCCAGGTGCAGGAGATCCTCGCGCGCGACCAGCCCACGCTGGTGTTGCACCAGCAGGCGCAAATGGGGGCCGCCGCGGAGAACCTGCGCGGCATGTGGCAGGCCGCCGCCTACCAGTGGTGGAACCGTGCATGGCTGAGAAAATGAGCGCAACGAAGACCCTGACCGAGTCGATGGCCGGCTACTGGTCAGCCGCCCGCTACGAAGACCTGCCGGCCGAAACAGTCCGCCTCGCCAAGCGGTTCCTGATCGATACGCTGGCCGCCGGCATCGCCGGCGCGAAGACCGACGTGGTCGATGCAGTGCTGGGCGCAGCCCAATCGGCCAGCGAATCGAAACAGGGCTCGGCCGCCATCTGGGGCCGCAAGGAAACCCTCCCGGCCCCCATGGCGGCGATGGTCAACGGCACGGCCGCGCACGCCCTAGAACTCGACGACTTCGGCGGCTGCGGGCATTCGGGCGCCGTGGTGACGCCCGCGCTGTGCGCGCTCGCCGGGCGCGTGCAGTTCAGCGGCAAGGAAGCCATCACCGCGCTGGTGGCCGGCTACGACCTCGCGGCGCGCACGCTCGAAGGCGCCGGCGGCTACCGGCCGGTCAACGACCTGGGCTGGCATTCCACAGGGATCTGCGGCAGCTTCGGCGCGGCCGCGGCCAGCGCGAAGCTGCTCGGCCTCGACGCAGAAAAATTTGCCGACGCGCTCGGCGTGGCCGGCACGTTCACCGGCGGCATCTGGGCTTTCCTCGCCGACGGCGCGATGACCAAGCGCTTCCACCCCGGCAAGGCGGCCGAGAACGGCCTGACCGCGGCACTGCTCGCCCAGCAAGGCATGACCGGGCCGCGCAAGGTGCTCGAAGCGGACTGGGGCGGGTTTTACTCGACGTACGTCAAAAACATCGCCACCCCCGAGGCCACGCTCGTGGGCCTGGGCGTCGAGTTCCGCATCGCCCGCTCCGGGATGAAGCCCTACGCCTGCTGCCGCGGCCTGCACGCGTGCCAGGACGCGCTCTTCGAATTGATGGGCGAACTCGGCGCCGGCAGCGCGCAAATCGCCGGGCTGGTGGTCCACGGCAACGACCAGTACCGGGTGCAGTTCGACCGGCTCGAGATCGGCAACATGCTCGACGCGCAGTTCAGCATCCAGTACGCGCTCGCGGTAGGTGCGACCAGCGGCCGCGGCACCCTCGACCAGTTTTCGCCGCTGCGCACCTCCGACCCCGAGGTGCAGCGCCTCATGCGCGCGACCACCGTCCTCGCCGACCGCACGCTGAAGGCCGGCGAATACCCCCCGCTCGAACTCGTCCTCGCCGACGGCCGCCGGGCCGAACGCCACATCAAGTTCGCCAAGGGCGCGCCGGAGCGGCCGCTGACGGACGCGGAGCTCAAGGTCAAGGTCGACTCCCTGCTGGTTCCCGCGCTCGGCGCGGCCCGCGCAAGGGAGCTCTCCGAGTGCATCGCGAACCTGGAATCGGTGAAGGATTTCCGCGAAGTGATCCGCCTGCTCGTGCCCGACACGCACGCGCAAGCCGCGGCATGATCCGCGCGGCCTGATGGGACGCTACGTCCTCGCGCGGCTCGCATGGGCCGGGCCGATCGTCATCGCCATCGTGGTGGCGACGTTCCTGATCATCCACCTCGTCCCGGGCGACCCGATCCAGGCGCTGGTGGGCGACTTCCCCACGCCGCCGGGCTACGCGGAACAGGTGCGCAAGGACTTCGGCCTCGACCAGCCGCTCTCCACCCAGCTGTGGCTGTACCTCGTGAACCTCTCGCAGGGCAACCTCGGCTTCTCGTTCTCCAACCGCCAGCCGGTGCTGAACCTCGTGCTGGACCGTGCGCAGTACACGCTGCTGATCATGATCCCGGCGCTCACCTTCGCTGCGCTCCTCGGCGTGATGATGGCGCTCGCCGCCGCGCCGCGCGCGGGCGGCCTCTTCGACAGCGGCATCACCGCGCTGAGCGTGGTGGGCTTCTCGATCCCGATCTTCTGGCTCGGCCAGATCCTCATGATCGCGTTTGCGATCCAGCTGCCGTGGCTGCCGGCGCAGGGCATGGTGTCGGCGCGCGAGAGCCTCACCGGGTGGCCGTGGGCGCGCGACGTGCTCTGGCACATGGTGCTGCCGGTGTTCAGCATCACGATCTTCTACGTGGCGATCGTCGCGCGCGTGGCGCGCGCAAGCGTGCTCGAGGCGCTGTCGCAGGATTTCGTGCTGACCGCGCGCGCCAAGGGCCTCTCACGGCGCACTGTGCTCTGGCAACACGTGCTGCCCAACGCGATGATCCCGGTGGTCACGGTCATCGGCTACAACTTCGGCCATTCGCTCACCGGCGCGATCCTGGTCGAAACCGTGTTCGCGTGGCCGGGCCTGGGCAACCTCTTCATCACCTCGATCGGCAACCGCGACTACCCGGTGCTGCTCGGCATCTTCCTCGTGACGGCGATCGCGGTCGTGATCGCCAACCTCATCACCGACATCCTCTACGCCGCGCTGGACCCGCGTGTGCGCTCGAGCTACGGCAAGCATGCGTAGATTCTGGCAACGCTTCCTCGCCTACCGCGCCGGCCTCGCCTCGGGCGGCTACGTAGCCCTGCTCGCGGTCGTGGCGCTGGTGACCTTCTTCTGGCCCGGCCTCGACCCGCATCAGATCTCCGACACGGCCATGGCTGCGCCGTCGCTCGACCACCTCTTCGGCACCGATGAACTCGGCCGCGACATGCTGCTCGGCGTGTTGTACGGCTCGCAGGTCTCGCTGGCGGTCGGCGTCAGCGCGGCGGTCGGTGCCACGCTGCTCGGCGTGATGCTCGGCGCCGCGGCGGGCTTCTGGGGCGGCTGGCTCGACCTCGCGGTGATGCGCATCTCGGAGATGTTCCAGGTGGTGCCGAGCTTCATCCTCGCGGCGGTGATCGTCTCGCTGTCGGGCACCGGCCTCACCCAGGTGGTGGCGGTGATCGTGCTGCTCGCCTGGCCGCAGATCGCCCGCATCACGCGCGGCGAAGTCATGCGCATCAAGCAGCTCGAGTTCGTCGACGCAGTGCGGTGCCTCGGCATGCGCGAGTGGGAGATCCTCGCCACCGAGGTGGTGCCGAACGCCGTGGCGCCCGTCCTCGCGGCCGGCACGCTGGTGGTGGCGCAGGCCATCCTGCTCGAGGCATCGCTGAGCTTCCTCGGGCTCTCGTCGGCCGACATCATCAGCTGGGGCCGCATGCTGAATGCGGGACAGCGGTTTCTCTTCAATGCCTGGTGGATGTCGGTGTTCCCCGGCCTCGCGATCTTCCTCACGGTGCTGGCGTTCAACCTGCTCGGCGATGCGGTCGGCTCGGCGCTGAACCCACGGACGATCACGCGATGAGCAGGAACATCCTCGAAATCGAATCGCTGCGCCTTGCGTACCGCACCCGCGGCACCGTGGCCTATGCAATGAACGGCGCCACGCTCCACGTGCGCGAAGGCGAGGCGGTGGGGCTGGTCGGCGAGTCAGGCTCGGGGAAATCGACGCTCGCCCGCGCGACGCTCGGGCTGATCCCGGCGAAGATCGCCCGCATCGAGTCGGGCCGCATGGCCATCGACGGGCAGGACGTCACGCGCTTTTCCGAGGACGAGTGGCAGGCGATCCGCGGCAATCCCGTGGCCATGGTGTTCCAGGACCCGCTCAGCTACCTCAACCCGGTGATGCGGGTGGGCAAGCAGATCGCCGAGAGCGTGCGCATGCATGCGCCCCGCGCGCCACTCGAGGCCCGCGTGGCGGAACTGCTGTCGCTGGTGAAGCTCCCGCCCGCCGCCGTGGACGCCTACCCGCACGAACTCTCGGGCGGCATGCGCCAGCGCGCGCTGCTCGCTATAGCGCTGGGCTGCGGGCCGAAGCTGCTGGTCGCGGACGAGCCGACCACGGCCCTCGACGTCACCACCCAGGCCGAGATCCTCGCGCTGATCCGCGAGCTGCGGGAGCGCCTGGGTATGGCGCTGTTGCTGATCAGCCACGACCTCGGCATCGTCGCCTCGGCCTGCGACCGCATCTACGTGATGTACGCCGGGCACACGATCGAGTGGGGCCAGGCGGCCGACGTGTTCGGCAAGCCGGCCCACCCGTATACGGTTGGGCTGCTGAAGGCGGCGCAGGCCGCACGCAACGCCGAGGGGCGCTTTGCCACCATCGCGGGCGATCCCCCGAACCTCGCCGAGCTTTCTCCCGGGTGCCCGTTCACACCCCGCTGCCCCTTGGCCCGCGCCGAGTGCTCGCGGGAGATGCCGGCGCCGGGCCCGGCGCTGAATGCCGGTGCGCAAGAAGTGCGCTGCTGGGCCCACAGGCAGGCGTAGAGGCGGACATGAGCGACCCCATCCTCGTCCTCGACAACGTCTCCAAGACGTTCCGCCGCTCGGGCGGATCGCCGGTCAAGGCGGTGAGCAACGTCAGCCTCACCGTAGGCCGCGGCGAAACCGTGGCGCTGGTGGGCGAAAGCGGCTCGGGCAAGTCCACGCTCGGGCGGATCGCGCTCGGCCTGCTCGTGCCGGACAGCGGCCGGGTGGTGCTGGAAGGACAGGCGCTCGGCGAGCTCTCGCCTGAGGAATTCCGCCGCGTGCGCGTGGCGATGCAGCCGATCTTCCAGGACGCTTCGTCTTCGCTGAACCCGCGCCGCTCGGCACGCGAACTGATGGAGCAGGCGCTGCGCGGGCAGTCGATAGACGTGGAAGCCAAAGCCGCCGAACTGCTCGACCGCGTAGGCCTCAGCCCCGGGCGCGACTACCTGCCCCGCTTCCCCCATGAGATCTCCGGCGGCCAGCGCCAGCGCCTCGCGGTGGCCCGGGCCCTTGCGATGAACCCGCGCCTGATCATCGCGGACGAGCCGCTCTCGGGCGCCGACGTGTCGATCCGCGGCCAGATCCTGAACCTGCTCCTCGACATCAAGGCCGAGCGCAATGTGGCCTACCTGATGATCACGCACGACATCTCGATCGCGCGGCACTTCGCCGACCGGGTGGCGGTGATGCAGCACGGGGTGATCGTGGAGACGGGGCCGGCGGAGGCGGTACTGTCGGCGCCGACGCACCCCTACACGCAGCAGCTGGTCGCCGCGGTGCCGGTGCTGGAAGCGCCTATTTAGGCAGCTTGTCCCGCACCAGCCGCATCAATTCCACGTCCTCCAGCAGCTGGATCTTCTTGCCTGCCGCGTAGGTGCGGGCGTTGGCGGTGACCTCCCCCGTGGCAACGTACACGGCCTCATGCGCCTCGCGTGCAGCCATGGCCGCATCCAGCTCGCGCAGCGGCTCGACACCGGTGCGCGCGACCTTCCAGCGCTTGCAGCTGACCAGCGTGGTGCGCCCGCCCTTTGTGAGTTCGAAGTCGGCGCCCGCGCCGGACAACCGCGACACCCCGTAGCCCTCACCCTGGTAGGCGGCCTCGAGGGCGGCGGAGAAGTCGTTCCATGACAGCGCCCGCACCGCGTCGAGGGTCGCAGCGATCGTGCTCTCGCTCGGCGCGCGCAGCGCTTTCCAGGCGACGTGGACTGCGATGACGAAG
>Ga0214919_10012088_pt1 | contig 10673 bp, 9 predicted proteins | sample LL1503_MetaG_FD_177994 | JGI IMG/M metagenome (GOLD analysis project Ga0214919, IMG submission 177994) | Freshwater microbial communities from Lake Lanier, Atlanta, Georgia, United States - LL-1503 | ecosystem: Environmental > Aquatic > Freshwater > Lake | place: USA: Georgia | collected 2015-03-15 | reverse complement strand
TGCAGCCTCTGCTGCTGTCTTAGCATCTGTAACTGCTTTATCTTGAGCAATCTTTGCTGCAGCCTCTGCTGCTGTCTTAGCATCTGTAACTGCTTTATCTTGAGCAATCTTTGCTGCAGCCTCTGCTGCTGTCTTAGCATCTGTAACTGCTTTATCTTGAGCAATCTTTGCTGCAGCCTCTGCTAATGCCGCCATAATCCAAGCCCTTATCTGCAGCGACTCGTGCGCCTACAAGTGCAAAGACGAATGTGGAGAGTAGGTCCAGGATGTGTAGCAGTGTCATGGCGCAAGTTTATTCCATATTACCCACTTACGTGAGTAAGCCCGAGAGCTCAACCCAAATCTTGATGTACTACTTTTTCTTATAACCCGCAGGGCATGCAGGCTTAAGCGCTGTCACCTTCTTTGTGAGTTTTCCTTTAACGCACGTGATTGTGATCTTCTTAAGCGCAGTGACCTTTGCTGCAGCTGCTTTTTCAGCGGCTGCTTTAGCGTCAGCCTCTTGCTTAGCCTTAAGAACTGCGGCGGCTTTGTCAGCAAGCGCCTTATCAGCTGCAACCTTGCCATAAGCACCTGTGATTGTTATATCAACTGGATCTGATGCAATTCCATTAGCAATTACATATAACTTAGAAGGTCCGTCTTCAAAATTAGATCCAATAGTGAATTCGAACGTCGATGGTGTCATGGGAGCTATCGAAGTGCTGCTGAAATTAGAAGTTGTTGCGTAAAAGACATCTCCAGAGCTCCTATTAACTATCTTCACTAAGGGAAAATTAGTGGGATTTTGATATTCATCCCCAAACTGAGTTCCTTGTGTTAGGCCTGATAGTTGCAGCCCTCTTATTGAATATTTAGTTGCGACAGTAATTGTAGAACTTGAAATCTCATTGACAATTGGACGCCAAGATTCTTGAGGTTCAATTCCGTCAGTAAAAATTGCACTTTGGCCGTTATGGCCAAGTAATATTTGCCCGGTGGGTAATATTAATAGGTGAGCATCGGGTGGCCAGGATGTTGATCCCGTTCCCATAGGGTCATCTGGCAAAGGTTCTAAAATGTTAGTTTTATAATTGTATAGAAAATATTTCAGTGGCGGAATGAACGACATATGCTTCGGCTCCATGGAGAAATAGAAACCGCCTCCAGCGATTAATACGTTTCCACTCGGAAGTACGGCAGCACTACCGTCAGCCCCACCAATGATGTATCCGTTTTTTAAAATTGGAAAAGTTGGCCCTTCTTCCCAACTATTTGTTTTTGGATTGAATATCGACGTGAATTGTGTTGCTCCAGTAGCAAGTACTCGCCCATCCATCAAGGAAATTGCAGGTCCTATTTCACTTACAGAAATGGGAGCGGTTGTATCTCCAACTCTGGTCCATTTTTCAGTTTCAGGATTATAAGTTTGCGCCTTAGAATTAGTATTCCACTCTGTATCTATATGTAGCACTTGATCATTTTGCATGAGTGTAAAGGCGGATTCGGAGTTACTGCAGCAAAGATCACCTTTAGACCAAGAAAATGTGGATTCATTAAATATAAGCATTGGAACCATTACATCGTTAGGGGTAGTGAGAACTAGTCCATTTGCAAGTTCGACGGTTGGATTTGCGCCGAGCGTGTATGGCCTAGCCGTTGCATCATTTGTGGGTTCAGGTACTTGGGTCCACGTGTTTTTAGCAACGTCATAAATGAAAACTTGATTTGTAGGTCCGCTTTTTCCTGTTACAGCGTCATAATTACTTTCACTACCTATGACTAAAAGATTTCCGCTGTGGAGTACTACGCTGTTGAAATTGCCTGGATTGTAGGTAGATGGTGGCTGGGCAGCTTGGCTCCAAGTACCATTTAAATAATCTCCCTTAATATCTGGCGTCAATAGCCACCAAGTATAAATATTTGGTGATGTACTTGCTGTTGTTAGTATTTTACCGTTTGGCAAAAGTAGGTAAAAGTTACTTGCATACGGCAAATGAAGTGACGTAGCTTTCCATGGATCCCCTTGGACTGGAATTCTTGGAGGTGAAAAACTTATTAGCCAATTCGCATTTGCATCTCGAAGAACTGTCTCACCCGTACTAGAAAGCACCATAATCGAACCATCTGATTGTGGTTCAATTAAATAGAAATCTGCACGTAAATATTTGGGCGCAATAATTTCGGGTATCAACATGTAAGTAAAGTTTGGATCGATTGTAAATTGGGTAACACCATCTGCTCCACTTAATACCGAGATACTCTTTCCATCATACTGATTCACTTGCGTAAGTCTGTATTGACCTTGGCCAGCAATTACAGCAACACCTGTAGCGGGATCAATCATCTTGAAACTAATCTGTGTAGCAGATGAGGCTGCGCTAACATTGCTTAAACCCGAAATTATTAAAAATAGAATCAAAAGTGGAACAAAAGCACGGGAATGTAATTTACGCATGATTATCTACCTCTCCGTAGATATCACCCCGCGAAATGAGGTTCTAGGCTAAATCCAACAACTGCTGGGCGATACCCGTACTGAATGAGATTATCGGAGAATGCTACAACAACAGATATGACTCGGGTCTGATAGCAGAGAAGACACTCTCTCTCAACCAATCGTGATAACTAGAAAAAGGACTGAGGTGATAAACCCCAGCCCTTCTCTCGCTAATTGAAACTGGCGTTCTTATGCGTGCTCTCCCCCTTGTCTAATTAATACTTTTAAATCCTTCATTTCGACAATGCAGCCCTATCGGTTGTTATTGGGCATAGGCCATAGGGATCTAGTGGGCGCTAATAACTTTGGCTCGAAGCTTTTCTAGCTCCATACTCATTTCGATAGGTAATTTAGGGCCAATAGTTTCGAACCATTCATCGATCAACGGAAGTTCTTGCTGCCATTCAACCGGATCCACCTTCATTGCATCTGCGATATCCGCGGACGTGACATCTAGCCCTTCAATATCAATAGCCCCTGGAATGGGGGCGTTACCCAAAAACGTCTCAACGGATTGCGCTTTGCCTTCGATTCTTTCAATTGCCCATTTAAGTATGCGTATATTTTCACCGTAACCAGGCCACAAAAACTTTCCGCCTTCGCCTCTGCGAAACCAGTTGACGTAAAAAATCTTTGGCAATTTTTCAGGTGAGCTCTTTCTTCCAATCTCTAACCAGTGATCTAAATAATCTCCCACGTGGTAACCAATAAAAGGGAGCATCGCAAATGGATCTCTGCGCACAACGCCTACCTGGCCAGTTGCTGCCGCTGTAGTTTCAGAAGACAACGTGGCGCCCATAAATACCCCGTGGTTCCAATCACGCGACTGGATGACTAGAGGGATTGTTGTTTTACGGCGGCCGCCTAGGAAAATGGCAGAGATCGGAACACCGATTGGGCTTTGCCACTCCGGCGCAATAATTGGACACTGCTCTGCTGGTGTACAAAAGCGTGAGTTCGCATGTGATGAGAGTTCACCATTATCTGGAGTCCAACTTCGCCCTTTCCAATCCGTTAAATGTGCAGGTTGGGTTTCGCTCATACCTTCCCACCACACATCCCCATCATCGGTAAGACCAACGTTTGTAAATATTGAATTTCCCTTTTCGATTGTTCGCATGGCATTAGAATTTGTTGTCCAACCTGTGCCTGGAGCCACACCAAAGAAGCCGTATTCAGGGTTACTTGCATACAGACGTCCATCATCTCCAAAACGCATCCACGCAATATCATCGCCAAGAGTTTCTACTTTCCACCCTTTAATAGTTGGGTCCAACATCGCAAGATTTGTTTTGCCGCATGCCGATGGAAAAGCTGCTGCAACATAATGAACATTTCCGTTAGGTGGTGTGAGTTTGAGAATCAGCATGTGCTCTGCAAGCCAACCTTCATCGCGGCCGATAACTGATGCAATTCTTAGCGAATAGCACTTCTTGCCAAGCAAAGCATTTCCACCATAGCCAGAGCCAAATGACCAAATGGTGCGCTCTTCTGGAAATTGAACGATGTATTTAGTCTCATTACATGGCCAGGCAACATCACTCGCGCCATCGACAAGAGGAGCACCAACTGAGTGCAAAGCTTTTACATAGTGACCATCTGTGCCCAATGCGTCGAGAGCCGCAGTGCCTATTCGAGCCATTATGCGCATCGATGCAACAACATATGCACTATCGGTGATTTGCACACCGAACATTGGGTGAGCAGAATCTATTGGGCCCATGCAAAAAGGAATGACGTACAAAGTACGACCACGCATCGATCCGGCATAAAGATCGTTCATGATGTTCTTCATCGCTGTTGGAGCCATCCAATTATTAGTTGGGCCAGCATCGGATTCATTGACTGAACAGATGAATGTTCTATCTTCGACTCGGGCAACATCGGTTGGATCAGATGCGCACCAGAAAGAGTTAGGTTTCTTCTTAAGTCGAATTAATGTTCCGGCATTTACTAGTTCATCGGTAATGCGGTCCCACTCTTCATCAGAGCCATCACACACATAAATATTGTTGGGTTGCGTTAACTCTGCAACTTCTTTAATCCATGCAGAAAGCCCAGCATGCTTCACACCTTGAATCGCCATTGATTCTCTCCGTAGCTAGTAGAACAACAGTAATGCTCTACTTATGGGTAGAACAGGGAGCTAATTGTCTGATGAGTCACAGCCTTAAGACGAAACTTCCTATTGATCGTGCTACGGCGTAGAGCTGCCTCAAGGGCATTGAAAAAACACCTCCTGAGTGTAAAGTTGCGTCTTGTTCTTGGGAGAGAAAGCCTCTCAATCTACATGAGAGGCAAAGGGGTTAAAAATGTACAACCCTCCTTGTGCTCAATGAAAAGAGTTATTGCCGCTTTTCTCATAGTTTTTATGCAATCACTGTGTATGGCAAATTTTGCTTCTGCCGAGGACTTTACGTACGACATCATTAGCCAAAAGCTTGCCAATGAACTGACGGCAAATATTTCAAGTGAGTTAGCACCCGGTGACTACGAAATGAATGTCTCTGTTGAAAATGCTGATGGAACATCTGAGCTTAGAAACTTTCTCTACTGCAAAGATGCAGATGGAAATATTTTATGGAATCAGTGGTGCACTGGCGATACGCCACTTATTGATCCTGTCCAACTTCAAGATATTACCGTTCAATCCGAACTGCCTACTTACTCGCCAAAAACTGATGTTAATACTGTGCAAGATATTGCTGTCTCGACCTTTGCAGTCCTAAGTTATTTAACAGTCGGTCTTGGGCATGCCATGAATTTAACTGGTGGGGCTCCCGTCAATGATGGTGGGTCAAATACTCGAGCAGAGTTGGCAGAGCTTGAACTTAAAATCCTAGAGAGATCTAAAAAACGGCGCCGATTCGGCGATCTCCTTGGAATGTGGAATAAATCAATCTTCACGTTTATGGACTCAACTTTCGTCAATGTTTCCAAGAGAGTATCTGGATTCTCTCCAGCTATAACCCGTTCCACCTCTGATGCTTCATACCTTCGAGCTATGACCGGTTCTCTCTCACTTATTCTTTATCCCATCGCAGTATTCCTTGGCTTTGTCGCTTTGAACGACACAAATTTCCAAGCACTTCCACCCACAGCGACAACGTTGATTGCCGTGCTCATACTTGGAGTTTTTGATTCATTTGCGGGAATGTTGAGTGGCTTAGTGTTCTTTGCTGGCTGTCTATTAAGCGGCCACATATCCACTATCCATGAGCTTTTAATCTCAATTGGATTATTAGCCTTTTCATTTTGCCCAATATTGCTTTCAAGTAATCTACGCCCAATTCGTCGACACGTCTTTAGTAGCCATGATCTATGGGAGCGTATTACTGATTACTGCTTAGGAACTATTTTGACTGTTTGGATAATCTCTCAGATGGTCGATGCCTTACCTGGTTTAGCTGGCTTGCAGTTATCAATAGTCTCACACTGGAAAACTATCTGTATTTTTGCTGGCATTGCAATTCTGATTCGCAGAATGCTAGAGGACCTCGCACTTAATGGTTATCCGGAGCGTTTAGAAAAGACTGAGTTAGTACACCCAAGCCCAACGGTAAGACAGCGCCTATCTAAAGCTTGTCTTCAAATCGCAATATTTGCATTCCTGGGGCATGCATTTATCGGTACATCACTTGCATTTTGGTTAGGGGTTGTGCTTTTTGCAATTCCTAAATTGATTTCAGTGTTCTCCGAAGAACTGCCAAAGTCACATTCACTTGTGCGTATAGTTCCTAATGCGGCAATTAAGATTGTGGCGGTTTTAATCGCTGGTGGTGGAATCTCGTATTACTACCTTGCTGGAGTTTCAGATGCACAAACTCGCATTAATGTCGGTTTCTATCTATTAATTCTTCCTGGAAGTCTTATATCTGTTTTGGGGCTTTTATCTAAAAAAGAAGAGACCGACGATGAATGGAAATATTCAGGTCTAGGCAAAATTGCCTATAGATTCTTTGGAACTTTGGTATTTGTTGTCTTGGCTCTGAATACTTTCAAGGTCGATGTCTTCGGCAAACTCTTTCACTTCTTCTCGTAAAAGCTTGGATTTCGGTGTGAGAACCCCAATATTTTGGTGCAATTTAGCGAATTTATCGATAGGCTTTAAATGTGACTACAGGTAGCGCTGGCAAGAGATTTAAAGAGGCCCTACATAAAGAAAAGCCTCTGCAGATTGTTGGCACCATTAATGCCAACCATGCCTTGCTTGCAAAGCGCGCTGGATATCAAGCTATTTATCTTTCTGGTGGTGGAGTTGCAGCGGGTTCACTAGGCGTTCCCGACTTAGGAATCACGACTCTTGAGGATGTTCTCACTGATGTTCGACGCATTACCAATGTCTGTGATGTGCCACTTCTCGTAGATTGCGATACTGGATTTGGTCCCTCTGCTTTTAATATCGGCCGCACAATAAAAGATTTGATTAAAGCAGGTGCTGCTGCCACGCATATTGAAGATCAAGTGGGTGCGAAGCGCTGTGGCCACCGACCAAATAAGGAAATTGTTTCAACGCAAGAAATGGTCGATCGAATCAAGGCGGCAGTAGATGCCAGAACTGACGATGATTTTGGAATCATGGCTCGAACTGATTCCCTTGCCAATGAAGGATTAGAGAAAGCCTTGGATCGAGTTCGTGCCTATGTAGGTGCTGGTGCGGATTATATTTTCCCGGAAGCCGTACTGGACTTAGAGACGTATTCTAAATTTGCAGCTGCAGCAGGTGTTCCAATTTTGGCAAATATAACTGAGTTTGGAATGACACCTTTGTTTACCATCGAGGAGTTAAAGAAAGTAGATGTTTCTATGACCTTGTATCCACTATCTGCTTTTAGGGCTATGAATAAAGCCGCGGAAAATGTATACGAGTCAATTCGTCGAGATGGCACTCAAAAAAATGTAATAAATCAGATGCAGACTCGTGATGAGCTCTATCAACGCATAAATTATTATGAGTACGAATCTGTACTTGACAAATTCCTCGATATTAAAGATTGAAAAAATAAAGGGCGAAGATTTCTCCCCGCCCTTTATTTAGCCGTTTATTTCCTACGGCGCTTAATTCCCTGCGTTTCATAGTATTGACGCCAAATTCCACGGTGAATTGGGACTTTATATGGAAGCGATCTAATCCCTGGAATTACTGGAATAAGAATTAGCCCCAATGAGAGCACTCCCATCATGGCCATAATGTAAGCATCGGCATTTGCACCAATCGGCTTGGACTCCTCGTTATTAAATGGAGGAATCTGGTACCAGAATGAATAGAGCCACAGCCAGGCTTGTCCTGGATATCGGCCAGTCTCATTCATCATTCCCCATGTGCCACCCTGCAAATTAGCTGCAGTGCCAGCATCGTCTAGATATGAACCATCTCCAAAGAAGAGTATCTGTTTTGTATTATCAGTTTGAAAGAAGCCACCTTGCGACAAGAGAGCCGCATCAAGTGCACCGGCCTTAGCCATTTCAGTTAATCCTTTAGCAAGTGCTGGAACTGGCCCATATGCACCCGCAGGAACACTCGCAAGATTTCCCTCTACCTTTTTGATTGCATCATCGTAAGCCTTTGCCCACGCTTGCTTTTGTGTCTCTACTGCTGCGTTCCATGTTGAAAGTGCATTTGCAATATCACCGGATAAAACCTGTGTACTGAGTGGAGAAATTACAAAATCATTCACTGAATCAATCGGACGTGTAACACCTACCCATTTCTGTAACCACAGTGGTCCAAGATTTAGACCATCTGAGGCTTTGTTGTAAGGGGCTCCATATGTAGCAGTCCCACTTGTTCCAGCTAACTCTTGAACTGCAGTTGCATAAAAGTTATCTGAATTAGAAACTGCCCAGCCTTTAAAGGTTAATGGTGTGTCATCAGGTGATCCCATGAGTAAGGAGAGCCCGACAGTAAAAACTAGAACAAAAACTAGAGCAATGGTTCCTTCTTTAACAATGTCATAACGCTTAGTCGATCCATTCCATGGTGCAGCATCGAACTCATGCTTTAACTCCTTATTGATGCTCATCGTTTAACCTCACTTAAAGATGTCGGCTCTGCATCTATCGGAGGTACCACGCCACGTTTACGAACCAAAAGAACGTGCACCACTGTGAGTGCTCCTAAAATAAGAGGTAAAAAAGCCACGTGTAGAAGCAGCATTTGACCAAGATTGGTCACTGTAAACCAGGCGCCAACACCAACAGAGTTGAAACCATCTTTAGCTTCAAAGGAGATCCATTGTGAGTCAAAGTTTGTCTGAACAAGATAACCAGTAAATGCTGTTGCGATAGATGCAATAAATGCAACTGCGCCAGTCATCCAGGTAGCAAATCGATTTCCGCGCCAAGCAGCCATCCAAAACTTGCCCCACAGGTGTATAACCATGAAGACAAAGAACAATTGAACGCTCCAGAAGTGCAGACTATTAACAAACTTGCCCACATGCGATGTGTGATACCAGGCAGGACCTTCAAAGGCCAAAATGATTCCCGAAAAAATAATGACGCCGAGCGCTGAGAGAGTCAGAACACCAAAGGTATAAATCCATGAAGCTACATACGCTGGTTGATCGTCGGGAAGTAGTTTTTCAATAGGAAGATTTTTCTGCCACTTATTACGCAGCTTTGCTGTCCACATTTCGCTCATTTTTTACTCTCCTCTTCATCCTTTGGAAATGGGATGAGTATTGCTAGAGTGAAAACAGTGAGCATCAATAGAATGACAAGTAAGTTAGTTACTGAAATCTGGAACCATCCTGACTTAAGATATGTTGCAGGGTGATTCATAAAATCTGAAATCCAGCCAGTCATCGGTTATTCCCTCCATAAAAGCAAGATGGCTTGCTTCGATGTAAGAACGCTACGTGACCTCTTACTTTTTACCTATGATATGTACGAGGGGCAGCCCTCTCTAAGATTTTCTTGCGCTCAAAGTAACTCTGTAAGCAAGGTCTCTACGCGCTTTTTGATCTCATCTCTGATGATTCGCACAGATTCAATTCCTTGTCCAGCTGGATCATCTAAAACCCAATCTTCATAGCGCTTACCAGGATAAAACGGACAAGCATCACCGCAGCCCATTGTTACTACTGCATCAGATGCTTGAACAGCTTCTGGCGTTAATATTTTAGGAACATTATTTGCGATATCGATGCCAACTTCGGCCATAGCCTCAATTGCTATCGCATTAATTGAGTCCTTCGGCGCAGAGCCGGCAGATAAAACATCTACTGCTCCCCCGGATAAGTGCGTCATAAAACCGGCCGCCATTTGAGAGCGACCGGCATTATGGACACAAACAAAGAGAACTGAAGGTTTAGCGCTCACTGCTCAATCCCCTGGCTAAGCCAAGTCCGATTAAGGCTCCAAGAAGTTGGGCGATAACAAAACCTGGTACTGAGGACAACTCGATACCAGCGAATGTATCGCTGAAAGCTCGTCCAAAGGTTACGGCAGGGTTGGCAAAAGTTGTCGAGGAAGTGAAGAAATAAGCCGACCCGATCCATCCAGCTACAGCTAGTGGAACATAACGACCTTCCTTTTGCTTACCTACCATGTGAATGACAAGGATTAAACCAGCTGTTGCAATAACCTCACTCAATAAAAGATTAGAACTTGTTTTTGCATGTGTTGAAGCGCCGATTGCAGGTAGATCAAACATGACATTTGCAATAACTACGCCAATAAATGCACCAATAAATTGCGTTAGTACGTAATTAATCGCAGTGAGAGCTGAAATGCTTTTATTTATAAATGAAACTACTGTGACCGCTGGATTAAAGTGGGCTCCGCTAATTGGCCCTAGCATCTGAATCAGAACGGCCAAGATCAAGACAGTAGCAAAAGCAACAATAAAGAGTTGTAATCCGACATCTTTTGTTAAGTTAGTGGCCATAACTCCTGCACCAACGATTGCCATTGCTAAAACGGCAGTTCCGATAAATTCCGCTAAAAAAGTACGCATTTTCATTTATGAAACTCCAATGATGTCGACAACAAATATCAACGTCTCGTTTGGACCGATTGGTCCAGAACCATTTGGGCCATAGCCAAGGGCCGCTGGAATAACTAGAAGGCGACGCCCTCCAACTTTTGCTCCAGGAAGTCCCTGTTGCCAACCGGCTATAACACCTGAGAGCGGGAATGTAGCTGGTTGACCACTGTTCCATGATGATTCAACGATCGTTCCTGTTGACCA
>Ga0214919_10012087_pt1 | contig 10674 bp, 9 predicted proteins | sample LL1503_MetaG_FD_177994 | JGI IMG/M metagenome (GOLD analysis project Ga0214919, IMG submission 177994) | Freshwater microbial communities from Lake Lanier, Atlanta, Georgia, United States - LL-1503 | ecosystem: Environmental > Aquatic > Freshwater > Lake | place: USA: Georgia | collected 2015-03-15 | reverse complement strand
CCCCATTTTTGAATTAAGGTTTTCATAAGCTGCTTTGGTTGTTTGTAAATTAAAAGTAAGCAATGAAGACCTAAATTAACCAGCATTCCATAAATTTGTACCATGATAGATGCAGACGAAGAAAAATTTTATGCGCAATGGGCAGTGGACAGACTTCGTCCCAATTATAAACGCAAACCTTTTTTAAAGGGTTTAAGCATCAGCCTTATTTTTGGAACCCTTATTTTAGTGATCTCAGAAACAGGTTGGTATGAAAGAGCCAATATGATTGCCAATAGCGGTGGCAATGGAATTTGGATGGTCATTGCTATTTTGATTATCTCCTTTGGTTTTGCCTGGATCTATCAACAATTTACCTTTGAAATGAACGAACAAAGGTTCCAAGAAATCAAATATCTAAAAAATAAAAAATGACCTATTTTACCCCAAAAATCACTAAAAATGGCTCTTTTTTGGCCATAATTGCCTCTTTTTTGGCCATTTTCGCTATTTTTTCAATTACTGCATGTAACAAGTCTACGGCTAGTGAGTCTGAACAAATGATCAGCTATGCTAAATCAAATAACATTACCTATACCAAGGACCCAAGTGGTATTTTATATCAAATAATCACTCCAGGCAATAGTACCCATCCAAGTGTAAACAACACAATTACAGTGACTTATGTAGGAACCTTAATGAATGGCAATCAATTTGATGCAGGAACTATCACCTATCCTTTAAGTAATTTGATAGCAGGATGGCAAATTGCAGTTCCAAAAATTGGTGTTGGAGGTGAAATTAAAGTTTTAATACCCTCTTCATTAGGCTATGGTTCAAGCGGATCAGGCCCCATTCCAGGGAATGCACCACTCTATTTTGATATCAAGTTAAGTGCTGTAAAATAATGGCTTTTTAACCTTTATTTTGGCCTCTTTCCATTATATTTGCCGACTAAAAATCAGTTAACCACACTCTTATGCAACTCAAAGGATTAGTGCGCTTTTTTACATTTGCGCTTATTTTAATTTGTCTTTACCAATTGTCATTTACATTGTTTGTAAGAAACCATGAAAAAGCAATGAACGCCAAGGCAAGTGCATGGGTAAAAAAGTTCCCAAAAGCGGAGCAAGTTTACCCAGCTAACAAGGAAGAACAATTGTTGTACAACGATAGCTTAAATGATATCCAAAAAGTATACCTCAAAAGATTATTGGACAGTACCAAAGACACTAAATTAGCATTTGGTATGACCACTTATGGTTCAGCCAAAGAGAAGGAATTAATGTTAGGCCTTGATTTACAAGGTGGTATGAGTGTGACCATGGAAGTAGGCTTAGATGGCTTGATAAAGTCATTGGCCAATTACACCAAGGATCCCACTTTTAATAAAGCTTTAAGCAATGCGGTCAACAAAAAAGCCAATAGCAAAGCCGATCTAATTAGCTTATTTAGAGAAGAATACAGCAGCTTAAACCCAACGGGCAAATTAGCGCCTTTGTTTGCCACTAGAAGCAATGGTAAATTAAAATTTGATGCTACCGATGATTTAGTCGCTAGCTATTTAAAAGACCAAGCTACCCAAGCATTTAACAATACCTATAGAATTTTAAGAACACGTATTGACCGCTTTGGTTTGGCCTCTCCTAATATCAATCCAGACGCCAATAAGGGCATCATCAATATTGAATTGGCTGGGGTGACTGATAAAGACCGCGTTCGGGCTTATTTACAATCTACTGCCAACTTACAATTTTTTGAAGTGTATACTTTTGAAAACAAAGATTTTCAAAATGGGATCATCGCTGCAGATAAAGCCATTGAAGCAAATTTAATGGGCATCACAGATTCTAATTCAGCGGCAAAGGCAGATACATCAAGATTGAATCCAAACAAAAATCCTTTACTTAAAACAGTTCAGTTCACTCAACCCTATCAAGGAAAGAATGGACAAAATATATTCCCAGCAGAAATTGGCTATATCTTGAAAAAAGATACTGGCAAATTGAATAGCTATTTAGCCATGTCAGAAGTAAAATCAAAGTTCCCTTCGAACTTGGTTTTCATGTATGGTAAAACGGAATCAGAAGATGCAAAAACAAAAGATGTAATTCCTGTTTATGCCATCAAAACTTTGGAAAATGGTCAAGCAGAATTAGAAGGCGATCACGTAGCCAATGCTGCTCAAGATTTTGATGAAAGAGGTCGTGTTGCTATCAAGATGAATATGGATAAAGCAGGTACGAGTATCTGGGCAAAAATGACTTCTAAAAATATTGGCAAACCTATTGCGATTGTTTTAGACAACACTGTATATTCTGCACCTAATGTAAACGATGCCATTACAACTGGTAACTCCCAAATTTCTGGTAGCTATTCTGTGAAAACAGCTCAAGACTTAGCAGAAATTTTAGAGAGTGGTAAATTACCTGCTCCTGCTAAAATTGTACAAGAGCAATTAGTAGGTCCTACTTTAGGTTTGGCTTCAATACAAGGTGGTGCAATGGCCTTTGGAATTTCCTTCCTTGTCATTTTCGCTTTAATGTTATTATACTTTAACACAGGTGGATGGGTAGCAAATATTGCTTTAATATTAAACTTACTTTTCACTATTGGTATACTAAGTGCCTTAGGTTTTACTTTAACAGCACCTGGTATTGCAGGTTTAGTATTAACCATTGGTATGGCAGTAGATACCAACGTAATTATATTTGAAAGGATTAAAGAGGAATTAACCAAGGGCAAAAGTTATCAATTGGCTGTAACAGATGGTTACAAACGTTCTATGTCTCCAGTATTGGATGCACACGTTACTACCCTATTAACAGCTTGTATCTTAGCCTACTTTGGTTTAGGCCCAGTACTTGGATTCGCTACTACGCAAATCATCGGTATTTTACTTTCTTTATTCTGCGGAATTCTAGTTTCTCGTTTAATCACAGATATCTACACAAGCAAGAACAGACACTTCGAATATTTCACAAAAATTTCAAGAGGAATCTTTAAGCATGCATCATTCAAATTCATTGAATTCAGAAAGTATGCTTATATGTTATCTGCTGTTGTATTAGTAATGGGTATTGCTAGTTTCTTTAACGGATTCGACGAAGGTGTTGAATTTGCTGGAGGAAGAAGCTATACGATTAAGTTTGATAAAGCAGTAAATATTGAATCTGTAAGAGATGACTTAAAGAAAGTATTCGGCGAGTCACCTATTATTAAAACAGTAGATACAAAAAATCAAATTAACATTACTACTTCTTATAAAATTAAAGAACAAGGCAATAATATTGATGCAGAAGTAGAAGGTTTATTATTCAAAGGTTTAGAAAAGCAATTACCAGCAGGAACTTCATTAAAAGAATTCGATACACAATACAAGCAAAGTTCTCAAACAGTACTTCCTACTATTTCTGAAGACTTAAAAGCAGGCGCCACCAAAGCAACTATTTTTGCATTATTGGCCATTTGTTTATACATCTTTATACGTTTCCGTGATTGGAGATATTCTTTAGGAACGATCTTCTCTTTGTTACACGATGTATTTGTCACCTTAATCGTATTTAGTTTCTTAAGAAAAGTGGTGCCTTTCCCATTAGAGATTGACCAGCATTTTATTGCTGCAGTCTTAACCGTTATTGGTTTCTCTATGAACGATACTGTAATTGTTTATGACCGTATTCGTGAGGATAGCCAAATTATGAAAGGTGCAGACAATGCTTCTATCATCAATAAAGCCATCAACCAGACATTGAGTCGTACCATCATGACTTCTTTAACTGTATTCTTAACCATCTTAATCTTATTCATCTTTGGTGGAGAAGTAACAAGAGGTTTTGCATTCGCAATGTTAATTGGAGTAATCACAGGTACTTACTCTTCTATCTTTGTTGCAGCGCCAGTACTAGTAGACTTTGCAAAAAGTCGCCCATTAGGACGTGAGGAAAAAAAGAAATAATAAGACTTACTAATAAATAAAAAGCCCCCCGAGTGCTCGGGGGGCTTTTTTGTTGGTTCAATAATAATTTATAATGCTCAAATGAGTCTTCTTTTCTAAAATTTTAAACCGCAAATGAAGTACCACATCCACAGGTACTAGAGGCATTGGGATTGTTGAAAGTAAATCCACGGCTGTTTAAGCCCCCCTGCCAATCTATTTGCATGCCGTATAAATATATTTGATGTGCCGCTTCCATGCAACAAGGTATGCCTTCAAAGGTGAACAATTCATCTTCTGCTTTAGGAAGATCAAAGCCCAAAATATAGGTCATGCCACTGCAGCCACCACCTTTTACCCCTACTTTGAGTCTTTGTTGTTGATCAAAATCGGGTTCGGCCATCAAACGATGAATTTCAGCAATGGCCCCTTCTGTAAATGATACTGGTAACCCTAAAGATATTGTTGAAGCTATAGTAGTTGACATAGAATGAATTTAATAGTACAAAAGTACAAATTATAGCTGATCTACTTCATTTTGCATCTTTCGAAAATAGAAATAATTGAAGGCCTACTCTTTAAATTTTTCGTAAATTTAAGGATGCAAAAAGGGGCTAAAACAACGGACAGCGGCATCGATATTAAAAAGGTGTACACCAACAAAGATTTACCTGAAAATTTGAATGGTGATTTACTACCTGGTGCCTTTCCATATACACGTGGGGTGCAAGCAGATATGTACCGGGGTAAATTATGGACGATGCGTCAGTATGCCGGTTTTTCCACTGCAGAAGAAAGCAATAAAAGATACCATTTTTTATTAGGCCAAGGAGTCATGGGCTTAAGTGTAGCTTTTGATTTACCTACGCAGATTGGATATGATGCGGATGATGCTTTAGCGGAAGGAGAAGTAGGCAAAGTCGGGGTTTCCATTTGTTCCTTAGAAGACATGGAAATTTTATTCAAAGATATTCCTTTGGATAAAATAAGTACTTCGATGACCATTAATTCAACTGCATTTATCTTATTGGCTTTCTATGTTGCCTTGGCTAAAAAAAGAGGAATTGCACTAGATCAATTGGCGGGCACCATACAAAATGATATTTTAAAAGAATATGCAGCCAGGGGTACTTATATCTATCCACCCAAGCCATCCATGCGCATCATTACAGATATTTTTGAATATTGTGGATTGCATTTACCTAAATGGAACAGCATCTCTATTTCGGGTTATCATATAAGAGAAGCTGGAAGCACAGCAGTACAAGAAATAGCCTTTACCTTGAGCAATGGCAAAGCCTATGTACAAGCTGCCAAAGCAAAAGGTTTGGACATCAATTTATTTGGCAAAAGACTTTCCTTTTTCTTCAATGCACATAATAATTTATTTGAAGAAGTGGCCAAATTTAGAGCGGCTAGAAAAATTTGGGCGCAAATGATGAAGGATTTAGGTGCCAGTGATGAAAAAGCTTTAATGCTTCGCTTTCATACACAAACGGGTGGCGCTACCCTTACGGCGCAACAACCACTCAACAATATTAGTAGAGTGACCATTCAAACCATTGCAGCCGTATTGGGTGGTACACAAAGTTTGCATACCAATGGCTATGATGAAGCCTTGGGCCTGCCTACCGAAAATGCGGCCAGCATTGCACTTCGAACACAACAAGTAGTAGCTTTTGAAAGTGGCATTGCAGATAGTGCAGATCCTCTAGCAGGAAGTTATTTCGTAGAAAACTTAACCAATGAGATGGAAGAAAAAGCACTGGCTTTAATCAAACAAATTGATGAGATGGGTGGCAGTGTGCCTGCAATTGAAAATGGGTTTATGCAAAACAAAATTGCAGAGAGTGCTTATGCTTATCAAAAGGCTATTGAGTCTAAAGAAAAAATCATCGTAGGAGTCAATGAATTTCAATCGGACAATACCGAGAAGATTCCTATCATGAGAATCAATGAAGCCATCAGAATAGCCCAAATTGAAAAAATAAAACTATTGAAAGCAAAACGTGACGAAAATAAAGTCATTCATTGTTTAAAAAATATCAAAGAGATTGCATCTTCTACCAATAATTTAATGCCTTCCGTTATTGAAGCAGTGGAACAAAATTGCACTTTAGGAGAAATTGCTGGTGTGCTTAGAACTGTTTTTGGAGAATATCAAGCTTAATCACTTATTTACATTTTATATTTATTACCACACAACCATAAATTACCATGAGAAAAATTAGTTTAATCGCCTTTGGCCTACTACTAAGTATCTTGCAAACTAGTGCGCAAGATCTACCAAAAAATTACACCCAATTGGTCAAAGAGGTAGAACCACAATTGATTAGTTGGAGAAGACATTTTCATGAAAATCCCGAACTGTCTAACCGCGAATACAATACGGGTAAATACATTGCCGATTATTTAAAAACATTAGGCCTTGAAGTGCAATACCCTATTGCGAAAACTGGAGTAGTAGCTATTTTAAAAGGAGGAAAACCAGGTCCGGTAGTAGCTTTAAGAGCAGACATCGACGCCTTACCTGTAACAGAAAGAACCCCTATTACATTTGCCTCTAAAGTGACTACAGATTTTGCTGGACAAAAAGTGGGTGTAAGTCATGCCTGTGGTCATGATTCACATATTTCAATACTAATGGCCACTGCAAAAGTTTTAACCTCCATGCAAAAAGACGTTCCTGGTACGGTCGTATTTTTATTTCAACCCGCAGAAGAAGGCCCTCCAGGTGAGGAAGAAGGTGGTGCGCCTTTGATGATCAAAGAAGGTGCCTTAGACCATCCTAAAGTGGATGCAGTTTTTGGTTTGCATATTGAAGCACAAATTCCTGTAGGCGCCATCGCTTACAAATCTGGTGCTTTTATGGCTTCCTCTGATTGGTTCACCATTAAAGTAAATGGCAAAGGCAGTCATGGCTCACAACCTTGGGGTGGCGTGGATCCTATTGCTGCTAGTGCACAAATCATTGAAGGATTACAACATATTGTAAGTAGGCAAATGGATTTGACCAAGGCCCCCTTGGTGATCACAGTGGGTACCATCAATAGCGGTGTGCGTTCTAATATCATACCTGAAACTGCTGTAATGACCGGCACCATCAGAACTTTAGATAGTGAAATGCAAAAAGAGGTTCATGAAAGAATTAAAAATACTGTTAAAGCCATTGCAGCAAGTTCTGGTGCAACTGCAGACGTAAACATAGATACTAAAACCCTAGTGACTTACAATGATCCAGCCTTGGTAAAAAAAACCAGCGCTTCCTTAGTAAAAGCCGCTGGTGGTGAGAACAATATTATTGAAACTACTTGGCAAACAGGTGCGGAGGATTTTTCATTTTTTGCAGAAAAGGCCCCAAGTTTCTTTTTCTATTTAGGAGGTATGCCTAAAGGAAAAAATATCAATGAAGTAGCCTCCCACCATACACCCGATTTTTACATCGATGAGTCTGGATTTATCGTGGGCGTGAAAGCCTTTTGCCAATTAGTTTTTGATTATGGAAAGGCAAAATAAAATTCTTATACAAAATAAAAAAACTGTCTCTTCAAAAAGGGACAGCTTTTTTATACAATGAACTTGCATTATAAAACATAATTTCTAGCACCAAAAAGTAAGCTACCAATTCTGACCATGGTGCTCCCCTCTTTGATGGCTAGTGTATAATCACCACTCATGCCCATGCTTAAAGTATCAAAATGCGTATTATTTAGTTTTTCTTTAACCATGTTAAAAGTGGTAGCAAGTCCATCAAATTCTTTTTTCAATAGGACTTGATCTTGGGTAAAACTTGCCATACCCATTAAACCTTTCACCACCACATTAGTATATTTAGCTAGATGGCCACTATCGATCAAGGCAAGTAAGCTTTCTGTATCAAACCCAAATTTAGTTTCCTCACTGGCAATATGCACTTGCAACAAACAACTAATAATACGATTGCTTTTGATGGCTTGCTTGTTAATTTCTTGTAATAGCTTCTCTCCATCTACCCCATGAATCAAATGAACAAATGGGGCAATGTATTTTACCTTATTGGATTGTAAATGTCCAATAAAATGCCATTGAATGTCTTTGGGTAAGGAAGCTTCTTTGTCTACCAATTCTTGAACATAATTTTCGCCAAAAGCGCGCTGGCCTAGTTCATACAAAGCAAGTAGGTCCTCATTAGGTTTAGTTTTACTCACCGCCACTAAATTTACTTTAGCAGCGTCTAATTCCGCTTTAATTTTATGATAGGCTTCTTTCTGAACAAACATGAATGCTAATTTAATCCAAATCAAAAATACAAATTATTCAACTTAACTATTTAGTGATATTTCGGCCAATCACCATTTTTTGAATTTCACTGGTCCCTTCATAGATCTGCGTAATTTTTGCATCACGCATTAATCTTTCTACATGGTATTCTTTGACAAAACCATAGCCTCCATGCACTTGCACTGCTTCTGTAGTTACCCACATGGCCGTATCGCTGGCATGTAATTTAGCCATGGCCGCCGATGTGGTATAATCTAAACCATTATCTTTTTCCCATGCAGCATGATAACAAAGTAATCTGGCAGATTGAATTTTAGTAGCCATTTCTGCTAGTTTAAATTGTATGGCTTGATGCTCATGAATAGGTTTGCCAAAAGACTGTCTTTGTTTACTATAGGCCAATGCCAATTCATAGGCCCCGCTAGCAATGCCCAAGGCTTGTGCAGCAATACCAATGCGTCCTCCATTTAAAGTTTTCATGGCAAAGGAGAATCCAAAACCATCCGCACCTATTCTATTTTCCTTTGGTACTTTCACATCAGTAAAAGAAACCACATGGGTATCACTGCCTCTGATGCCTAATTTATTTTCCTTAGCCCCTACAGTAATTCCTAGGGTATTTTTTTCAACAATAAAAGCATTAATTCCCTTGGGTCCTTTGGTAACATCTGTTTGCGCCATCACTAAATAGATAGATGCACTAGAACCACTGGTAATCCAATTTTTTACGCCATTTAATAAATAATGATCTCCTTGATCAATGGCAGAAGTATGTTGATGGGTAGCATCACTGCCCGCTTCTGGCTCACTCAATAAAAATGCACCAATATGCAATTGCCCCTCTTTTTTACCTTGAGCCAAAGGGATTAAATATTTTTTCTTCTGTTCTTCATTGGCATAATGTTCCAATCCCCAACAAACTAAACTATTGTTCACACTCATGATCACAGATACACTTGCATCTACTTTACTAATTTCTTCCATCGCAATCACATAACTAATGGTATCCATTCCAGCTCCCCCATATTCAGGCGATGCCATCATTCCTAAAAATCCAAGGTCGGCCAATTGTTCCATTTGTTCTTTGGGAAATCTTTGATGTTCATCACGTTCAATAACACCCGGTAAACATTGTTGTTGTGCAAATGCACGAGCAGCTTTTTGAATCATCAACTGCTCTTCTGTTAATTTGAAATCCATTGCTCAATAATTTCTACAAAATTACGCTAACAATTGTTAGTGCGATAATTTATTTTGAATTAATTGAAATAAAACTGATTTATCCATCTCATTAATGACAGCCGTACTGTCTTTTCTAAAATGTCTTTTGAAAGCGAGGATGGCAGCACTAGTATCTTTAATATCATACCCAACCATGGACAAAGCCAAAGGAATGGAAAGACCAGCCGGCAAACTATCTGTTAAGTTGGGCTCAAACCAAACACCAAAGCCATTTTTAGCCAATTGAGACCAGGGGAATTCTATGTTTGGATCGTTCTTTCTGACAGGTGCAATATCACCATGACCAATAAAATTATTGGCAGGAATTTTATAGGTCTCTTTTAATTTAGCCAATAACAAGACTAAGCTATTGATTTGCGCGGTATCAAAAGGTTCAAAACCATTATTGTCTAATTCGATGCCAACAGAGCTTGAATTGATATCGGTATTATTGCCCCATTTAGCCACCCCTCCATGCCAGGCCCTGAAATAATCATTGAGCATGTGATGAATAGTGCCATCTTTACAAATCACATAATGCGCACTTACCTTGGTTCTTTCTAACGTAAAAGTTCTTAAAGTTTGTTCACAAGAATTTTGTGCCGTATGATGAATAATGACAAAATTAGGTTTGCGTAAATCAAAATTAGTGGTGCCTACCCAATCCGTTGCCTTGGGCAATTGATCTATGATTTGAAGCTCAGGACTTTGATGTATTTGTTTGACTAAAATAGTTGCTTGATGCTTGTAGAAACGATTTGTTTTGGTATAAGGAAAACGTGTACAAGCAATGAATGATGTAAGCAAAATGAAACCAATCAAGAAACTAAACTTTTTAGATGCCCACATTGGATATAATTTTTAAATAACCTTATTTAATTATTGTACTTGGCTCTTGTTGACTCAAACAATGGAAACTGCCTAGTCCCCATATAATATCTGTAGAATCGATACCTACTGCTTCTCGTGTAGGGAAACAGGATTGAATAATTTGCATGGCTTTATCATCCTGGGCACATTTAAATGTTGGTACCACAATATGACCATTGCTAATATAAAAATTAGCATAAGATGCAGGCAGGCTTTGGCCTTCATAAATAACTTCCGCAGGCATAGGTAATTCTACAATATTTAATTGCTTGCCACTAAGTAGTCGCATCTGCTTTAACTCTTTTAAATTTTGTTGCAATAGGTCATGATTGGCAGAAAGCACATTGGGCTCCACTACTGTAATAACGGTGTCTTCATTCACAAAACGAACGGTATCATCAATATGC
>Ga0214919_10012086_pt1 | contig 10676 bp, 13 predicted proteins | sample LL1503_MetaG_FD_177994 | JGI IMG/M metagenome (GOLD analysis project Ga0214919, IMG submission 177994) | Freshwater microbial communities from Lake Lanier, Atlanta, Georgia, United States - LL-1503 | ecosystem: Environmental > Aquatic > Freshwater > Lake | place: USA: Georgia | collected... | reverse complement strand
AGTTCTAGGAACGCTGGAAGACCGCCAACTGCCTTTTTTTATTGAATGGAAAGCGGATCATCATCCCTCAGCTGACGGTAAAGCCGTTTCCAAGATTGTAAAAATTGAGATTGCCGGTGATGAAAGGATAATAAAAACGTGGTTAGCTTCAGAAATATCTGAAGCGACAAACGGGGTATCAATATTAATTTCTAAAAATAACTTGGGAGAATCCGGGATAACATCAGTACAGTTAGAAACACCGACTGGGATGGTTTTAATTGATTAAAAGCGAAATTGTTAAATGATTCAACTTAAAAAATCATTTCTTTTCGAATTTATTAGAAAAGTTTGCCAAATAATATTACCTCCAGAAATTAATCCTTATAAAGGAATTACTTATTTTGGTAATACAAAAACTTTGAACTTGCTAAAGTTAATAATAAGACTACCAAATATCACTCAGTGAATTCACTAAAAAAAGAAGCGGCTCATGGCCTTGAGCATTCTCAAAACTATCATAAAAATAATGTACGATTAAATGAAACTCGGTGTATAAAAGTTTATCAACATTTAGAATTACATTATAATAAGTACAAGACTGTATTAGATATTGGTACATCCTTTGAACCAATATTTCTGCATAAACCAATAAATTTCAGCCAAGAAATTGAAATTATTATGTACGATATTCCAGAAGTCATTAAAACTCTAAAAAAATTATATCCCGAGAGAGAGTCAGTTTATTGATGATATAAATGCAATTGATTCAAAGGTAGACCTTGTAAACTTTGGTTCTTCCTTGCAGTATTTTGACAAATATATGAGCTTTTTGGGCTCAGTTGTAAATTTGAATCCAAAAACTGTCATGATAACTGACACCGCTATGGGCGAAAATATAGAGACCTTTGTTTGTCTGCAAGTAAATACTTTTCCACGTGTTATTCCCCGTTATGTGTTTTCAAAACCTGAATTAATAGGAATTCTTGATAAATTAAAATATACATTGATTAAAGAAGATATGGAGCTTAAATCCAGATTTCATAATTATCCAAATGCCTACCATTCAATATTTCACCAGAACTTAATTTTCGAAAAATTCAACAAATAAAACTATTCTGAAACCCCGTAGTTAGGCAATGATTTCTCAAGTAATTACTATAATTTAAGAGAAAAATCGGATTGATTTTTAAAGATAATCTTAATAATTAGGCGTAGAAGTAAAACAAAACTTAATTGGAGCATGGCAAAGATAAGATGCAAATATTAGAATATTATGTAGGATAGGAGAATGATGTATTGCAGAATTTGCCAGTCTAAAGCAACAGCAATTAATGATTTTGGTCAGATGCCTATAGCAAACGGATTTGTATTTAATATAGACGATGACAAATATAGATTTTCTATGAAAACTAGTTTTTGTAACGAATGTTCTTTGTTTCAATTAGATAATCAACCAAAGCCAGAATTGATGTTTCACAGTGATTATCCGTTTTTCACAGGACTTTCCAAAAGTATGCAAGTGCATTTCGGTGAGATGGTAGAAAGTTCCTTAATTGAATCCAAAGAGAAGTTCGCTGAAATTTTTGTTGTTGAAGTGGGAAGTAACGATGGCACTCTTTTAGAGTTTGTAAAAAATAAAGGCATTAGACATCTTGGAATAGATCCATCGGAGAACGTAGTTCAGTCGTCTTGGAAAAAGGGGATTTCTACTGAAATTGGTTTTTATAGTGAGTCCCTAGCTAAAGACATCGTAAGGCGACACGGTAAAGCAGACTTTATATTTGCGGCAAATGTGATTTGCCACATCCCAGATTTACTAGATTTTGGCAAAGGTATAAAAGAATTACTTTCTGTTGACGGACAATTTGTTTTTGAAGAACCATATATTGGAAGTATGATTAATAAAACTTCATATGATCAAATTTATGACGAGCATGTATATATATTTGGTGCGCTTTCAGTGAAGAATGTTTTTAATAAAATTGGCCTTGAATTAGTAGATGCAATTCCACAATTGACTCATGGTGGCTCTATGAGGTATGTATTGAAGCATACAGGGGTATCAGAAGTTTCTAACAGATCATTACAAATTCTGAAAAATGAATTAGAGGAAAATCTAAATGATGTTTCCACTTATCTATCATTTGCAACTAGATGTCAACAACGCCGAATCGAGTTTAAAGAACTCCTTGAAAAACTTAAATCAGAGGGAGCTAAAATTGCAGGATATGCCGCTACTTCTAAAAGCACCACTGTGTTGAATTATTGCGAAATAGGGAATGATTTAATTTCTTATATTTCTGATTCTACTCCAGAGAAACAAAATAGGTTTACGCCCGGATCCCATATCCCAATTATTTCACATGAAGAGATGAAGATGAACCCACCAGATTATTTAGTTCTATTCGCGTGGAATCACGAGAAGGAAGTACTTAAAAAAGAAAAAGAGTTAACTTCCCAAGGAGTAAAATGGATAAGATTCGTCCCTAAAGTTGAAATTCTTGAAATTAAATGACACTAGATATTTTTTGCGCAAATCCTCGGTCGCAATTTTTAAACCAAGAAATCGAGATAAAAGAGGCAATTAATCGAGTTTTGAATTCGGATAGCTATATTCTTGGAACGGAAGTAAAGAATTTTGAAAAAGAATTTGCAGAATACATAGGTTCATCTCATGCTATAGGTGTTAACTCGGGTACAGATGCACTAATACTTGCACTTAAATCACTCGGGATCGGCCCAGGAGATGAAGTTGTTACACCTTCACATACTGCGGTTGCTACGGTATCAGCAATTGTTGCTGTAGGCGCTGTTCCGATCTATGTGGATATTGATTACATGAGTTATACAATTAATCCAGATCACCTTAATAAATTAATTTCTATCAAAACTCGAGCTGTTATTGCAGTTCACTTGTATGGACATCCTTGTGATATGGATTCATTACTAAGATTTACTTTAGAGCATAATCTATTTTTAATTGAAGACTGCGCGCAGGCACATGGAGCAAAATGGCGCGGGAAAAAGGTTGGCACCATTGGCAATGTTGGTTGTTTTAGCTTCTATCCAACAAAGAATTTAGGCGCGCTAGGAGATGGTGGGGCTATTACGACCAATGACAGGTCGGTCGCTGAAAAAATTGAAATGTTGCGGCAATACGGTTGGGATTCGAATAGGCAGTCTCAGATTACTAGCGGTGTTTCTAGATTGGACGAAATCCAAGCCGCAGTATTGCGCGTAAAATTAAGAAATCTTGACGAATCTAATCAGAAAAGGCGGGACATTGCGGAACTATATTTTTCAAGTTTGTCCGCACTAGACCTTTTGCTTCCAACCCATTCTAAAGATATAGAACATGTCTTTCATCTTTTTGTTATTCAAACTACTGATAGAGAGAAGTTAATGTTGCATCTTAAAAATTTAGGAATTTATCCCGGAATCCATTACCAAACTCCAGTTCATCTACAGCCCGCTTATAGAAATTCAGTAGTATTAAGAGATAATCAATTAAGCGTCACAGAAAGTATCAGTAATAAGATACTCTCACTTCCTATGTATCCAGAATTAAAAGAAACCGAAATTCAAAGAGTTGTCGATGGGATCAAAAGTGTTCGATAGAGTTGAATTTGAGAAAGAGAAAGCACTTGAAATGAAAAGAGCAATCTCGGATCCTGAATTTCTCAGAAAAGCTAAAGATTTTTTAATTCACGGAGATCGTTATAAATATGGCTATTACTGGACTTGGTTAGGTTTACCTATAATCCAGATGCCTGAGGATATTGTCCTAACACAAGAAATTCTATGGGAAACGAAGCCTGATTTTGTAATTGAAGCAGGAATTGCATGGGGCGGAAGCCTAGCTATGTACGCAGCATTTCAGGAGATTCAAGGCTTTGGTCATGTAATAGGAATAGATGTAACGATACCGGCGCACAATCGTGAAGCAATTATGAACACGCCAGTGTCAAAGCGCATAACCCTTTTGGAAGCATCTTCCTCGGATCAAGTAACTTTTGAAAAGGTTGCAAAACTAATTCCTAAAGAATCAAATATCTTATTAGTACTAGATAGCAATCATACCCACGAACATGTTTTAGCTGAACTTAGACTTTGGTCCCCACTATTGCAGCAAGGAAATTACATCATAGTTTCTGACACTATAGTTGAGTTCATTCCAGAACAAAAACATCGGCCGCGGCCATGGGGGCCTGGCAATAATCCAATGACCGGAATGCAGGAATTTCTATCAGAAAATGATAGATTCTCTTCATCGAATAAATTTACAGATAGAGCTTTTGCATCATTTAATCCATCTGGCTACTTAATATGTACTAAATAGAAAATAGATAAGCGTGGAGAAAATTTCAAGTGCTAGAAAAGCATTAGTAACTGGCGCCTCAGGTAAAATAGGAAGCAATCTAGTGAAAAAATTAGTCTCTAAAGGTATTCATGTTTATGCACTCTCGAGTAAAGATTCTTTTAAAAAAATGCCAGGAGTAACACCCCTCGTACACTCATGGGAGAAACCGATAAATTTCTCCCTTCCAGAGATTGATGTCATCTTTCATCTTGCATCGCAAACTAGTGCATATGTGGCACGTCAAGACGTTAGTGAGGATATTAGATCAAATTTGTCAACCACTGTATCTATTTTGGAAGCTACCTCACATCTGATCTCCCCACCGATATTCATTTTTGCAGGATCAATGTCCGAATATGGAATGAGTGAATTCTCTAAGATAGATGAAACAGTAAAAATATCTCCACGAACATTTTATGACACAGCTAAAATATGCTCTGAGTTTTACATTGAACAATTTGCCAGAGAAGGGGTAATCTCTAAAGGTATAACATTAAGACTTTCTAACGTTTACGGTGGAACATATATTAGCCCAGAAGTAGATCGAGGATTTATTGATAAATCAATAAGGAATACTATAATTGGTGAACCACTTGTACTTTATGGAGACGGAATGTACATTCGGGACTACATACATATATCAGATGTTGTTGAAGCATTCTATAGCGCATATATAAAGTCAGAAGATTTGCTTAATAATATATATAATATCGGTACTGGTCAGGGAACGAGTGTTTACAGATGTTTGGAACTTATCGCCAGCATAGCAAAAAATATTATAGGAAAAGATTTTTATATAGTAAAGAAAGATTTTCCAGAAGATGCATATGATATTGAAAAAAGGAATTCAGTTGCCGACTCTTCAGCTTTTAGTGGCTCAACTGGGTGGCAATCCAAAGTCTTTCTCAAAAATGGGCTAATAGAAACCATGGAAACTGCTTGGGTTAACGCACGCACACGTGTAAATAATTCTAATCATTAATTTTTACTGAGTTTTTAAGTTATTATATGAGGGTGATTTTTAACAAACCCCATATTTCAACTCTTGAATCAGTTGTCTTGGAGACTTTTCAAAAAGGAACTGGAATTCTTTTGTCCATAGAAAGAAATAAAAATTTTTCATGGGCTATAGAAAGAATATTTTTTATTTCGAACCAGTCTGAAGAAGAGAGAGGAAACCATGCGCATAAGTCTTGCAAACAATTTTTTGTGTGCGTTTCTGGATCTGTAACTATATCGTGTAATGATGGGCAGAATGAAAGAAAATTTATTTTGGATGGGCTAGGCAATACTCTTTATGTCCCATCGGGAATTTGGGTAACCCTTAATATGAAATCTCATTCTGCAATTGCTGTTATTACTGATCAAGAATATGATGAATCTGACTACATTAGAGATTGGCCCAGTTTTCTTAAATTTAAGACAACCATATGAACATATTTATAACAGGTGGCCTAGGGCATATCGGATCTTTTTTAATGCGAAAAATCACTGAATCAATAAATACAACAAGTATTACCGTAGTAGACTCAATGCAGACACAACGTTATTCCAGCCTTTTTAATTTACCTTCCTCGCTCAAGCACTTTTTTATCGAAAAGAATGTCAATGAATTAATTAAGAAAGATTTTTTTCTTAATGGGAATATAGACTGCGTAATTCATCTTGCGGCTACAACTGATGCTTCTGGAACCGCGGACCAATCTGAAGCTCTATTTAAAAATAACTTGGGATCTACAAAAGCTATTGTTCAATTATGTGGAGAATTAAAAATTCCTTTAATTTTTCCCTCAACCACTAGTGTATATGGGTCGCAGAGTCTTTTGGTTGATGAAACGTGCAAAGAATTGTTCCCACAAAGTCCGTATGCAATTTGTAAATTAGAAGAAGAAGAAGAGGTTAGAAATGCCACTAAAGTCGGTCTTTCAGCTGCAATACTAAGACTGGGAACAATTCATGGAGTTTCAGAGGGTATGCGTTTTCATACGGCGGTAAACAAATTCTGTTACCAGGCAGCCTACGGTCAACCAATTTCAGTTTGGAAGACAGCGTTTAATCAAAAGCGACCATATTTATCATTAATAGATGCTTCGCGGGCAATAGCCCACGTCGTTGAAAATAAAATTTTTAATGGGGAAACTTATAATGTGGTAACAAAAAATCATACAGTTAAAAATATTATTGATTCAATAGAACTTACTCTTGGGCACAAATGTGATATAAATTTTGTAGAAAACAAAATTATGAATCAATTATCGTATGAGGTTTGTACTAACAAGTTTGCAGACACAGGTTTCAAATTCATAGGAGATATGAGTTCAGATATATCAAATACAATAAGAATATTGATCGGACAGCGATAATGGGAGAATTTAGCAAACATTCAATATTTTCAAATGTGTGGCAAAGGGATTTAAAACTTAAACGAGATTTTCGAGGGTATTTTATTGAAGAATATAGACGATCTGAAAATCCAATAGATATTCCAGAATTTCTTCAAGATTCTATTAGTTTTTCTAAAAAAAATGTTTTAAGAGGCATGCATATACAGGCAAATCAATGGCAATTAATTTCTATCATATCAGGCGAAGTGTTAGACATCTTGGTAGGAGTAGATCCTTCATCAGATAACTATCTGAAAAGTGCTGCCTTTTCTTTATCAGCGGACGGACTTAATCAAATTCTAGTTGGCCCAGGAATTGCTCATGGTTACGCAGTTATTGGTGATAATGCCTTAATTCATTACAAAAGTACGGTCTATTATGGTCAAACTATTGAATACGGAGTTCATTGGTCTTCAGCATTAATAAAAGATTACTGGCCAGCGCAGAAGTTCATAATTTCTGAGCGAGATTCAAATTTTTCCAAACTTGAAGATACGATACATCCATAACTCCAATGGAAAAGGAAGCTGGAATTTTAATGAGAGACGTCGTTATATTAATTCCAGCTCGTTATGGATCGTCTCGCTTCCCAGGCAAACCACTTGCGCTAATTGCAGGGATACCACTCATTTTAAGAGTAGCTAAAATTTGCGCAGAAGCGTTAGGTATTGAAAATGTATTTATAGTGACTGATGATAATAGAATTGCCGAAATATGCGAAGTAAATGATTACCAAACTCTAATTTCTTCGGGAGATTGCGTAACCGGAACGGATCGGATAGCTTCAGTCATAGATTTAATTCCATCTAGAATTTATCTAAATGTTCAAGGTGATGAACCACTCATATCTCCTGATGATATATTGAAAGTATATGCAGAAAAACTAAAGCACCCCGAATCCGTTATTAATGGAGTGGCAAGATATGAAGTCGAGCAAGGAGTAGTGGAATCAAGCGTACCTAAAGTTGTTATGAATGAAAAAAATGAATTAATGTATATATCTCGGGCAAACATTCCGTTTATACATAACAAAAAAAATTTTAATTCAGCAATCTACTATAGGCAAGTATGTATATATGCCTTTAATGGACCACAATTAAAATCATTTTTAGCTTTAGATCGAAGGAGCTATCTAGAAAATCTGGAAGATGTTGAGATTCTAAGATTTTTTGAATTAAACACAAAAATAAAAATGGTTTTTGTTTCAGAATCTATCGCAGTAGATTATCCAGAGGATATAAATAAGGTTGAAAAGGCTTTATCACATAGGGGAGATAATTATAATTTATAGATTTGCTAAAACATGGATTTATAACATTTTCATCTTTCGCCTTCAATCAAGGCAGATTAGGAAAAAAATTTCGCCTGCAATTAAGAATCGTGACGTCTTTATAGTTGGCTCAGGCCCCAATCTCAAATTGGATATGTATAACGAAAATATGCAAATAATTTGCATTAACGGCTCAGCAGCTCAACCGCAATTGCAAAAAATGCAACCACCAAATCTAACATTTCTCGATAATGAATTATTAGATTTAGTAGTTAATAAGATCAAAAATTCTAGATCAGAAATTATCAATGACAAACTATTAAAAAATTTAGATTTAGGTATTGTCATTAGCACGCAAAGTAACAATTCATTAGGAGGTCCATTAGACCAATTGGAATCGAAATGGATTGACCATATTACGACCGACAAAAAATTTCGTAAACAACTCTGTAAAAAATTAACAAAGCAATCTAATCTTGAAACTTCCCGACGTGGTATTCTATCTACAGGAGGTTTTGCACTAGCCTTCGTCGTATATTTTGGAGCAAAAAGTGTATTAATGTCTGGATTTTCATTTTATAAATCTCCAACAAAAGACGATTCTGATAAGTTCTATAAAGAAAGAAACTCAATAAGTTCTATGACTTTTGAATCGGGAATCGATACGCGCTCACATTCATTGGCAGACTCATTTTTAATTTCCTGCCTTGTTTTAATGGGTTTCAAAATAGAATCAAATGATACTGACTTACTTCCAATTTTGCATAATTGGGGAAGCAATTAATGAATTTTACGAACAAAAGTATATTGAAAATGCTTACAGTTGTTTTGGTCCTAAAGGATAGATATGAATTCACGGAACGCTGGTTGAATTATATAAACAAAATTGATCCTTTTATTTATATAATTATTGCTGATGGTAGCCGGAATCCATTGGCTCCAGATCAATTATCTAAATTTCGGATTAATTCAAAAATAGAATATAGACATTACGGTGCAGATATTTCTATATCAGATTTCGTATCAAAAATTGATCGAGTTTTGGGGGAAGTTAAAACTGAATACGTTATTTTGATGAACAATGATGATTTTCCAATTATAGAATCCATGATTACTGCAATAGAATTTTTAGAAGTGAACAGCGATTATGTCTGTGCAATGGGCGATTGTATGGATGTAGCAGTGTCAGAGAGATTCAATTCAAATATTGGTAATCATGTATATGGAACTCTAATGATTCTGCAGTCACTTTATTCTAAGGAATCGATTGACGATTCGATGATTACAGAAAGGGTAAATTCCTATTTGCAAACTTACGAATCTTTTTGGCACTCAATTTACAGAACGGAAGCTCTAAAAAAAGTTTATAATTCATGCACAAAATTTAAATTAGATTCAATGTTGACCTATGAGTTAGCCATCAACCTACACACCTTAATTTATGGAAAAATGAAAAGATTAGAAAACTACACTTTTATGCTTCATCAATGCCATCCAAAAATGGAAGCAAAAAAATTACCTAAACTGGCGGAGTATGCGATTAAGCCAGAATGGAAAGAAGAATTTAAAACGGTGTTCGACGGGTTTACCTCGGTTGCCAATGTTTTCTTGGATAACGAACTAAATTCTGATGACTTAGTTTCTACATTCTTAAAAAACAGATCGATTAATTTAGAATTTTCTAAACATGAAAAGGAATTAGGCGTAGGTAAAGTATTAAAGAGAATTGAACTTAAAATTGGCGCTGTAAAGTACTATATAAATATATATATAGCTAGTTTCGTTATTCCGAAAAATAAATTAATAAAATTGTCATCGAATTCTATACAAGAAATTTTTTACATTAAAAAATTTTTATCAAGCGAGTATAAAAAATTATTTTGAATAAAAATCAATTAGTGAAGTTAATTCTTCACGAAATTTCTTCTTAGGAAGCCAATTTAACTCATTTTTTATCTTGTTTGAAGATATTGCATATCTCCAATCATGACCAAGTCTATCCGCAACCCTGTCAACTCTGTCCCAACCCAATTTCATAGCAGTTAGAATCTCTTGTGTAACTTGCAAATTTGATAGATGGTCAACATTTCCAATATTGTATATATTTCCAGACTTCCCTTTTTGGAAAGCAAGAGCAATTCCATGGCAGTGATCTTCAACATGTACCCAATCTCTACTATTAGTGCCATCACCATAGAGTGGTACATTTTTTCCTGTTCTAAGATTTTTAATAAAAAGAGGAATTAATTTCTCAGGGAACTGACCTAACCCGTAGTTATTTCCGCATCGAGTAATAACAATATCAAGTCCATAAGTTTTATTAAATGCAAGTCCAATTAAATCTGCGGAAGCTTTTGATGAGCTGTACGGGGAAGATGGTTCAAGGCGGTAGCTCTCATCTGCAAATCCACTATTTAGGCTCCCGTAAACCTCATCAGTAGAAACTTGTAAAATTCTCTTCTTGCCGATTTCACAAGCAACAAATAAATTGGAGGCGCCTATAATATTGGTTTCTAAAAAAATGTTAGGGTTATTGATTGAACGATCAACATGAGATTCTGCAGCAAAATTGATAACCCCGTCTACATTAGCAACCAATTCCTTAACTAATTTTCGATCTAATATATTACCTCTAACAAATTCAATTCTATTTCCTAAGCACCTTTCTATATATTCGTAG
>Ga0214919_10012085_pt1 | contig 10676 bp, 8 predicted proteins | sample LL1503_MetaG_FD_177994 | JGI IMG/M metagenome (GOLD analysis project Ga0214919, IMG submission 177994) | Freshwater microbial communities from Lake Lanier, Atlanta, Georgia, United States - LL-1503 | ecosystem: Environmental > Aquatic > Freshwater > Lake | place: USA: Georgia | collected 2015-03-15 | reverse complement strand
GTGAATGCCGAGCAGATGAATGCTTTGTTAGAAAACCAAGACACAATTGTAATTGATATGCGCAATCATTATGAATATGAAGTAGGGCATTTTGTGAATGCCATTGAAATTCCTTCAGATACTTTTAGAGCACAATTGCCCATGGCTGCCGAAATGATGAAAGATAATAAAGAAAAAAATATTATCATGTATTGCACGGGAGGTATTCGTTGTGAAAAAGCAAGTGCCTATATGTTGCATGAGGGTTTTAAAAATGTATTTCATTTAGAAGGGGGTATTATCAATTATGCCAATCAAATAAAAGAGGTAGGATTAGAAAGTAAATTCAAAGGAAAGAATTTTGTATTTGATGATCGACTAGGTGAAAAAATTACAGAAGATATCATTGCCAATTGCCATCAGTGTGGTCAACCTTGCGATACCCATACTAATTGTAAAAACGATGGCTGTCATTTATTGTTTTTGCAATGTCCTAGCTGCGCTGAAACCTTTGCTGGCTGCTGCACACAAGCCTGTACCGATATTGTACACTTGCCTATAGAAAAGCAAATAGAGCTTAGAAAAGGCATCGACAAAGGCCAGCAAATTTTTAACAAAAGTAAACAGCGCTTAAGGCCCAGGTTAGGGATTGATATTTAACTAAGCTTTTCTAAAGATGCACAAACTAAGTTGTAAGTTTCTTCGGAAGATTTTGGTTCAGGTTTAAATGGTGCACCAATCACTTGCTCATAAAGTTCAATGTATCTTTTAGAAATGGTATCAATCCATTCGGGCGACATAGCAGGCACCGTTTGACCTTCCTTGCCCATAAAATTATTGACGATTAACCATTCTCTCACAAATTCTTTACTTAGTTGTTTTTGTTTTTCTTTTTTAATTTGCCTTTCTTCAAATCCATCTGCATAAAAATAGCGGGAGGAATCGGGGGTATGTATTTCATCCATTAAATAAATGGTATCTCCAATCTTTCCAAATTCATATTTAGTATCTACTAAGATTAATCCACGATTGGCAGCAATTTCTTTTCCTCTTTGAAATAAAGCCAAAGCATATTTTTCCAGTACTGCCCAGTCCGTTACGGAGGCTAAACCTTGTTTGATAATTTCTTCTTTAGAAATATCTTCATCATGTCCTTCACTTGCTTTAGTGGAAGGGGTGATAATTGGGCTAGGGAAAAAATCGTTTTCATTTAATCCTTCTGGTAAGGTCACACCACATAATTTTCGTCCGCCTGCTTGGTAAGTTCTCCAAGCATGACCTACTAAATTACCTCTTACCACCATCTCAATTTTGAAAGGAACACATAGTTTACCAATGGCTACATTCGGAGCAGGGCAGTTCAGTAGCCAATTGGGGCAAATGTCCTTGGTGGCCGTCAACATATAGGCGGCGATCTGATTAAGTACCTGACCCTTAAATGGGATGGGACTTGGCAAAATGACGTCAAATGCTGAAATTCTGTCACTAGCAATCATTACAAGTAATTGATTATCAATATAATAAACATCTCTTACCTTGCCGTGGTACTCGCTAATTTGATGGGGAAATGGAGTCGTTTTCATACTGTAAAATTATATTTTTAAAGATACAAATGATAATTTTTTCTTAAATGCTTACAATATGTTAATTTGTACCACAATTCAACTTAAAAACAATAATTTATGAAAAAATTTTTAAGACATTTTGCAGTTCTATGCTTGTCTACCATCTTGGTTATGAGTGCTAAAGCTCAAAATGCAAGTACCATTACAGGTACGGTTAAAAATTCAAGTTCTTCAGAATCTTTACCTGCAGTTTCAGTAACCTTAAAAGGATCCAACCAAGGTACTTTCACTGACGATAGAGGTAATTTTAAAATCTCAGTAACTCAAAAAGCACCTTATACCTTGGTGTTTTCTTCTGTTGGTTTTGAATCCAAAGAAGTGATAGTAGATGCTTCTAATAAAGTAAATGTTACACTTAAACCTTCTTATACTTTAGGTTCTGAAGTAGTAGTAGCTGCTTCAAGAGTAGCAGAAAGAATTCTAGAATCTCCAGTAACTATTGAACGTATCAGTAATGCTACAATCAAATCTGCACCTGCATCTAATTACTATGATATCATTGGTAATTTAAAAGGGGTGGACGTTGTAGCTGCAAGTTTGACTTTCAAAAGTGTAAGTACAAGAGGTTTTAACGGAAGTGGTAACACACGTATGAACCAATTGATTGATGGTATGGACAACCAAGCGCCCGGCTTAAATTTCTCAGTGGGTAGCATTGTTGGATTGACAGAATTAGATGTGGACAATATCGAATTATTACCAGGCGCTTCTTCTGCTTTGTATGGAGCAGGTGGTATGAACGGTACTGTTTTAATCAATAGTAAAAGCCCTTTCAAATACCAAGGTTTGAGTTTTCAAATCAAACAAGGGATGAACCATGTAGACGGTTACGAGCGTCCAAAATCTGGATACAGTGACTATACTGTAAGATGGGCTAGTAAAATAGGCGATCGTTTTGCTTATAAAATTTCAGCAGAATCAATGGAAGCACAAGATTGGTTGGCTCAAAATACAAGCAACTATTCTCGTAGCACCGGAACTTCTTTAGGGGAGACAATTTCTGGAACAAGAGCTACAGACCCTAATTATGATGGAGTAAACGTATATGGTGATGAAACCACTTCTTCTATGAGTTCTGTATTTGGTTCTGTTAAATCAGGCGTACTAGGTGCTTTAACTGCAGCTTATGCAGGTTATGGCGCAGCAGCTGGCACTTATGCAAATGCTGCTTATGCTCAACTATATGGTGCAGCTAAATTGTATCCATCTCTAAGTTCTTATTCAGCATTTTTAACAAAACAAAATGCTGCCTTAGCTCCTTATTCAGCATTCTTATATGGTGATGCTAAAGGATTTTTTGCTGGCAATACCAATGTGAGCAGAACAGGATACAATGAAGCCGATGTAATTGATCCAACTACAAGAAACAATAAAATTTCAGGATCTATTCATTATAAAGTAAATGATAAAACAGAAGCCTCTTTCAGTATGTATACTGGAACTGGAAATACTGTATATACCGGTAGTGACCGTTATTCATTGAAAAACTTACAAATGAGTCAATTCAAATTTGAATTGAAATCTAAAAACTGGTATGTAAGAGCCTATGAAACTATAGAAGATGCAGGTGATTCTTACAATGCCACTATAGCTACACGTTTATTCAACGAAACGGTTAGCCCAAGTACTACATGGTATCCAACTTATACTGCAGCCTATGTGAATTATAGAGATGCTGGCTTAGGTTCTGCAGCGGCACATGCTGCAGCAAGAACTTTAGCAGATGCAGGAAGACCTGAAGGATTAGGTAATGGTAATATTGGTGCTAGTGCAGCTTACAAAGCAATCACCGGTACGCCTATTTCTAAAGGTGGTGCTAAATTTTTAGATAAATCATCATTGTCTGTAGTGGAAGGTCAATTGAATTTGACTGAAAAATTAGGTTTTGATAAATATGACATGGATTTATTAATTGGAGGAAGTGCAAGAACTTATACATTGAATTCACAAGGAACTTTATTTGCTGATACAGCAGGAAATATTGCCATCAATGAAACAGGTGCTTATACTCAATTGTCAAAGAAATTTTTTGGAGATGGTCTTAAATTATCTTTTTCTGGACGTTATGATAAAAATCAAAACTTCAAAGGACAATTCACACCAAGATTTACTGCAGTAATTAAAATTGCTGAAGACAATAACTTACGTCTTTCTTACCAAACAGCTTATCGTTTTCCAACCACACAAAACCAATACATTAACTTGTTAGTAGGTGGTGGTACTCGATTAATGGGTGGTTTAAAGAGCTTGAGAGATTTTTATAATTTTGGAGCTAATCCTGCCTACACTGTTGCAAGTGTAACTGCATTTGGTGCTTCAGTAGCTGGAGGTGCGCCTAACGCTACTTTATTGAAACAACAAGTTTTTGGAGATTTCAAACCAGAATCTTTGAAATCTTTTGAAATTGGATACAAAACTTTAATTGCTAAAAAATTATTACTTGATTTTTATGCTTATACAGGTGATTATACCAACTTTATTGGTGGTGTAACTGTATTGCAATCAAGAACAGGTGCTAGTATTTATGATGTTTTAAGTGCAGACAAGAGAATTGGTTATAGCATTGCAACCAATGCTGCTACCAAGGTATCTTCTTCAGGATGGGGTGTTTCTGCAGATTATATAATGCCTAATAATTTTACATTCAACGGTAGTATCTACACAGACGAAATTGGCAACTTGCCTACAGGCTTTATTGCTTATTTCAATACTCCATTATGGAGAGCTAATTTTGGTTTAACCAATACTGGATTTTTAATGAAAAACAGATTGGGCTTTAGTGCATCAATGCATTATCAAGACGAGATGACTTATGAAGGTAGTTTTGCAGTAGGTAAAGTAGCTTCTTTCAACACGATTGATGCTGTTTTAACTTATAAAGTACCTAGCGTTAAATCTTTGATTAAAATAGGTGGTACCAACATTATGAATAAATATTATTACACAGCTTATGGTAGTCCAAAAATCGGTGGATTGTACTATGTAAGCTTTGCTTATAACATATTCTAGTCTTTTGGGATGGGTTAGTCCTATAATCCCTTCCTCCCAGCTTGGGCGGAGGGGATTTTTTTATGCCTTAGAATTCCTTTTTTCTTGTATAAAACTCTATTTTTGCATCTCAAATTAAAATTAGATTCATGCGATCAATAGCCTTAAGAGAAGCCATCCGCGAAGCGATGAGTGAAGAGATGAGAAGAGATGAGCGCGTCTTGCTGATGGGAGAAGAAGTAGCCGAATACAATGGCGCTTATAAAGTAAGCCAGGGTATGTTGGCAGAATTTGGGCCTAAACGCATTATTGATACCCCCATTTCAGAATTAGGCTTTACCGCAGTAGCGGTGGGTGCTGCTCAAAATGGGCTTAGACCCATTGTAGAGTTTATGACCTGGAACTTTGCTGTACTTCCTTTGGATCAAATCTTAAATACAGCTAGCAAGATGCTAGCAATGAGTGGTGGTCAAATTGGATGTCCTATTGTGATGAGAGGTCCCAATGGCAGTGCTGGGCAATTAGGAGCACAACATTCTACCGCATTTGAAAGTTATTTAGCCAATATACCAGGTATCAAAGTGGTCTCTACGGCTGATGCTTATGACGCTAAAGGTTTATTAAAACAAGCCATCAGGTATGAAGAAGACCCCATCATGTTTTTGGAAAGTGAAGTAAGCTATGGCGAAAAAGCGGATGTGCCAGAGGAGGAATATTACATTCCACTAGGTCTTGCTGCTGTGAAAAAGCCTGGTCGTGATGTAACGATTGTATCTTATAGTAAGATGATGAAAGTGGCCTTAGGTGCTGCTGCAGAATTAGAAAAAGAAGGCATTAGCGCAGAAGTGATAGATTTAAGAACCATTCGTCCTTTGGATTGGATGACCGTTTTAGAAAGCGTTAAAAAAACAAATAGATTGGTGATCATTGAAGAACAATGGCCTTTTGCTTCTGTATCTTCTGAATTAAGTTACCGCATTCAAAAAGAGGGCTTTGATTATTTAGATGCGCCTATAAGAAGAATCACTAGTGCAGATGCACCCATGCACTATGCCCCTAATTTAACCGCATTGGCCATTCCAGACATCACTAGATCGGTAAAATTGGTCAAAGAAGTGCTACATCAGTACAAATAAAGGACAGTAATCCTTTATTTTAACCTTTTGTACAGTTTAACAATATAATTCCTACTCTTTTTATAAATATCCCTCACAAAGGGATATTTTTGTTCCTAACAATAACTACTATTTATGGGATTCATTTGTTTGATTATTTTTTGGGTAGGCTGGTACATTGGTATTTATGCGTTGCTTAAAAAAGCGGGCGTAGTAAATTCAAAAGCCATCATCCCTATATACAATACTTGGGAGGTAGTAAAGCTTTGTAATATTCCAAAATTCTGGTTTTGGATACAGCTTATTCCTATTTTAGGCCAGTTTGTAAGCTTATGGATTTCTATCATTTTTGTCATGCATTTTAAGAAGGTGAATTTGATTCAACATGCTTTGACTGTATTTTTCCCTTTTATATATTTGCCTTATTTAGGATTTTCAGCCAAAGAAAAATGGCACGGCGAAGCTGCCTTGGTGCATTACCATAAACCTGCTTCTAGAGAATGGATTGATGCTGCTGTTTTTGCAGTAGTGGCTGCAACTTTAATTAGAACTTTTATTTTTGAAGCCTATGTGATTCCTACCGAGAGTATGGAAAAAACTTTATTGGTGAATGATTTCTTATTTGTTGATAAAATCACTTTTGGTGCTAGAATTCCTCAAACGCCCATCTCTTTTCCTTTTGTACATAATACTATGCCTGGTGCACCCACGACACCTTCTTATCTAAAATGGATTCAATTAGATTATAGCAGGTTGCCAAAAATTAGAAACATTAATCGCAATGATGTGGTCGTGTTTAATTTTCCAGCAGGAGATACCATTATCAACGATCCTGAGTATGGCAGTAAAATTCCTTATTACGATGTTTTAAGATCCCCTGAATTTAATGGAGACAGAGAAAAACTAAATGCACAATTTCCTATATTGGTTCATCCCATTGACAAAACAGATAACTACATTAAAAGATGTGTAGGTGTTCCTGGGGATATCCTACAAGTAAAAGAAAGTCGTTTGTGGGTGAATGGTCAGCCCGCTTTAGTGACTGCCAATGCACAAACAGAATATTTAGTAGTAACCAATGGTAAGCCTATTGCAGAAGATTATGTAGAGGATAGTATTGGTATTAGTACCACTGAAGCCACCAACGATTTTAGAATGATTGATGGCAAGGCCAATACTTATTTAATCAATATGACTGCAGGAGCTGCCGAAAGCTTAAAGAAATTAGGGCAAGTGGTCTCTGTTACTCCTTATGTGGACAATACAGTCGGTTATACTTTCCCCAATGATGTGCAACATTTCCCTTTTTCATTAGATAATTTTGGCCCCATTCGTATTCCTAAAAAAGGGGACATCGTAGAATTGAATGATAGCACCATAGAATTGTATCGTCGTTTAATTACCAATTATGAGCACAATACTTTAGACAAAGTCAATGGCCAATATACTTTAAATGGTTTGGTGGCGAGCACTTACAAAGTAAAACAAGATTATTATTGGATGATGGGGGACAATCGTCACAGAAGCCAAGACAGTCGTTTTTGGGGCTATGTGCCAGAAACGCATATTGTAGGAAGAGCAGCATTAATTTGGTTTAGTTACAATAAATCTATTCGTTGGAATCGACTATTCAATAGCATTAAATAAATCAATGCAAAAAAAATACGAGTTTAACTATGAGCTTTTAGACCATGTAGGTTTATTGTCTGATGCAGATCAAACTTTATTGAATGCTGCCATCAAAGCAACGAAAACTGCTTATGCCCCTTATTCCAACTTTAAAGTGGGCGCCGCAGCTATATTATCCACTGGACAAATAGTGATTGGATCCAATCAAGAAAGCGCCAGTTTCCCAGTTGGTATTTGTGCCGAAAGAACTTTATTGAATAGTGTAGGAAGCCAATACCCAGAAGCTACTATATTAACTATGGCCATTAGTTATGATCCAATGAATAAACCATCGGTAGCACCAATATCTCCTTGCGGTATGTGTAGACAATCTTTGTTGGATTATGAAAATCGTTATCATGCGCCCATTAAAATTATCTTAGCGGGCCAATCAGGCCAGGTCATGGTCATTCCTTCTGCAAGTCATCTTTTGCCCTTTGGCTTTGACGGATCTATCTTAAGATAGGGAATATTAAAATAAGGTTTGTACGCCTAGTTCCAATCTAAATTCATGTTGTAGCAACCATTTTTTTCTTGCCTTGCCCCAGGCATAACCCACCAGGGATCTATCCGATCCAACAATTCTATGGCAGGGCACGATAATAGCAATTTTGTTTTTTCCATTGGCATTGGCTGCGGCACGAACCAAATTAGAATCGCCCATTTTTTTGGCCAATTCTCCATAACTCAAAGTTTTAGAAAAGGGGACCTCATACAATTCTTTCCAAACTTTTTGTTGAAATTCTGTACCCGCTTGATTGATGGCAACACTAAACTGTTTTCTTTTGCCTGCAAAATATTCAATCAATTCATCAATGCATTGATTGATGACCTCTGGGGTAGTAGGTGAAATTTCAATTTTATCTATGATCTCCTCTTCAATAAAAATTAATTCTTCAATACAGAAATCATCTGCAATTATTTTAATGACGCCAATGGGGCTATGATAAATTTGTGTGTATTGATTGGGCATTATCCGATGGGTTGTCCATTTGTAACTGGCATGGAAGGATGTAACAAGACCACTTCATGGGCATCGTCATACACACCTAATACTAGACATTCACTGATAAAATTAGCAATTTGTTTAGGAGGGAAGTTTACGACGGCGATGATTTGCTTGCCCACTAAATTTTCCATGGAATAATGATGGGTAATTTGAGCGGATGATTTTTTGATACCCAAGGGGCCAAAATCGATGCTTAATTGATAAGCAGGTTTTTTAGCTTTTGGAAAAGCTTCCACGGTTAAGATGGTGCCACACCTAATGTCTACTTTTGTAAAATCTTCCCAGTTGAGCATGATTGAATATTTATTCCTAAAAATACATGGCTTAACTCAATAAATTGGCTAATTCTATGAGGTCTTTTTGTTTGTAGAGCAGGGTAGGACTTTGAAAGCATTTTGAAAACTCCATTAAATGCTTTTTGATGATCTGAATATTAGTGAGCCGCTTGTAGTAACTATTTTTGGGTTCTATATTGGACCTAAGCATGTAATTGTCTAAATCTTTTTGAGAAAATGCATTACCTGTCGTGCCTTCTACATAAAACTGAATGAACTCTTGTGGATTAGAAACAATTTCTTCAGGATCCCAGTCTGAAGTATAAAAGGCAATGATGCATTGCTTGGGTATATTGATAAAATGGGCTTGGATATCTAATTGTTGACAAAGTTCTGCATACAGTAATGTGTTGGCAATCGCATTTCCTTTTTTAGATTGTAAGGGCGCCGCAATTAAAAATTCCTCTGGCTTTTCATAATTTACTTCTACGCCTTTTATCTGGTAATAATTGTATAGAATATTTCGTATGACATTGGCTTGCTCTAAAGGAGTTAAATAGTTATTCAATTCCAGCCATATATTACGTCTAATTTTTTCCATTTGATGACGCAAACTGTCAAGCGCAAGTTCTGGATATTGAAACTGAGTTACCAATAATGCACCTTCAAATAAGGAGGCATCTGGATCTGCATTCCATTTAGTAAAAGCTTCTCTTAAATCTTGCAATCTAAGTTTGTAAATCATGAGCTCAATTCTTTCCAAAGTAGCTTCGTCCAAAGTATTTTCCCACAGATTTTCTAAATCCGGAATGATGGGAGAGCCATATACCAACAATCTATCTGCAATGGTATTAAAAACTTCTTCGTCTGGGTCGTCTATTAACTTAAATAAAGCGTTTATTTCAGTTGCTTTTTGCATAAAGGAGCGTCTGATTGTTTTCAAATATTATTCAAATCAACGCAAAATATCCTCAAAATCCCATTATACTTATCCCATCTATGTGGATATATTTAACATTTGGTTATATAATAAATAGAATTATTAAACGTTCGGGTAAATAGTACACAAATAACCTTCATCTTATAACTATTTGTCTTTTCTTTGTATATTATAACGATCGACTATGTCAAACATGCATCTTATTACCCCTAAATTCCCTGTAATGGCTAATTCATTACATGCAGAATTGAAAAGAAGAGTGAACCTATATTTAGAAGACCATGCTATTAAAGCCACTGGTAATTTAAAATTGTTTACTAAAGCTATTATTTTAACTAGCCTTTTTATAATTACCTACATTCATTTAATATTTTTCACCCCTCCAGTATTTTATGCCATTTTAGAATGTGTATTATTTGGAGGTCTAATTGCTGCTATCGGTTTTAATGTGATGCATGATGGCAGCCATGGTAGTTTTAGCAAATATGCTTGGTTAAATAAATTGGCTTCTTCTTCTATAAGTATGCTGGGGGCAAGTCGATTTATGTGGGCGATGAAGCATGTCACTTTACATCATACTTATACCAATATTGATGGGGTAGATGATGACATTGAAGTAGGCGTTTTAATGAGAATGGCACCAACACAAAAACATTATTTATTACACCGCTTTCAACATATTTATTTCTGGGGCTTATATATGTTATTGTATATATTTTGGATTTTCTTTGCGGATTATAAAAAGTATTTCACCAAGAAAATTGGCCCTGTAGAAATCAGCAAAATGAACACTGCAGAACATATTGAATTTTGGGCTGTGAAAGTATACCATGCTTTTATCTTTGTAGTACTACCTATTTATGTCTTAGGTTGGGTAAGCTGGCTAGTAGGGTTTTTAGTGGTAGGATTTGTGGCAGGTTTTGTATTAAGTATTGTTTTTCAATTAGCACATACAGTTACAGACACTGCTTTTCCTTTAGCCAATCAACCTGAGAATAAAATGGAAGATGAATTTGCAGTGCATCAAATTCAAACTACTGCTAATTTTGCTACCAAGAGTAAAATTGTAAGTTGGTT
>Ga0214919_10012084_pt1 | contig 10677 bp, 12 predicted proteins | sample LL1503_MetaG_FD_177994 | JGI IMG/M metagenome (GOLD analysis project Ga0214919, IMG submission 177994) | Freshwater microbial communities from Lake Lanier, Atlanta, Georgia, United States - LL-1503 | ecosystem: Environmental > Aquatic > Freshwater > Lake | place: USA: Georgia | collected... | reverse complement strand
TTTTCAAGTAACTGGAGTCGACTTGGCGGCGATGGACAAACTATGCCTAGACCATCGGTCCTACTCGCACGTGACACTTTCGGTACGTGATCTGCGCAAGAAACACCTGCCCGGCCGGATTGACGCGCTTTTTTGCGACTTGGGCCTCAGCCCTGTCGAAGCGATTCCTCAAATCCGTGAACTTTCTCACCTCCATCCGGAGATTTCTCGGCTTTTTTACACATTAAAGTTGGGTCAAAAGCCTCCTATGGAACAACTTCAGAAACATTTGGATAGCTTGCACGCGCTGGGTTTCACGTTGAGGTGCACTCATTTGCCGTCGAACAAATCTGAGTTGACCGTCGTCGGATTCCGGGGTAGGGTATCCGCTGAAGTATCTGGGAGGGTGCATGGAAAAGACTGAGGACAAGGCGAAAGTTGTCAATCTGATAAAGACTTGGGAAGACTGGGATGAGGCCGACGACAAGAGCCCAACTACCGAAGGCAAGAAACTTTGCCTGATTGAAGACCCTGACTGCGAGGCCTGTCAGTAAAGCACTTTTTTTGCGTTGCCGGGCGATTCGAGTATCCGTTTAAGCTCATTAGAAGTTGAACTTGCGCAGGAGTAAGTTCTTGGCAGCGAGGGCCTGAGGCAGGTACTCGGGCTTCACGCTGGCAAGAAACCCCGAAACTAACGCTAAAAGTGAATTGCGATACACCTCAGTGCTGACGGAGTTGTCGTAGGTTAACCTCTCGAAAGCCGTAAATACCAGCTTGTAAAAGGTCAGATCACGGGTTTGATCTTTTCCTAAGGCCAATAGGTCTTGCAGTTCCATTTCCCTCAGTTCCACCGTTGCTGCTCCTTCGCCATCGCGCCTTTCCTTTGTCGGTAGAATTGCCGGCAACGATAAGCGCTACAGCTGTGCAGCTTGATGGGAAGGGGTTTGTTTCAAGCCCGCTTTTCGAGCCTGAGACGGCGCTTTTGCAACCCTTGGTGGTCTTTCTGTGGCAGAGGCGTGCCCTCTTGGGCCTGAATCACCAGTCGCAGGGCTTTGGCAACAGCCCCTGGCGAGCGGTCCCTGTGCTCCAGCCACTTCAAGGTTTCAACAAGCGCGGGTAGGCAACGCGAGCGCTTCCAGAGAACCTCCCACACTTCTAGGGCTCGCGCATCTCGCAGGCGCTTGAGGTGTTGGCCCCAAGCAAGTCCGACAGTGGTGTCCGACGTCGTCGCCCAGGCAGCTTCGAGAGCACCAGCTCGATCTACGGACCTCTGCAACGCGAGCCAACCCCAAAAATCGAGCGCGACGCGACTGCCGAGGTCGGGGTGCAGCAGACCTGACGGGGCTAGTCTGGCCAAAAATCTGCCCGGTGGCTGATACCGATGGACGGGTTGCCATAGGTTGTGACCCGGTTGCCGGGAAACCGCGTGAATTAGTAAGTCTAAGCAAAGTAGCGAATAAACATCCTGAGCGTGGTGCCGTAAGACGCCTTCGAGCGGAGTTGCAAAGTCGGCTGCGGCCCCTGTTCTCAAGTAGGAAAACCAGAGCTCAGGAACCAGCGCGCCCGATACGTCGTCTTTTCGACGTATTCCTAACACATCGGTTTCCAACTGACCGAGACGGCAAGAGCCGAGGATGCGCTTCCACAGGCGCCGCGATGGGGGAAGATCATCCCTGTGCGCAACTTCGGGAAAGCTGCGACCCGAAAGGACCCACCGAGTTTTCAGCAAGGGGAGGTCAAACGAGGCCCCGTTGAAGCTCACCAAAGAGCGGACAGAGCGGAACTCGGTATCCAGTAGCTCCAGAAGCTCCGGCTCGCCGGGGAGATCCTGCAGGAACCACTGGTCTATTTTCACCTCAGGAGGGAGACCTTCGGTGCGCGCCGGAATCAGCTGTGCCCAACCTACCAAAAACGCTACCGTACCCGCACCGCCCGATAAGCCGGTGGTTTCAGTGTCAAAACACAAGACATCCTGCCATTGCTGAGCATCGACGAGACCCTTGAGTTGGCCCCAAAAGACCGATTCGAGTTCAAAGATGAGTGTTCTTCTCGCAACCATGGGGGCCACCCAACTCCAGCCAAGAGGAGCAGGTCCTACCGACTGCGCTTCAACCTCGGAGGCAAGTAGATCAGCAGGATGGGCCCTCACCGCCCGCAGGCGTCCCCAAAGGTCGTCCATCAGCGGCCGAGCCAGCCTCCCAGCAGCAGGCTTACCCCCAGTTTTGGGTTCTTCCCCACTTCTTGTTCCGGGTCGCGCGGGCCGACACAACTGGGACAGCCCTCAGCACAGGGACAAGCCGCTACCAAGTCGGCGGCTGCCGACAAAACCTGCTCTAGCTGAGTTGAGAGGCTTTCGGCCAAACCCGAGCCGCCTGGAGATTGGTCATAGACAAAAATGGCGGGCCCGTCAAAGTGCGGGTCCCGCAAGCGTTCTGCGATACCGAAGTCCTGACTCTGACACAGAAGGAAGGCCGGAGCTACAGCCTTCAGCAAATGGCCCAAGCGAGCCAGGGCCATGGCTTTCTGGTCTTCCTCTAAACCCGAAAGGGCTGCTCCTGACCGGCCGCCGTCAAGCAACAAGGTTAGACTTCGGGTGTGCATTTGTTCTTCGGGTAAGGCAACTTCGCCATAGCCTATGTTTTCGTGAGTGTGGAACTTGAGCTTCTTGAACCGGCTGACTTGGCTGCGCACCAGCACATCGCCTAACACCAAGGAACAACCCGGCCCGGCAAATCGCCTATCCTCGTGCAAGACTTTCAGGTCGGTTTTGACCACGGCGTCGGTATAGTAGTTAACCAACCGCTCCTCGACAAAACAGCGGCGTTCTTCCAAGTCGAGCTCGAGGACCATGAACTGACGCTCACGGTGCAAGTAGACCGCTTGGGGGAAAATCATTTCCTTGGCACTGGGACGGTCCATTTCACCGAGCACTTGATTCCGGCCTTTGGTGATGTCGATGATAACGATGTTCTCGGCGCTGGCGCTTCTGAGGCTCACGTTCTCTGCCGGGTAGGCTAAACCGGACCAGTACCAACGCCCCCCCGTGCGCCGAACCGTACCTTCCTCTTCCAGCACCTGTAAAAAGGACTCCACACCTGGCAGATACGGATCGGTGTTCCCTATACCTTGAAAAGGAAGTTCGAAGGCGGCGCACTTCACGTGTTCCATAAGCACGTAAGGATTTTCGGGGTTGATAAAGGCGGCTTCGGGCGAACGCTCCAAAAAATAGGAATCATGTTGCACCATGTACTGGTCTAAAGGTGCCGAACTGGCGATAAGAACGGCCAGAGATTCGGTTTGTCGGCGGCCAGCTCGACCGGCCTGTTGCCAAACTGAACTGACACTTCCGGGAAAACCGGCGAGGATAGCCACATCCAAGCCTCCAATATCGATGCCCAGCTCTAAGGCGTTGGTGCTGACCACTCCCTGTATACTGCCCTCCCGGAGTCCTTTTTCAATTTCCCTGCGCTCGTTGGGGAGATAGCCGCCACGGTAGCTTTCCACCCTTATCCGCTGGTTTTCGGTATAAAGGTTGGCAAGCTGTTCATGAATGTAGCTGGCGATGAGTTCTACGCGGACACGGCTGCGGGCAAACACGATGGCCTTTTGCCCCGAGGTGAGCACCCTTACGGCCAGGGCCTGCGCCTCGTTAACCGTGCCACGCCGGATTCCCTGCACACGGTCTACTAGGGGAGGATTGTAGAGCACGAAGTGACGCTTTCCGCTCGGGGCGCCTGACTGGTCGATAAGTTCCACAGGGCAACCAAGGAGTTTTTCCGCATGTTCTTTCGGGTTCCCGATGGTCGCCGAACAGGCAATGAATTGAGGGTTGGCACCATAAAACGCCGCCACGCGCCGCAGCCGCCGCAGGACGTTGGCAACGTGGCTGCCAAAAACTCCCCTGTAGATATGAACCTCGTCTACGACCACGTAGCGGAGGTTCTTGAGAAACTTGATCCATTTGGGATGGTTGGGAAGGATGCCGGAGTGAAACATGTCGGGGTTCGAGATGATGATTTGGCCCGTTTCTCGTGCCGAAGCCCTGAGACTCGTCGGTGTGTCACCGTCGTAGGTCGAAACTTTAAGACCTAGGTCTGCGCCCAAGGTTGTTTCGTTGAGCTCGCTCTGTTGGTCCTGACTCAAGGCTTTGGTGGGAAAAAGGTACAGAGCCCGGGCCTCGGGCTCTTCCAGAAGGGTCTGCATCACAGGCAGGTTGTAACAAAGGGATTTCCCGCTGGCCGTGGGAGTTGCTACCAGAACGTTTTTACCGCTTCTGACGGCGGCAAAAGCCTGTCCTTGGTGGCTATACAACTGTGTCATACCTCGTCCGTTCAGGCCATCAACGAGCCGAGAGTTCAGGCCGGCCGGCAAGGGCTCATACAAACCCTCCCGCTCCGGAAAAGTATGCCAAGCCTGCACCTGAGCCATAAACTTTGGGTCAGCACGAAGCGAAGCGATCAGAGGGATAGCCATAGTTTGAGAATACCTCTAAAGACTAGCGGTTGTCGCCACTACCATGAAGTTTACCTTTCGCTTGCCGAGCTTTGAGCTTCTCGAGATTGAGCGAAGCCACCTCGTCGAGCGTCAGTCCCAGGGTGTCGGAAAGTACAGCAAGATACCAAAGAACGTCCCCCAATTCTTTCTGTATCTCCCGACGGTCGTCCTCGCTGATCTGCCCACCTTTGTCGCGGTAGATCTTTTTAAACTTCTCGGAAACCTCGCCTGCCTCACCACCGAGGCCGAGCACTGTGCAAATCAGTCGCTGTTCGAAACTTGTGTAGACGGCCGTGGTCTTGGCCCGTTCTTGGTATTCATTGAGATTCATGACAGAAGTGTAACAAAGCCTAGTTTTTTCGGAAAGATACCTGTCTATAAAAACAGACACCTACAACCTGATGGCTAAAAGCCTATTAAGAAATCGCATTAAACCCTTCCTGAGAAACAACTTGAATATTCGTGTCTTGAATGGTAGGAATGGCACGAATTTTGCTTAGAAGTGGTTGGAGGCACTTGTGAAGCCCTTGTCCAACCTGGATTCTGATGATGCCCTGGCGAAATACTTCGAAGAAATAGCTAGGACACCCCTGTTGAGTTTCGAAGAAGAGCAGTTACTCTCCTGCGAGGTGCAAAATGGCGATCTCGAGGCCAAGGCAGTGTTGATTCAAAGCAACCTTCGCCTCGTGGTAAAAATTGCCAAGGCTTATACCTCTTACGGCATGGGTTTTTCCGATCTTATCCAAGAGGGAAATCTTGGGCTCATCCATGCGGCAGGCAAGTTTGATTTCCGCAAGAAAGTCCGATTTTCCACCTATGCCTCATGGTGGATCAAACAATCGATTGTCCGTGCGCTGGTCAACAAAAACCGTTTCGTCCGGCTTCCGCACCGGAAGGAGGAGGCGATGCGTCGCCTAACGGCGCTGTTGTCGGAAGGTGCACAGGGCCAACAGCGCCCTTCGGTCGACCAGCTGGCGGCCTCCCTCAGGCTCCCGCGTTGCGATGTTCTTCAACTTTTAGAACTGTCAGGAGTTATTTCTTCCCTCGATAAAGAATACGGTGACGAGGGGGGGTCTCTGATGGACCAACTGGAAGACCTTCGGTTTCAGCCCGAGGTTCAGTTTGCCGAATCAACCCTCAAAGAGAATGCTACGCAGATGTTGGCATCACTTCCCCGCCGCGAACGGGAAGTTCTTCGATTCCGGTTTGCCTTTGATGGGGGAAAGCGCAGCACTCTGAAAACCGTTGGGAAAAACTTGGGCCTTTCGGCAGAGACAGTGAGACAACTTGAGAGACGGGCCCTGGGCCGTCTCAAGGTGGATTATGCGGAAATGGCCACTCCTTGACCCCCGGGGTTAGGTTAGTTATCCTCTTGATGAGGCCTAATTTTGGCCCTACCGGGAGGGCCGTTGTTTCAAGACATGGAAAAAACCCGTGACACCATACTGCAGGCCATTGAAGACGGCAGGAAAGTGTCACTCTCCAAAGGTCGAGCATTTCAGATCGGGCCCCTCTGGTCGAGCGCCCTTGCTGAGACTTTGATGGCCGTTTACCCGCACTTGGTGGAAGAAGGCTACAGCTTGGAAGAACTGTCCCAAATGATGCAGGAAGATGGGTATGAAGGTTCTCGGGATTGAGTCTTCTTGTGATGAGTGTGCCGTTGCTGTCGTGGAAAATGGTTCTACAATCCTATCTTCTGTAGTCCATAGCCAGATTTCTTCCCACAAGCCCTACCATGGGGTGGTACCGGAGCTAGCCTCGCGGTTGCACGTGGAAACTATGGTACCGGTGTACCGGCAAGCCCTGAACGAGGCCGGGGTTACCGCTTCACAGATTGACGCGATTGCCGTCACAAATCGTCCCGGATTGATTGGCTCGCTACTTGTGGGAGTCTGCTTTGCCAAAGCGCTCTCATTTTCTTTAGGCAAGCCGCTACTGGGGGTCGATCACATTCTCGCCCACCTGTATGCCCCCCATCTAGAAGGGAAAGTGGAGTATCCGCACATCGGTCTGCTGGTGTCGGGAGGTCACACACTGATCACCATGGTGAAAGCCTTCGACGAGGTAGAAGTTCTGGGCACCACGATAGACGACGCAGTAGGTGAGGCCTTCGACAAGGTGGCAAAACACTATGGACTGGGCTACCCCGGAGGAAAGGCCGTCGATGACCTAGCGCAGTTAGGTGACCCTCTGGCCTACAAGTTTCCCCATTCCCGTCTCGACAAAGGTGACCATCCGTGGGACGTTTCCTATTCCGGCCTCAAGACCGCCGTCATCAACCAGGCCGAACGGTTCCTGCAACTAGGAAAAATAGCCTCCTTGGAAAACCTTTGCGCCAGCTTCCAGAAGGCGGCGGTCGACGTGCTCTGGAACAAGGTGCGTGGCCTAGTGGTGGCCACAGGCGTACGGCGGTTGGTGGCTGGCGGAGGAGTCGCGGCCAACTCTTACCTTAGGAGTCTTGTCAGCACACAGCCTAGCTGGTCTGTTACGTTTCCGTCTTTGTCCTTGTGTTCGGACAACGCCGCGATGATTGCCGGTTGGGCCTGGACAGCGTTGAACCGGGGCGACCGCAGTGGCTTTGATCTCAATGCCGAAAGCCGGGTTGCACGGTTCAAGAGAAAGTATCCGTGATTCGGGGGGTTGCATTTTTGGGTGTCGTCCTCTTGGCCTCCTGCAACCTCACTATTCCACAGCCTGCCGAAGTCAATTTCCATCAGGCAACTGTCGATCTGCGCGGATACGACTTTGAAAATAACGGGCCGGTGCACCTCAGCCAGTGGGCATGGGATGCCGGAGCCCTGTGGTCGCCCCCGGAAGGCCGACCGTCAACTTTGCTTCCATCTCGGTATCTATCGGGTCCTGAAACGGGGGGGACTCTGGTCGATAGGCTCTTTAGGCCCTACTCCGCAGGGGAGAAGGGCGGCCTTGCAGCTGCGACGGCGCAGATTACCGTTCTGGTTCCCGCTGTAAAGTCACTGGGGCTTCAAATCGGTTGGTTTCCTGGAGCACAAAGGGTTTGGGTCAACGGCATCCAACTCTTGGAACGGGGGAAACCAACTTTAGATGGGGCCGTCTATCGTCCGGGTGGTTTTGGGGAATTAGTCGCCGTACAACCTCGGGAAGGCATCTTGTCCATTGTCGTGGAAATGGCCACTAACGATCCATTGGTCCACCATTTCGAATTGGGCCGTCAGTGGCTTTTGGAATCCTTCGAGACAATGGAACTGGAACGTTCGACGGTACTTTTCTGGAGCGGGTTGCAGACCTCTGCCATCATTTTCACCGCTCTCAGTTTTCTACTCATGGGGTTTTTTAGAGGTGGCAGGAAAAGGCAGTCGGCAGTCGCCTTTTTTCTACTGGTTTGCCTGGCAAAGCTCGTTTTTACTGTGGAATTGGCGCAGCCTGCGGACTACTTGCTCGCTGGTGTTTTGGGCACCAAGGCCTACCTTTTCTTCCATCACGGCTTCAATTTAGCCCCAATTCCAGCACTTGTCTGGGTCCTTTTCCGGCAGTTCCCTAGGGAGTTCAGCCGGCTCTTCGTTTGGATTATCTCTATGGTTACGTTGGCAACTACGGTTTGGGAGTTGGTCCCTCTGGTGGCTTTGGCCGGCGGTTGGGAATCCGTTTACCATGAGTTTGCGCGGTGGAACTGGACGGCAGTCGTGGGTGGGATTGCCATCATTTTGCTCTTGGTTGTCATGGAGCGTTTGTCGACTGTGCTTAGACGTGGTAGGCCGATGGCAGTGGCTTATTTCGTCACTGGTCTTGCTTTGTGCCTTTCAGCAATTGTTCCGACGTTTCTCAGCTTATTTTTCCAGACTCGTTTCTCACTGTATTTTGGCTGGGGGATCGTGTTTTTTCTCTTTGTTAGCTCTTCGGAGGCCCTGCGAATCGAGGTGAGGTCATCCGAGCGCCTGATCCGACGGTTGAGGCATCGTCTTCTCCAAATGTCGGTTTTGGGTAACTTCGTGAGCCACCAGTGGGCTTCTCGACTAGGCAAGGATAAATCGGTAGATCTGCGCTCCGGTGACCATCAAGCCACCCTTGGGAGTCTAGTCGATGTGTCCTGCGATTTGGATCCAACCCAGTGGCTGCCGCGAGCGTCGGCGGCCGTAGAAAAGTTTCAAGCTGTGCTGTTAAGAACTAACGCCCAGCGTTACGTTTGGATGACAGACCAAAGGCCGGAAAGTGGTCTGGGATTTGTTTTTGAACTTCAACAGATTCTTGATTCTTTCGGAGCCCGCGCCCGAATTGCTGTGGTGGCTACTGTAGGTGAGCTGCGGCTGGTTGGTGGACCAGACCACTGGTTTGTCTCGCTGTTTCCTTACCCGGAAGCACTTCTAGAGCGACTAATGAATCTCGCATCCGCAACAGGCGCCTCGGTCGTCGTCGATGGGAGCGTAGGCCCAGGCCTGGTTTCGGGTGGATGGCGTAAACATAGGCGGCTGTCATTCGACGGCACCGCAATCGAGGTTTTTGAGGGTGAACCCGAGCCTTTCTGCGGCCTGAAGTCGCAGACCCTAAACCACTATGAAGAAGCTCTCGATCACTTGGCAGCTGGCGACAATACCCGCGGGGGGGCCTTACTCGCCGAGGTACTCAGTCAGAATCCGCTCGACGGTGCCGCCCGGTATTTTCTAGCCCGCGGTAATTCCGTTTCTTCAACCTCCTCCTAAGCGCAGTTCCTCCGCCTCGCTTAGGCGCAGATACACGGGTCCGGATTCGTTCGTCAGAGGTTCGTTACGCTTCGATACCGTTTCCAATTGCTCCAAGAGAGCTATGGTCCAATCATCGAGCGGAAAGGTCTCCCAAAGCTCAGGCATCACGGGCCATTGCGAAGCAAGCAGGTGGCCCTGAAATCCAGACACAGCAACAGGCCCTCGCCACACGGTGGCAACTTCCGAGCGCCAACGTTCCGCGTTCCAGTCGCGACCGGAAATAAGAACTTTCGTACCATGATAAAGAGCTCCGTAAAACTTCTGCTTGCGGGCATCGAGGGCGCAGAGCACCGCGGTTTCTGGACGTGGGTATAATCCCTGCCATGTCTTCGCCATCGCCGCCAAATTGTCCAAGCCCCAAAGTGGGCGGTTCCATCCCTCGGAAAGCCCTTTGGCTGTAGACAGCCCGATGCGTAAGCCGGTGAAACTCCCGGGTCCGAGACAGACGCCCAAAACGTCAGGTATCCGGCCCTCCAGGAGTTCTTCGAGTCGGGGGAGAATATCTTGGGCATGGTTGCCCCCGGAGGAAAGATTCAAAGTGCGGGTTATACCGGAGCGGAGGCCGATTAGCATTCTCTCAGAAGATGTATCCAAGACCAGGGAGGTCATGATTGAAACTCCACAAACAACCTGCGCCCCTTGCCCGCCAGCTCAAGTCGTAAATCCCAACGTTGGGAGGGCAATTCTGCTCCTAGTCGCTCAGGCCATTCCAGGAAGCTGATAGCACCTGAAGCCAAGGCGTCCCAGCCTCCGATCTGTTCAAACTCTTGCGGACCAGAAAGGCGGTATAGGTCGAGGTGAACAACCTCGCACCTTCCCGAGTATTGGTTGATGAGCGTATAGCTTGGGCTGGTTACAGGCTCTTTTACTCCCAAGCCCTTGGCAATCGATTGCACCAAGGTCGTTTTGCCGACCCCAAGGACGCCAGAAAGGCACACCAGTTGGCCAGGTTGTAACTCCGTAGCAAAGGCCTCGCCCCACCGTTTGGTAGCCGCCGCGGACTTTAGAACCACAGCAACTCGCGGTTTCAGAAAAGAGAACCTTTCCGGTCGAGAATCTGAATTTCGTCTTTGAGGGATTGGACAATTGGTACCAGCGGATATTCCATTGCATCCACAAACTTAATTCTGATGTCCTTTGAGCCTATGGGCGACATTTCAACGATGAACTCAATGCGCCTGGAAAACGATTTTTGACCGTCGATTTCAAAAGTAGCCCTCGCTGTGTACTCGTTTCGGTAGTGAAGAGGACTACTCTTCTTCACGATATCGGAAATCTCGATCAACTTCATAGGAGCATTCTAGGGAAGCCCTAAGGGCTGGTCAAGCGAGAAATGTGCTGACAATTCTTGATGGCAGGTTAGCAAACGAGGTGCCAGCTCGTATTCGATCAGATCAGTAACCAGGACATAATCTTGAGTTTCAAGAGCCTGTCGCACCTCCGACAAAAAAGGCTGAACACTGTTGCGGAACTCGCTCCAGGAGAA
>Ga0214919_10012083_pt1 | contig 10677 bp, 10 predicted proteins | sample LL1503_MetaG_FD_177994 | JGI IMG/M metagenome (GOLD analysis project Ga0214919, IMG submission 177994) | Freshwater microbial communities from Lake Lanier, Atlanta, Georgia, United States - LL-1503 | ecosystem: Environmental > Aquatic > Freshwater > Lake | place: USA: Georgia | collected... | reverse complement strand
CCTCTGAAATTCGTGGATTCGCTGGACGGAACCAGTTCAAACATTGAACACGTGACCAAATTTGGACGCAGTTTCAGCGTGGTTCGTGTGCCTTATGTGTTCAAATTGTTTATGCAGGAGTTGCAGGCAATTAATGTGAAAATGGCCGTTATCACGGAAGACAATGTTGACCAATTTGACAATATGAACTTTTCTAGGAATATTAGTTTGCTGACAAATGGCAAAACATTGCAGGAAATTGTGGAGGAAGTTACGGGGGTGGTTGATAAGATGGAAAACGTGAAATTGAACCAGATGATTCAGGAAGATTCGGATGACGTACCTGAGTATAAACCGAATTCGCCCGAGTATCGACCCAATTCACCTGAGTATCGACCCAATTCACCTGAGTATCGACCAAATTCACCTGAGTATCGTCCTGAGTCACCCGAGTATCGACCTGAGTCACCCGAGTATCGACCTGAGTCACCCGATTTAAATTTGAAATATAAGAGAAACGAACATGTTCAAGTAAAAAATGAAGACCGTCAATGGTATCATGCCGTAATTTTGCATGCGTATGAAGACAATACATATGATGTTATTTTTGATGATGATACTATAGAATCCAAGGTTCCTGAATCCAATATAAAGTCAATGAATGGCGAAGGAATGGGCCAAAGAATGAGCCAAAGAATGGGTGCCACGCAATTTAACATTGGTGAACTGGTGGTTTTTAGAAATGATTTTAAATCAAATCGAATTTGGAAAATAGAAAAATTTGATAAGGGGTATGCAATTTTAAAAACGGACGATAAAGAAGGATTGGACAGTGATATGAAAGTAGCCGGGCTTAGTGATATTGAACGGTATGTTCCAAATGCATTGTCACAACAGGGTTCTTTACAACCTGGTAATTTACAACCTGGTAATTTACAACAGGGTAATTTACAACAGGGCGCTACGCAACAGGGCGCTTCGCAACAACCGCTTGTGGTGAATGTTATTACAGGAGATAATAATACGAGTACGGTGTGTCCTCAACCAACTTCTCAAGACCAACCCGCTGAATTACAAGATGGTGGCGAATCCGCGGATTTTAGTTCGCCCAAAATACGATTTAAAAAAGAGGAATCCGAAAAGGAAGGTGGTAATCCAAACTTGTTTGGCGGTTCCATCGTAGTAAAGAAGATATAAAATTGAAAAAATATAAAAACAATATGGACAATATATATAATAAAAATGAGCTTTACAAATACCGATATAATTTCCATCTACAACTCAAGAAAGACAATTCTTGATATTTTAAATGATTCACATACGAAAAACAACCCGCTTGAAAACATCTACAATTATGAAAACTTCAACATAAATGAGGTGGAAGCGATGGCGAAAAACAATCAGCTGGACATGCTGTTTACACGCGACCCCAGTTCCCCGACATCTCATAACATTTATGTCAAATACATGTTAAACAAGACAACCAACCGCGTTTCAGCAATAAAAGATTTGGTTGAGGAGTTATTTGAAGTAGAAGCCGTTTTAACAAAAAAAGACACATTGATAATAATTTCCAACGACGAGCCGAACGATTCGTTAATTGCCGAATTGCGGTACCTATACAACAACCGTGGCATATTCGTGGTTGTTCACAATATTAAAAGGTTGCAACGAAACATATTGAAGCACACTCTTGTACCCAAGCATTCAGTCATCTATGATGAAATCATAGAAGAGGGAGAGACTATCAGCGATTTAGAGAAGGTGAAGCAACAATACAATTTAAAGAGTTTTAACCAGTTGCCCGAAATTTCGCGATTTGATCCGGTGGCCCTGCTTATTGAGCTCAGGCCTGGACAAGTTTGCAAGATTGAACGCGACTGCATCACGTCGGTGAATTCCGTGTATTACAGGGTCTGCGTATAGGTTAAGGGAACCTACGGTTCCCTTATGAACCCTCCCTTTAATGAAGAGGGTTGTCAATGCATATTTGTCTGTTTATTTGGTTCAAATTGATAAACAAATGTTCTAAAAATTATGTACTATTTTTTTACATAATTTTACCAAAATAAGGGAGGGTTCATAAGGGAACTACGTTCCCTTAATATATAGGAATGGCCGAACCCTTTAGCACAAATGATGTTTATTACACAAACGCAAAAGAATGTGATACTGCTGGCAACGTTAGTACAGGTTGTTTTACACAAAAGGTTGACGACATTGCAAACTGCGAATGCAAATACAAAGAGAATGTAGACAAATTGAACACAATTTCGTCTTCCTCTGGATTGACCAAATCACAATATGGCGACTTGAACAAGGAGCATACGCTTTTATTGTTCAACAATATTAGTTTAGGCGTAGGAATTGCAGGGATGATGTGGATGATGTATTCCAATTCTTCTGCATAAAATCAAATGATAATATAATATATATTTATGTATAATATTATTGATTCCAAATATAGGGGTATTTTTTTAATTTGTATCATTGGAATATTGCTATTTTTGTTTATAAACAGTGGTGCAGTAGTTGAAGGGTATAAAAAGATAAATATTAAAAACGAATCAAAAAGTGATTTAACAAAAGCAGTAAAAGCCGAAGTAAAAGCCCAGCTCCCATCGTTGGTTTCCGGCATACTTGCAACATCGGTTACCGATAATAAAAATATGCAATCAACCATATCAACCGAATTAAGAAAATTATCGTCAAGCCAAGCAAATCTTAACAAAAACATTGACCGTGTAAATAAAGATATGCAAAATACAGCTGAGAAACATAATGATAAATTAAAAAAAACGTATGATGAATTATCAACAAATTTATCTCAACAGTATGAAATGTATAAAACGGGTCTTTTGCATGAAAATTCGGAAACAACAAATTCCATTAAAAATATGAATAAAAATGTGTTGGATGCTTCTGAAAAAGCGGTTGTTGCCAGAGATAAAGCACAAGAATATGCAGATTCGACAAACAAGATATACAATGACGTATTTGGAAAACTTACCACGCAAGTTATTCAGCAAGATAATGCCAATTTTTCAGCGAAAGCCACAGAAGCATTTACGCCAATGAATGGAACTGGATATACTACTAAGACAGGTCCAAATAATACAAACTTATTTGATTTAGAAAAAGAACTGGTTATTGCAATCAATGATTTTAACACCAGTTATTACAATTTTATCCGATGTTCTTCTGGCAGTTCTATAAATTGTGGAAACAAACCCTCCATTCAAGAAGTTGAAGAAAAATCAAAATTGGCAATTCGTGTGGCAGAACGTTTGAAAACTGCATATGAAGAAGCAAATATTCAAACAAACGACGGAACATTTAAAAAAAACCACCAAGAAATTATGGACAAATCCAAATCAATTGACGAATTACGAGGCAACCTTGATATAAAAATGGACGCTATACTAAAAAGCAGAAATCCGCCCAATGAACTAACTCAACAATATGATTCCACCGTTTATACTGGAGTTATGTGGTCGGTTTTAGCAACATCGGTTCTGTTTTACATATTCACAGAAATGTAATTAAGGAAACTAGCCGTATTCAGCAACGCTTACGCCTTATGAACCCATGCTTATAAGGGAAGGGGTCATAGGGCGTAAGCGTTGCTGAATAACCGTAGGTTTCCCTTATTTTTATGTTCTATATAAATAATATAGTATGGATAATACAGCAAACAATAACCTAACATACTTGAACGATATTGAAAAATACAATGAAGCCCACAAAAAAGATTTCAAACAAGTGTTTTTCAAACCTGACCCTGAACAAATCAAATCATCTCCCGTCGGCGTGTTTGTAAAAGATATTTATGGTACTGACAAGGTAACTTCAATTAAAACATTTGACGGCTATCATACCAGCGATTCGTGCGAACTGAACACCGCAATTTATGCAAACAGTACCATTGATTATAATTCACCCATTAATTATGTTCCTGGTGCAAATGAAGTCAAGGTGGATGGCGATTTTGCAAACTCGCCCAATTACTTTTTGACTGGCCGATCCAGTACGGTTGGACAAACATTTTCTACAGAAATCAGTGGGTACATTGCCGCGCAAAACCCATGAACCTATAGCGTTTCGATTAACGTAAGCTCTTTTTTCAAAAAAAATGCCTTGATTTGGGTGGGAAACAATGCACTCAAAACTTATCGCAAAGAAAATGCGCAATTTATTGTAGAGAACGGAGTACAAAAGAAAAACCAAAGTTTCAAAATGGTTACCGGCGAATACACTCCGTTCCGCATTCAGTATTCGGGGGATGCGCCATTGGATTATAAAACGTCGTTGTGGGTAAATGGAGATGGGTATCCCATCAGCGTATTTGCAAAAAAAACAAATGAAAACAACCTGTATTATTATTCTCTATCTCCTTCCGATAAAACAAATTATTATAAGTGCGATGTTTATAAAGGGTCGGATTTACATAACTATAAGTCAGATGCCAAACAATACATCAAACTTGTTTGGCAAAACCCGCTCAGTGAGAATACTGCATACGTTTTTTTAGATATGGCTGGAAATCTACGTGCCTATGACTCAGATTACAAGCCAATTGGTGATCCAATATTTATAAGCCAAGGAACAAATGCAGAATCGTATAAATTAGAATTGTCCTCGATAAAGTTTAAACCACTTTCTATCAAAAAACCGAATAATAGCACGGTTTCACTCATTACGATTGATAATTTAGATACCGTTAAAAATGATGAATGGGAAAAAGAAACAAAAGCGATGAAAAATCCAATGATTAAAGTGATAGCAAATTCAATAGATAATTTTGAACAAATTGGCGACAAAAGAATTTCAAAAGACCGGATTTCGGAATCAAATCCGCTTTATTCCGAGAATTTTCAATACAAATTGTGCATTATGAAACACCTTAGTAATAAGAAAATCCTTGCATTGTTGGCGAGTACCACGGACTCCCGCCAATTCTATACGGCCGAGCCCGATTTAAAAATGAACAAGCTGTTTTATGCAAGCGCCTATATTGAAAACAAATTCTTAAGAGAAGTTCCGGAAAGTTTGCAAGTAAGTGGCAATACTTACACCACATATTCAGATACATATCCAGTATCCAGTGGTAAATATTCCGAAAGCGCTTATTCGGAAACTAATAATTGCGAACAACAATGCAATGCGCAAGGCGTTAATTGCAACCATTTTTACAAAGTGACAGATACAGCAGGTGCAACCAAATGTTTAATTAATAGCGAATCCGTCTCTGAATTTTTGCCCAAACAACCAAATACACAGTACGCGTCTTCTATGTTAAGTATCAAAAACAAAGTTATCCAAACCGGCAATGCTGACAAAGATGATTTTTATAACAAAACTCCATACATTTCAAATGGATATGCAGACACTGTGAATTTGCGGTTCTCTGATTATCCAGTTGAGAGAAAAGTTTTGTCGGAAACAGATACGCCTGGACCGTATGGAACATCGTATGTTGTGGAATTGCGAAACAATATTAGTAAATCAACAAATGGGACTAGACCTTTTTCTACAACTAATATAAATAAACCAATGATTGCTGGAAAAATAGAGAATTTTACCACAGATTCATCTGGCACTGTGGTTCAAGATTCCTTGACCAAATTGGATAAAATTGGTGCTCAGTTTAATAAATATAAAACCGACCAATACACAGTTGGCAAAACTAGTGTGGATATTAGCAATAACCTTGCATCCATTGACAAAACATACATGGATATGTCAGGAAACCAAAAAAAATACGATTTTACGGGTCAAACAATTTATGCTTTAGAAGAAGACCGTACCTTGGCCTCGGCAATGCTGAAAGACAATGCTATCTACAAAGAAGAACAAAACAATTTGTATATGTTTACCACGCTCACAGTGGCAACATTGCTGGTCACTGCGATTTTGATCTCCAAATAAAGGAAACCTACGGTTTCCTTTTGAACCTTCCCTTTTAAGAGAACCTACGGATTTCGCTTCGTTTACCCCTTATGAACCCTCCCTTTTCGTTCCTCTTATTTTGCACAATAACCCATTTTTATTTTATTATTTGTTTAAGCATGGGTTCATACGGCGAGTTCCGCTTCGCTTACCCCTTACCTTATAATCCCTTTTAAGCATGGGTTCATAAGGGAACGGCGAGTTCCGCTTCGCTTACCCCTTACCTTATAATCCCTTTTAAGCATGGGTTCATAAGGGAACGGCGAGTTCCCTTATTTTACAGGTATAGTATATAATGTCCGGAAATGATTGGTTTAATTTAAATAGTATTGTTGATTTACAAAAAAGGTTGATTTACGATTTGAGCGGAAATGGTTCCGTTGAATCACAGCGCGCAATTAATAATGTAGCTGGAAATTTGTCTGCTTTAGGTAACACAATTAGCGGTTCAAGTGTTTTGCCAACGCTCACATATCAAAACGAAGTCAACCAAATTTTGGAAAGAGAGAATACACGATTGGCCGAAAGAAAGAAGGCAATTGATGCCGCCGAAACGGGTCAAAAACGCCTAGTTGACCTTACCACAAGTGCAACCCTCCGAAACAAAGCGGTCAATAAAATGTACGTTGTTATCACCATTGCCGTATTAATTTATTTAGGAATACGTTTGATGATTAATTCAAGCATTGTTCCCGAGAAAATTACCGACATAATGTTCATTTTTTTAGTAACTGGTACAACAATCCTCCTTATCAATATGTATTATGACTACGAACGCAGGAATAATATGGATTACAATATGATCAATTTAGGGGAACCGAATCAACTGGCTGGTTCTAAAACGTCTTCCTCTTCCTCTTCGTCAAATTTGTTGGAGTCGCGATTCAATGGATGTGTCAAGGAAGCCTGTTGTCCTCAAGGAAGCACATTCAATGATAAATTCTCAATTTGTGTTCCTGATTTACCGCCAAATGATGGTATCACCAAAACCGGGTTCAAATACTTTGTTGCTTCAAAGAGCTGGGAAGACCCTGCTACCAAATGTAGTTCGGTAACCAATTATTCATTCGCCGAATTGGCTTGCACTGGCAACACAGTTTCGGGATTCACAACCATTAGTGCAACCAGTGATATTGCAAAACCAAATGCCCCTGATGAATTTATTGATTATAATTTATATAAGTAAAATATAAGGTATGGAAAATAATCCGGAAAGTAATTTAAAAACCCAGTATGCAACCCAATTAAAATCAGAGAACTCAAAATTGGAAGGAGAAATACGCCAAAAACAATCCGATTTACGCGTATATGACCGTGTTAATTTCTACTATTCGCAGGATGAGGTGATGTTTGTCTATATTCAAAAGTTGTTCACTATTTTATACGTGGTTATTTATTTCTTTTTTATGTATTTTCTTTATTCCAACCAGGAAAAATACAGCAGACCAAAAAGTATTTTCTATTTGGTCTTTTTCTTACTACTACCATTCACGTTTCACTTGATTTCCAAATTCGTGTACAAATTGTTTTTGATGATATTGCAAATGTTCAATAATGGAAACGCAGCATACTTGTATTCTAAGGTTCCTTCGGACCAAAATTAATGGAATTCACCATATTGATTTTCTCCAGGGATTTCTCTAATTCACTTTGTTTGTTTAGTCCATTGAACAAGTAGTCTGTTCCTGGACTCACTTCGCTTTTTTTTATTTGACGATAGATATTATTAATATTGCTTATCGCCAACTCAACTGTCTTTTTATTGGATACCAATTCGACATTCATGTCTGCATGTTCCGTGCACAGAGACACCGCAAAATACAACATGTATCGCCGTTTTTTGCAACATGCATTCGTATAATGGAGAGAAAACAGGGTGAAAAGCGACATCATTGTTTTTTCTAGAAACGGATTACCCAGTTCTTTCACGTAATAGAACAAAGTGTCCCAAATAATCCAAACCAGGTCGTGTGATAGTTTTGGTTCCACTGTGACAAATTGTCGATGAGCACACGCGCAAACGGTTTTCCGTTTTTTGCAAATGGCTTCAAATTCCAGTATCCATTCAATCCAGTAGCAGGCAAATACCGTGTTTTTCTTACCTTTTGAAATGTTGTATGCGAACTCGTTCATGGGAATATAAATCTCTTTGGGGTCTTCGTTAGAAAACACAGGTTTGATAAAATCTACGCTGGGTGCTTTAAGTCGCTCGGTCATCTGCGTCATATCAAACTCTTCTTCTCTATTTATTTTAATGACTTCGAAACTGTGTTTTTTGACGGACAAACAGAGAACACATACCACCTCGGCAAACAAGTTGCGAATGGTTGCATTGTTGCGCAAATCCAATGGCGTGATAAAATTGCCTTCATTAATAATGGTTTTGAATACGGAATATCTTTTTTCCAAGTAGCAAATCAGTTTAGGATTACCAAGATGAATGTGTTTGGCACAATAATAGAGAATGTTTTCCCACAGTTCTAGATAATGGCCGGCACAAACAAGTTCCGCGGCCCAATTACACGCTTGCTCTACTTTTCCATTTAACATACTTGTGACAAATTCATTTTTTACGTCGGTTTTCTTATAATTTGAAAAACTGACGCCCCGGAATTGAGGGGGCATCCGTATATCATTTATTTCAGAGACGTTCATATATTAAAGGAACCTGGTTTGCCTTTAAACCCCTTTAAAGGGAAACCTACGGTTTCCCCTTAGACCCCTTCCCTTTAATATTTGTAATCAAAGCAGAATATTTGTTTCCCTTAAAAGAAACCTACGGTTATTCAGCTTTGCTTACGTCTTTGACTGTTCCCTTATTAGTATGGGTTCAAATAGCCGTCAGGCTACGCCCTTAGGGAACAACGAGTTTCCTTAAGGGAAGGGGTCATAGGGGAAACCGTAGGTTTCCCTTAACCTTGGTTTCCTTTATTTGTAATATATATAAGATGGATTTATCATTGGTAATTTTAGGAATAGTTCTCATATTTGTTCTTTATTATTTTTTAAATCGAAGTGGAACCTCGGTTTTGTCAAACAAATTGGATTTATCAACTCCACAAACTGCAGTTCCAATTGACAAAATTCCGGACCCCACTTCACGAAAATATTCTTATGAAATGTGGATGTATGTTTTCAACTTCCAGGGTTCAAGTCAATACATTGTTTCACGGGCATCAGGTTCTGGAAAGAACATTGGAATCAAATTGGACGGTTCGTCTCCCAAACTCATATTGGAATACACCGCAACTGCCACTGGTTCAACAAGTGCCCCCAAATCTGTCACAATTACTGATAATTTCCCACTTCAAACTTGGGTGCATTTAATTGTCAGCGTTGATGACAAATACATAGACATGTATATGAATGGAAAACTCATTAAGTCTATCCAAGACACAAACATCGAGACTCCTAGCTCAACTTCAACCATTGAATATGGCGTTACCAATTGTTATTTAGCAAAATTGTCAAGAACTTCAATGGCAACAGACCCCCAAACAGCCTGGGACAAGTACAGCGCTGGCAATGGTGAAAACCCAATGGCCAAGTATTTATCCAGCTTTGGACTATCAATGACCTTGCAGAAGAACAGCCAAGATTACAGTAAAGTCACGCTCTTTTAAGGAAACCAAGGTATTCAGCGAAGATATAAACCGTGATGTTATTCTACTTCGTTTATGATCCTTCTTTCATAAAGGAAACCTACGGTTTCCTTTATCAGATTATAGTATAAATCATGTTTCAAGAACAACAACAAGGACAACAAAATCAAAATCCGCAATCAGCCAGTATTTTACCAAATGCACAATCGGTTACTACTGGAATTACCGATACATTTAACAATATTTCAAACAGCATTACAGACGCCAAAAACTCCGTGAATCAAACAATGAACCAATTTTCTTCTACAAACGCTGTTGATGCAGGCAAGGAATTTCTCCAGTCCAATTCACTCATTGCAAAATTTGGTTTCATCATCTTGGTATTGTTCGGATTCTTATTCCTTTTCCGAATCGGAATGATTTTGATTTCGAGCATGATGGCTCCCAGGTCTTCGCCGTATTTAGTAAAAGGTCTCATTACTGGTACGGAAGCAGTTCGCGTGCAACAAGACAGCCGAACGGATAGCCCACTTGTGAATTATTCTGAAAACCAATCAACTGGATTGGAATTCACATACAGCGTTTGGCTTTTATTGAATTCTTCCAATAACAACGGCAAATACTCGCATATTTTCAACAAGGGAATTATGGATGCCAGCAATATTGTCACAAATGGTGTAAATAATATGAGCAATGCGCCTGGATTGTATGTTAAGGGAAACAGTGATGGAACCAATACCCTTCGTGTCTATATGGATACATTTAGCAAAACTGGTCCAATTTCCAATATTGATGACCAGCGAACCAGCATAGATATTAGCGGTGTTCCATACAACAAATGGGTCAATGTCATTATTCGCGCACAGAACCGCATTTTAGACGTATATATCAACGGCGTCTTGACTCAACACAAAGATTTGGGATATGTACCAAAACAAAATTTTGGTGACGTCTATGTGTGCCAGAACGGCGGATTTTCTGGAAAATTATCGGATTTACGATATTATTCAAAGGCGCTCAACGTGTTTGAAATCAATGGTGTCGTGGGTTGGGGGCCCAATTTATCCACCAGTCCGTCTGCTTCGGGTCAGGACAGTAAAGATGCTTCTTATTTGTCGTATATGTGGTATAAGGCAACCCAATAGGG
>Ga0214919_10012082_pt1 | contig 10678 bp, 26 predicted proteins | sample LL1503_MetaG_FD_177994 | JGI IMG/M metagenome (GOLD analysis project Ga0214919, IMG submission 177994) | Freshwater microbial communities from Lake Lanier, Atlanta, Georgia, United States - LL-1503 | ecosystem: Environmental > Aquatic > Freshwater > Lake | place: USA: Georgia | collected... | reverse complement strand
TTGCCTTCATTCATTATCGTCTAGATTTATTTGTTGAACAATAGGGTAATCCCTGATATAGTAAAGACAACGGGGGCATGACCCACCCCTCTATGCGGTTGAGCCGACCAAGTAGGATAAACGTGATGAACTAGGTGAGTCTCTAGTAGCCCTCTAAATGCTGTGAAGCAACATAGACAAGGTGGACGGGGCAACGTTACTTAGGCTTGATTGTTTGACAAACAGTCTTGTAATCTAGATAAACGAGAGGCTCTCTCTTATTGAGATTTACCTGTATATACGGGTTACAGGCTATCGTCCATACGTACCCAGTCATCTATACACATCATTTGCTACCTATATAGATTCCTTAGTTTTCTATATATTCCAAATTACCTTTTCTTGTGGGGAAGAGGCTCTCCTTTCCTACCAAGGAATAGAGACTCGTTAACAATATTTCCAAATTACCCTAACTTGTGGATACGAGGCACCCACAAATATTACACAGCACGACTACCCCCTCCCCCCCATACAACTGTAAGCCCATACAGCATAGGGTTACTACTACTGTAAGGAAGCACAGCACTGTAAGCACATACAGGTTAGGGTTTACCCTAGTTAATTAACCGACTGGTCGGTCGGGAAATGAAGAATGTCATCGATGCACCTTTCAGGTGACACTCTAGAATCGTATACAGATATTGTGAACAAAGATTGTATACACTTTAAGTATTAGATATTTCACATGGTGATAATATAGGTAAGGGTTAACCCGTGTAAGGGTTTTTCCTATGCTATATAAATCAATGACTTAGAGCGCTTGGCACGATTCTATTATGCTTATATAGTGAGAGGGTAAAAAAACACTCTCATCTTTTTAACAGGCTTTACATTGAAAGGCGTTCCATTATGACTATATCTCTAACACGTGAGCAATGGCTCTCTCAAGCCACTGAGGAACTCAGGGCGCTGTTTAAACAGCATGGTGACACCATACCTACACAGGTGCGCTCATCATGTGGCTTTCCCTCCAAATCAGCCTTAGCAAGCAAGAATCGTCGCATCGGTGAGTGCTGGTCATCGGCTGCCAGTGCTGACAGCCACGCTGAAATTTTCATTTCACCTACTATCAGCGACAGCGCGAGAGTGCTCGACATTCTGGCTCACGAACTTATCCACGCTGTGCACCCTGGTGACGGACACGGCAAGAAGTTCGGTAAGACAGCACGTGCCATTGGCTTAGAGGGTAAGTTAACAGCCACTGTTGCTGGCGCTAAGTTCACAGCATGGGCAACGCCTGTTCTGGCTCGGCTCGGTGCATATCCACACGCTGACTTAGTGCCCTCCAATGCACAAAAGAAGCAGACTACACGTATGCTCAAATGCTACTGTCCTGACTGTGGTTATACAGTTCGGGTTGCAGGTAAGTGGCTTGCTGACATGGGTGCACCTCATTGCCCTGAGCATGGCGAGATGAGCACTGAGAGCGTTTAAACAACTCAGAGGGAAGCCTGAAAGGGTTTTCCTGTGCGCTGTTGCACTATACCGAAAGGCGTTAAATTATGTCAGCAATATTAGACACACCAAACCAAATTGAACAGTTCAGGTTGCACGTGCTGTTCAGGGGCTTGAAATTAGAACTCATGGGCATGAAAATGAGCAGAGGTGCATCATGCTACAAAACCCTAAAAAGCATGGGTTTTACGGGCACAAAACAGCAGGTTTACAACTCACTGGCTGAGATGCTCGACAGGTCACCTGAGAGCGTTTAAACAGTTTATCTTGAGCCACTGTGACAGGGTGGCTTGTGATGCACTGTTGCATTATTTGAAAGGCGTTACACAATGAGACAATTATTTCTTGATTTATTTTTGGCTGTGGCTTTGGGGCTGGCTTTTGCTAGTCTGGCTCTGGCTTATTTTGATGTTTTAATTTGAAAGGCGTTACCTTATGATGACTTACAACCCTGACAACTTAGGTGAATTTCAAGAGCGAGAGCGTGGGCACTGGTTCACTTACCGAAAAACAGATAACCCGTGGGCACTGGCTCATGGCCTGGCTTATGAGGTTGACGTGCTCGATGGCATTCGCTTCGCTGTCATCAAAAAAACAGTGGCGCACCTGTGCACCTCTGAGGGCGACTCAGGCGAGCCAATACTTGAACACTGGCAGTTCAAGAAGCACCACTACTTCCAACACTGACAACTAATCCTAAGCAGGCGTGACAGGCTTGCTTGTGATGCGCTGTCGCATCGTTTAAACACTCTATTGAAAGGCGTTAATTATGGGAGTTATTCAAGAAGCACAGGCGCTCTGGCCTGAAGATGAGGCGAGAGCACTCGCAGACTATGGGTTATTCATATACGAAGATGAAGGGCGCGACCACTACCACAAGTGGCTCATGAATGAGCGTGACCACTTCTGGAACAAAGTATTTGAGCGTGACCTTAATATGATGAACAGGTTTTCCGACTTGTTTAATTCACTGACAGCCAAAACCACCAACTTATATATCTGAAAGGCGTTACACAATGACCACCGACACTTGCACCGACTTGGAAATCAAAACCACCATAATTGGCACAATCGACAATGGCTGTGATGGGGCACAGCAATATATCTTATTAACCTGTTTAAACGATGCGCTATTTGAACATGAGGCGTATCAGTGGCTTTTGCCACAGGTTTACAAAGACACCAATATACCTGGCGGTTATTTCTGTAAGCGAATTCAGACAATCCAAAAAAGCGACAATCAGGTTATTTGCATCGTTCACCACGAATACGACAATTAGAGCGTTTAAACAGAGTCTAGTCTGAAGGGTATAACGTGCCCTTTGGCCTGCACTTTCGCAGGGTTAATAGGAGTTACAAATGTCTGCTTTCACAGTCACCAACACGCATATAAATGCACTTGTGCGTTATGCTTCCAGAAAACAATTAAGCGTTCCTTATGGTCATCCATCAGTGCGTTTAAACGTCTCAGAGCATGAGCAAGAAGTTGCACAATTATTGCTTGACGAAAATATTAAGAGCGTTAATTACAGGTATTCTGAAACCGAGACAGGCTTTATTGAATACGACCGAGGCGCACCCATACTCTCAGCCATTCAAGCGATTAAAGCGGCGCAGTGCTTGCGTTATCAGTCATGCGAACACCCAACTTATGAGGGAAGCATTGCGGCGTTATTAGTTGAAGCCATTATTTCCGATGCAATCCCACGTCTGGAAGGTTATAACGATGCACAGTGGGCAATTAACGATGCAGAGGTGACAGCATGAGCAAAATAACTATAACAATCGACACTGACAACGATGCTTTTCAAGATATTGCGCCCGATGGCATGAGCCACGAATTACCCCGAATACTTGAAAGCCTAGCATCTTACATTGTGAAATATAACGAGTTACCGCCCGCTATTTATGATGTAAACGGCAATAAGTGCGGTTCAGTGGCTGAAAGCGTTTAAACATGACGCAATCCCAAGCACTAACACAAGCCCTTTATCTTGCCCTTTGTGCGCCAGACGACTACAAAGCCATGCAAGCCACGCATTTAGCGATTGAGTTATCAGAGTGTTTAAACGATGCAGAGGTAGAACAATGCAAACTTGACGCACTCGACATGATGGCTGAAAGCGTTTAAACGATGCTATATGCCGCCATTGCTTTAATCTTACAAATAATCTTAAAACGTAAATAAACAGGAGTTAATATGAAAACAGTTTCAATCGGGTTTACCCGTGATGATGGGGATTTTGCCTTATTTGCCACACTTAACAATTTAGATGAATACTTTAATAGTTATGATTTTAAAGAGTTAATTCACGCTGTTGCATCTGAATTGCAAGTGGCAACAAATAGGAAAGTAGAAATTCTAGAACGTGAAGATGCACCTAGTTATGTAACTTTGAATTGTGAGGTTTAACAATGAAAACATTTCAAATTTTTAAAAATGTCTCTTATGAGTATTTTGTTGACGCTGAAACTTTAGAAGATGCACAAAACAAAATCATAGAAGAAAACCCAGAGCCTGAGAGTGAAGAATTGATTGAATGGGTTTTTGCTGATGAACATAATGGGGTTAATTGGACTTATGAACCAGTAACCAATTCATAAAAAGGAGTAAATAAAATGAATACATGGTTTTGTTTAAACAATGACGGGGAAATTTATTGCATTGGTAAATTTTCCGATATTCAGCAAGCAGACACTCAGGCCGACAAAATGGGACTTTCTCCCATCTGGTTACTTGACGAAGAGACTGCTAAAAATTGGAGAGATAAACTAAAGATTAACTAAGTTAGTAAGCACTAACTAACTAAGCCGCCTTCGGGCGGTTTTTTCATGCCCGTTTAAAACCTATCATTGGCCTATTGATGTAGGGTGATTAGGGCAACCATAAATTGTGGCCTTCTAGGGCTGTTTTAATGCGTTTTAGGCCTATTCGTGCGGATAGTTATCGGTGCTGGAAACTGTAACTAGGCCAATGTGCCTTATATCCATTTCAGTATTAAGCCCAAGATTGTAGAAATGTGCGCCCCACATAATGCAAATTCTTACCCCTTCTGCATAGTTCCCTTTGCCTATTGTTTTGATAATATGACGCTCTGATTCTGTTAACTTGAATAAATGCCCCTGCATATCGTCATAACGTGGCCTATTGCTAATCTGTTTTGCCACTTCTTAACCCTATTACTTGCTGTCTCCAATAATCCCCGATTAAGAGGGCTTCTGCTAGGTTGTTGTCTTTTTTCCTACGCAATGGGGCTTCAGGCCAGAACATACGGGCAATATCAAGCGAATCATCTTTATCGCTTATGTGATAAAACTTTTTCCACACTTGGGGTCTTACCATGTGGCAAGGATAGTTAGTTAATTCACAAATAGCGGTTATTGCACCGACTGCCCTTGCGAATGTCCACATGGCACTAGATGATTGATTTGGTCTTGAATAGAGCATCTCTATTGCTATTTCTGCCCCTTCCTTTGGGTCTATTGCTCTCAATAATGCGTTTTTGAGCACCATTGCACGAATGTGCTTGTCTTGGTGTTCAATCATAAAACACTCAATGTAGTTACCCTGAGAATCAAGAACACCTATTGCGCCTGTGGCACTCGCAGGGTCTACCCCGCAGAACACCGTCATTTCCAAAACCTTTTAAGTAAATCAGTACCAAAGTTCTTTTGGAACTCTTTTGGCTCTGGCTTGGTTAGTCTCTTTTTCTTAGGAATTGCGCCCACATAGACCTCTTCCTTGGTTTTGAAGATGGTAAAACAGATGTTGCAGAGCCTTCTACGATAGTTAAATAACCCGCTTTTAGTGGTTTCCGTGATGATTGTCTTGTCAGATTGACACTTTGGGCATTGCATTTTTAAGTTCCTTAATTCGTTGTGCTATCAAGATACCTAGAGTAGGAAAATCTGCTTTCAGTTCCTTGGTTCTGTATCTCGCAATCTCTATCGTCTTTGGGTTCATTGCCATCAAAGCATAGTGTTGGGTGAGATATTCTAGGAATGTCTCCTGTGATGAGTAAGGCTTGAGTTGTGAGAGCCACGGGCATTGGGTAGCCTTCTCGGATTCTGTCAAGGATTCTGTTTGCGTCATTTATGGTCATACAAATAAAAGTTCTTGTTTGTTAACGATACCACCTGAGTCATAGTGCCTTGAGTCACCTTTTGGGTATGGGATTACGGGGTATTTGAGTTTTGAATTGAGTTCCTTTTTGTCCCGTTTTGAGCCGACAAAGAAGATATATCGGTGTTTTCTAGAGCGTTCCGTGTAGTAGAAATCATCACCATGTTCTGCCTTAATCTCCTCTAGAGTCATACCATCGCTGATTGTTTTAGAGTGCTTATGTTCTTGGCCTTTTATAGTCCAATCAACCCTATTGGCTGACAAACCTGTGTAAATGAAGTTTGTAGATTGATAAACATAACCCACATGGCCTTGGGCGGTATCAGCATAGGAAACCACGATTGAGGGCTTTGGAAGTAGTTTCATACTGTTTGCAACTAAGAAAGAAGCCCAGTTTTTCTCATTTGTCTCCAAGCAAACCCTGTTTAGTTCTAAAACCTTGTCTGAGTATTCCTTGCCACAAATACCCATACAAAGCGATGGAGAGGCTGGGATGCCATAAGTAATCACTCCAACAAGCCCAGAATCGTCATACAACCCAAAGGCAAACATAATTTGAGGCATACGCTTGGCATAGTGTTTTTGCAATAACCAAGGCTCTGTTTCCTCGTTTTTGATAGGTAAAACCTTCATTTTCTGGTCAACTTTGCTATGTAATCCCTTACAAAACTAGGCATTGGGGCGACATTCTTTGTATCTTCCTCTATCTTGGCAAGTGAAGGGTCTTTGAAGTTGACATTGACATTGACAGTCATATCAGGGATTTCAGCCCCATCCCAACGCATTTGGTTGATGTAGACCAAGGGAGAGGGAATAAACGCACCATCACCCTTTTTCCATTGCTCGGTGGTCTTCATCCATTCAACGTGTTTAATGATTTGGTCAGCCTGTAAGTCCAGTTTCAATTTGACCCATTTGGCTTGACAAGTGGCTTTTCCACCTTTTCGGGTGCTTTTAGGCCATGCGTTCCAGAACTCTTCAAACATTGTTTTCCTTTCGGGCATAGTTTCTCCAAGGGTGGATAGAACCTATTTCTATCCTTCCCTCTCCAGACTTCATTGTGTTCATATTGACTCCTATTGATGTTGAAAGACAAAAAGCCCCAAGTGCGCTTGACGGGTTTGTTCGCTTATACGATTGGCCTTGATTACCACCGATGTACCAATCGCTTTACCAGTCGCCAAACCAACGCTGGTCGCATTTTTCACAAGGGGTGTGCTTGTGTGCGGTGTTTCCTGACTTGTCAGCCCATGCAGGCTCAGTAACGTATCGTGAGTCAAACGGAAGTAATCGCACAAATAAAAAAGCCACTTAACTAAGTACCTTGGTTGCACCCCCTGAAGATTCAGAGGCAAGATACTTAATGAAGTGGCTATCATGTTGTGTGCAACGACAACGGATCGGATTATACCGATGTTCTAGGAAATACCAAATTGTCCCCAAATTTACTAGGATATTTCAGGAAATCAAATGCGCCTTCTCTGATACCGCCCTGTTTCAGGTCAGCCCCGTCATACAGTTCCTTGGTAGTACCTGCACTAATCTTGGTGGCTATTGGTCTTCCCATTGACCTTTTCTCTTCCAGTTTGGCAATCCCAAAACCTGTTATGCGGTAATAGTCACCGATCAACAAGACATAACCCCAGTTTTCTAAGTCGCTGAGATACTTGGCATAGTGATACCCTTGGTTGCCAACTTCTTGACTAGCGTGGGTGAAGTCTTTGAGTGAACAGGCTGAGTGTTCAAGTCGTTTTAAAATGGTTGTGTGACCTAGTTTTAGTTCCATATCGTCTCCTTTGATAGGCAATCCTATATCTAAATTTAGTTTGTCAACATAGGGTTTGTCCTAGTTCACAAGTCTTTTTTAATCCTTGACAATCCTCTTACCAACTTAAAAAGGAGTTAACAATGTCGGTAAAACCTAAAGATTTTCAGCATGAGATTTGTGTCTACCTTGAGGGCATTGGCGAGTGCTTAGTATGCTTTGACATACTGACACCTGGCGAGGAACTCGATGCTGACCACTCAGACGATTACGAGATTGACTTTGCTGTGTTTGATGAGCAAGACAAGCACATCACTTACGACATTGACCGCAAGCAATACAACCATTGTGAAAACAAAGCGATGGATGAGATGCGAGACATAACTACACAATGGCACAAAGAATGGGAGACTTGTTTTGACTAAAGCAGAGATGATCACGCACTTACGCATGGCGGCTTGTAACGAGAACACAGTTACAGGCATGAGCAATGCGTTTGATCTTGGGCAAGAGCATGAACGGGATGTTATTGCTTCTATCATCTTCAACATGGTGAAAGACCAACATCTTGCTCAGAACATTGTTGACACAATGAGGGTGAGAGAATGAATGAAGAACTTGATCGAGCATTTGATGAACTAGAGTTTGATGTGACTGACGAAATCAGGAAATCAAAGTATCTTGCAGAACAAAAAGAAATTGCTTGTGGTGTTACTGATGGCACTATTCAACGAGCATTGGTCAGGGATTTGACAGAGAATCTACGCTCGTTACCAGTTAGTAATGATCCGTTACTAATTCGTAATGATGTGTTAGAAGAGGTGGCAGTCGAGTTGGCTAAGTTACCTTTTGGGGACACAGCCGCTAGTTATGCCGCATTTGTGAGAGCGATGAAAAGTTAATATTTTTTAAACAGGAGTTAATGATGGATAGACCTACTGTGGGCATTACAGCCCCATATCGCAAGAGCGACTACACATACAAGGATATGCTGTTAGATCGCATCAAAGACCTAGAAGCATTGGTTGCCAAACTTGAGCAACGTATCAAAGTTCTGGAGGCAAAATGAAAATCAAAGACGAACTACAAGCCATCTATGAAGATGAAGCAGAGGTTTACTATTGTTGCTACTGCTTGCAACCACAAGGCGAGAAGATTGGCTGTTGCCAAGAGAACCACTTTGTTGAGTTCAAGTACCTTGATAACGACTGTAAACAAGAAATTGCACAGGAGATATTAAATGGATGATTTCACACCAACAACAAGATGTTTTAGCAGAAGTTTGCGTGAGGCATACCCTAAAGATTATGTTAACGAAAACATTATTGAAGGGCCGTTTTACAGCGCACCCAACATACACGACATACCCGTTTTATTTGCATTGATTGCTGTTCTTGGCATGATTGCAGTATCCATTTGGAGATACTTTTGAACGACTACTCAACCATACTAATGAGAATAGAACAATCGGTGAAAACCCTAGATAAAAAATGCTTGAACAACAAGTATGATGGATTCATCCAAGACATAAGTGCAATTCAGAATGATCTAGTTATGCTCAGTCATTGGATAGGTGAACAGCAAGTTAAACAAAGTCAATTAAACAGGAGTTAATAATGAATGTATATCAAAAACTGAATGAGGCACGAGCCAAGTTCCACACAAAAGCCCTTAAGAAGTCTGGTCACAACAAGTTTGCTGGCTACAACTATTTTGAGTTAGGTGACTTCGTAATCCCCGCAATTGAAATCTTCAACGAGGTAGGTCTTACTTCCATCATCCGTTTTGGAAAAGAGATTGCTGAGTTTATTGTTGTCAATACAGAAAAGCCTGACGAGATCATCGTCTTCACAAGCCCAATGTCTTCAGCCGCCCTCAAAGGTTGCCATGAAGTGCAAAACCTTGGTGCTGTGCAAACCTACCTATCACGCTATCTGTGGGTATCTGTGCTTCACATTGTTGAGCATGATGCGTTAGACGCTACAACAGGCTCTAAAGTGGTTGAAGAAGAAGGAACTCCTGATGAAGGACGTATGCTTGACTACATTGCCGCCATTCAAGCCACCACAACAGTTGAAGAACTAAAGAACATCTATATCGAGGCATTTGCGGCTACTGATGGAAACAAGGCATGGCAGACCAAGATGATTGCGGCTAAAGATGCTAAGAAGAAGGAGTTGAAATGAGTGAAGAAATCGTACAAGGCACAGACGCTTGGAAAATGTTGCGTCTTGGCAAAGTGACTGCTAGTCGAGTGAAAGACATTGTTGCCACCACAAAGACAGGTTATTCAACAAGCAGAGACAAATACATGACTCAGTTGCTGTTGGAACGCCTCACAAACTCAATAGCAGAGTCATATAGCAACGATGCTATGGCTTGGGGAGTAGAGAATGAAAAATATGCACGAGCCGCCTATGAGTCCAAAATGGGCGTACTGGTTGATGAGGTGGCATTTGTCAACCATCCCACGATTGAGCAATCAGGCGCATCTCCAGACGGGATTGTTGGAGAGGGTTTGGTTGAACTGAAATGCCCAATGTCGCATACACACTTGGAAAGCATATTGGATGGCATTGATGACCAATATAAGGTTCAAGTAAATTGGCAGATGGCCTGTACAGGTGCTAAATGGACAGACCTATGTTCATTTGACCCAAGGTTTCCCGCAGAATTGCAGTTAGTTATCAAGCGTTTTGAGCGTGATGATGCCTTTATTGCAACGCTGGAAAAAGAAGTTATCAAGTTCTTGACTGAACTCGATGACAAAGTTAATAAGTTAAATGATTTGAAAGGTTAATATGGAACAGAAACGAGACAACTCAGGTGTGTTGTTCAAAAACGACAAGAAGGAACAGGAGAAACATCCTGACTACAAGGGTTCGATTATGGTGGATGGCACAGAATACTGGTTGTCTGCTTGGATCAAGGAAGGTAAATCAGGCAAGTTTATGGGCTTGGCAGTATCTCCAAAAGATGCACAGCCACCAGTAGGTAAGCCTACACCTAAGAATCTTGACGATTCTGACATTCCCTTCTAAAGTGTGAATAAGGGGGAAAGCGGATGCTGACACAACAGGTTTGGACTCCCAAATGTCGGTGAAGCGAGTACCTCCACCCAATTTTTAATAGGAGTTGATATGGTTTTTAACAGGAGTTCTCAAATGAGTTTATTAGACAAAACATGGTTCGGTGGTGAAGTAGAAAAGTTCTTTGGTTCACCAGCGTTTAAGTTGGCAAGGAAAGATTCGCCACAAACAAGCAAACAAGCGGCATTGTTGGTCAATACTACAAGC
>Ga0214919_10012078_pt1 | contig 10680 bp, 8 predicted proteins | sample LL1503_MetaG_FD_177994 | JGI IMG/M metagenome (GOLD analysis project Ga0214919, IMG submission 177994) | Freshwater microbial communities from Lake Lanier, Atlanta, Georgia, United States - LL-1503 | ecosystem: Environmental > Aquatic > Freshwater > Lake | place: USA: Georgia | collected 2015-03-15 | reverse complement strand
CGCCTTCGGTGCGCCCGCCACCTTCCAGGTCACGCAGCATCGAGGCCATCATCGGCGAATCACGGTCCGTGAGCATCGCCTTGAACGGGGTCATCGCGGCGGCACGGGGTGTATGTCCTGCGGCCCGGGCCGTGCGATCGCAGACATCAAAGGCCTCGGCCATCAGCGCAGCGCCTTCATCGGTGCGCAAGATATCGCCGGCCGAGCTGCGCATCAAGCAGGTCATCGCGGCGAGCGTGGCGAGGCCGACGAACTTCTCCCACAGCCCGAGCATCATGTCCTCGGCCAGCTCAACAGTCACCGGCGTGGCGGCAAAGAAGTCGCGCAGCGCCTGCAGCTTGGGCAACACGTCGGTCGAGGTGCCGGGCAGGCCACCGAAGCTGATGCGGTGAAAAGCGCCGAGCTGCAGCACATCGCCATCGGCCGTCAGCGTCGCCGGAATGCCGGCACTGCCGGCGGCCACACGCGCGGCGCCGAAAGCGCTGCGCAGCGCGTCGAGGTGGGCCAGGCCGTTGAGCAGCGGCAGCACATGCGTCGAAGGCCCCATCGCGGGGCCGATCGCATCGATCGCCGCGTCCAGGTCATAGGCTTTGCAAGTCAGCAGCAGCAGGTCAGCCGGCGACTCGATCTGCTCGCGCAGCACGGTCTTGGCAGGGACGGTGAAGTCGCCAAACGGGCTCTTGACGACCAGTCCGCGATCGCGAAGCTGCGCACAGCGCCGTTCACGGACGAGAAACTGCACGTCGGCGCCGGACTGCACCAGACGCGCACCGAAATAGCCGCCGATAGCACCGGCACCGAGGACAAGGATTTTCATGGGTCTTGGCGCTCCAGGTCGAAAATAGCAAATCTAGTCCGATGATGCCAGCTGCTGTGGTCGCCGGGTCGCCAGTGAAAACCCGGTCTGGCCAGGGCGCCATACAGACTGGCATCGGGTTTATGCCTCTTGCTGGCAGCCGCAGCGCTTCGTACACTGGCGCTGCGCCTGAGCGGAAGCCGACACCATGGCCACAGGCTCCCGATCCGATTGGAGAGCATGGCCGGGCCATTCCATTGGGTGCACAACATCGCGATCGACACCAAGGGAAACCTCTACACGGCCGAGGTCGACACCGGCAAGTATTTGCAGCGCTTCAGGCCGCCGCGATGGCAGCAGGCAAGGGCTGAACCACTCATCTTCAGGAGTATTTATGTCCCGTCCACAGGCCGTGCCCACCGTGCAGATCAACGATGACCGCGTCATCGTCACCGAATGGCGCTTTGCGCCAGGCGCCGAGACCGGCTGGCACCGCCATGGACATGACTACGTGGTGGTGCCGATGACCAACGGCGAGTTGCTGCTGGAAACCCCGGAAGGCAACCGCACGGCGCCGCTGGTGGCCGGACTTTCCTACAACCGCCAGGTCGGCGTCGAACACAACGTGATCAACAACACCGACCACGAAGTCGTCTTCGTCGAGATCGAGATCCGCTGAACCTGTCTTGCGCAGTTGCTGGCTGCGCTGCCTCAGAACTCAAGCGGCCATCAAACCCGCACACCCAGCTTTGGTCAGCTCAATGCGGTCGGCGCCGGGCAGCTTCACACCGTCCAGACCCCGCTCGCGTTGCTGCGATAGCCCAGCGCCAAGTAGGCCGCGTCCACCAGCGCCTGGCCGCGCGGGTTGAGCAAGATGCCCTGACCCATCCGGTTCATCATGTAACCCAAGCTCATCTTGCAGGCCGGGTCGGCGAAACCGATCGAACCGCCGGCGCCGACATGACCGAAAGCCGCTTCGGACAGGATCGCCGAGCAAGAGGCGGTGTTGTCCAGCGCGCGGTTGTCCATGGACTTCATGAAGCCCAGCGAGAACCTGGTCGGGATCGCCAGCGTCGCGTCCTCATGGGTGGCAACACTGATCTGGCCCATGCGGCTCAGGGTATCGGGGCCGACGAGGCGCACGCCATTCAGGCTGCCGCCATTGGCCAGCGCGGCGTACAGGCCCGCCAAGCCGCGTCCGTTGGAAATGCCGTTGGCCGAGCCGATCTCAGCAGCATGGGCGATGCGGGTGTTGGCGTCGAACCCCCCCTTGCCGAGCAAGAACAGCGCGGTGGGACTGCTGAGGTCGGCCTTCATGGCCCTGGCCATGCGCGAGTTGCGGGCAGCCTCGTCCACCGGGGCGGCGATCATCGGCGCCACGCGCGCTTCGTGTTCTTCGGGCAGTCCCATCCAGAAGTCGACGCCCAAGGGCCCGGTCACCTCGTCGCGGAGAAACAAACCCATGCGTTTGGCGGTGGATCGGTGCACCATTTCGCCCACGGTCCAGGCGCTGGTGATGCCGTGGTAGCCGTTGCGCGTGCCGGGTTTCCAGAACGGCGTCTCTTTGGCCAAGACCTCGACCATGTAGTCGTAGTCGTAGAAAGCGCCTTCCTTCAACGGCGCCCTCACCGAGGGCAGTCCCACCGAGTGGTCGAGCATCATCGAGACGAGCGCGCCTTCCTTGCCGGCTTGGCCGAAGGCTGGCCAGTAGCGGGTCACCGGAGCGTTGAAGTCCAGCAGACCGCGGTCCGCAGCCATGTGAGCGCACAAGGCCGAGGCGCCTTTGGTGCAGGAATACACCACGCCGATGGTGTCACGCTCCCAGGGATCGCCGCCATCGGTCTTTTGGCCGCCCCAGAGGTCGACAACAGTCTTGCCTTCAAGCGTGATCGCAACGCTGGCGCCCACTTCATCCTGGGACTGGAAATTCTCCACGAAGGCCTCGAGCACGCCTTTGAAGCGATCGTCACATGTTCCCTGCACGACGCCACGCTTGGTGGTCACGGCGATATTTGTCATCGTCTGCGCTTTCTGATTGCGGCCCGTAGTAGCGAGGACCTGTGGTTGAACCTTCATTGTCACGAATTTTTGTCGATTGCGACAAGCAGGTTCCAGTCATCGAAATCTCTTCAGTGAGCCAGACATCTGCGGTCGGCGATGAGGGTCATTGGCCTGGGTCGGGTGCAAGCCCGCGCTTGCCCTTGCCCGCAGACTCGCCGCCTGCGCTCTGGCGCACATCATCGATGAGTGGGTACATTCCAAACCATCGCATGCGCAGTCGAGCGCATTCGCCAGAATGCTCAGGATTTTTTCACCCTTGGATCATCGATCATGAAACTCGCCAAACCCAAATTCGACATCGGCCTGGCCACCAACCATCTCGAGCCCATGCTGCGGTTCTGGCAAGACGAGGTCGGGCTACCGTTTGATCACCTGCTCAAGGTCAGACGCGGCATGGACCAGCATCGGCACGACCTGAAGGGGTCGGTGCTGAAGATCAACCATCTGGCCGACCCTCTGCCTCAAACCCCGCCCAGCGGTTATCGCGAACTGCTGATCGCGCAACAAGGCTTGAGCGCTGCCAAGTCCTTGGTCGACCCAGACGGCAACCGGGTCAGTCTGGTGCCGATGGGCGCATTCGGTATCACACAGATCGGTGTTCGGCTGGCGGTGCGTGATCTGCAGGCGCAGCGCCGCTTCTATGCCGATGCGCTTGGCCTGGCCGAACTGGACTGCCCGTCGGGTGCAGCATTCCAAGCTGGCGAGGGCGTCATTGTGTTGGATCAGGCCGACGATGCGCCGCTGGACGCCCCGTTTGAGGGCAGTGGTTGGCGCTACCTGACCTTTCAGGTCTTTGCCGTCGACAGTGACCATGCCCACGTTCTTGCCCACGGTGGACGCGAAGCCACCGCCCCTAGAACCTTGGGCACGACCGCCCGCATCTCGATGGTCAAGGACCCGGCAGGCAACTGGATTGAAATCTCTCAGCGCGCATCGATCACCGGTTCGCTCGAACCGCGCTAGCTTGCTCGCGCTCGGTCGGCAGCACCCAGCTGCAGCGACATGCTAGGCGAGGGCCGGGTGCGCCGGCTCGCCGCGTTGCGCCAACACGCGGTCCAGCCAGGCGATCAGGTTCGTCGTGACCTCGTCGCGGTTGGTCTCGTTGAGCATTTCGTGGCGGCCCGCGCCATAGACATGGCAAGACAGGTCGTAGAGACCCGCCTGGCGATAGCGCTCCATCAGCGGGAAGAACCAGCGCAGATTGTTGTTGACGGGATCGCTGTCGCCGGTCAACAGGTACATCGGCAGGTCACTGCGAATGCCTTGCAACACCGTCTGATCGGCAAGGCGCGCATTGCTCAAGCCCATCGATCGGGCTGACTGTGCTGTGACGGTGAAGCCGCACAGCGGGTCAGCGACGTAGGTGTCGACCTCGGCTTGGTCGCGCGAGAGCCAGTCGAAAGACGTGCGCGCGGGCTCGAACTGGGCATTGTTGTCCTCGAGCTTGGCCGGCCCGCCGGTCCGCGCTGCGGCCCGCAGGTCGAATGCCGCGGTGCCAGAAAGAATAACGCCTGATATGAGCGATGAATGGTCGAGGATGTAGAGCTGCGCTGCGTAAGAGCCCATGCTGTGGCCGAACAGCAGCACCGGTCGCCCGGGATGCTGGGCCATCGCGAGCCTTGTCAGCGCCGCCATGTCCTGCGCCAGCGCTGGAAACCCGTCCGGGCCGAAATCGCCCAAGGCTTCGCGGCTTGCGGCGGTGCGGCCGTGGCCGCGGTGGTCGTTGGCGTAGACCGCATAGCCGGCGTTGACGAGCGCCCGCGCAACCCGGCGGTAGCGCCCGGCATGCTCGCCCATGCCATGCGCGATCTGCACGATGCCACGCACGCTGCGGCCCTGCCAGCGGTATCCGGCAATCGCCGTGCTGTCAGCGCTTGAAAAAGCAAACAAGCTCTCATCGAGGTCTATCGTCATGAGGCCAGCATAGCATCGGCCCCCTCAATGCCGATGGCGCATTCCATAGACTGGCGACTGTTGATGTCCGAGGCAAGCCACCCGGCCCGCGCTGCCAAGGCCCGCAGGGGGCCCCAACGCGGTGACCCGCCGCACCGCCCTGGCGCTGCGGACCGGGGCTTGCCGTGCATTGCGCACAGAAGCAGGGGTTTGCCCGACTCGCCACCTGGCACGTGGGTTGCGTACTATTCGACAAAATCCTGACCAAACAGTCAGCTTCTTGGTGAATTCGGGCCACCCACAGCCCGCCGCCTGCAGGAGAGCCCGCGCGTGTCGTCAGCACCCCACCCCGTTGCACCGAATCCTGCACGCCCCGACATCAAGCCGGCGCGCTTGTCGGCCGAACAATACGCCGAGCGCTTTGCCGACGCGGCACCGCGACTGACCCGTGGCCAAGCACTGGTCGAGGCCGAACGCTGCCTGTATTGCTTCGACGCGCCCTGCGTGACCGCTTGCCCGACCGGCATCGATGTGCCTAGCTTCATCCGTCGCATCGCCGACGACAACCTGCGCGGTGCAGCGCGGACGATTTTGCAAGCCAACCCGCTGGGCGGCACCTGCGCCAGGGTCTGCCCGACCGAAGTGCTGTGCGAGCAGGCCTGCGTTCGCACCGCCCAGCAAGGCAAGCCGGTTGAGATCGGGCGCTTGCAACGCCATGCGGTGGACGCGGTGATGGACCGCCCTCTGGCAGACCTGCTGCACTGCGCACCGGCCACCGGCCAGCGCGTCGCGGTGGTCGGCGCCGGCCCGGCGGGTCTGGCCTGCGCGGTAGGCCTGGCGCAGTTAGGCCATCAGGTGAGCTTGTTCGATGCGCGGCCCAAGGGCGGTGGTCTGAACGAGTTCGGCCTGGCCGCTTACAAGGTGGCCGACGACTTTGCGCGCCGAGAGCTCGACTGGCTGTTGGCGCTGGGCAACATCACGCTAGAGACCGGCTGGCGACTGGACAGCGCTGCGCGGCTGCAGGCACTGCGCGACCAACACGCGGCGGTCTACCTGGCCGTCGGCCTGGCGACGACGCAGGGATTGGGCCTGCCAGGCGAAGAACTCGCCGGTGTTCGAGACGCGGTCGATTTCATCGCCGAGTTGCGCCAGACCGGCGATCTGGCGCAGCTGCCGATAGGGCGCCGGGTGGTGGTGATCGGCGGCGGCATGACGGCCGTTGACGCTGCGGTGCAGAGCAAGCTGCTGGGCGCCGAGGCGGTGCACATGGTCTACCGCCGGGGCCCGGCAACGATGGGTGCGTCGCAGGTCGAACAACACTGGGCCCAGACCCATGGCGTGACGATCCACCATTGGCTGGCACCCGATGCGCTGCTGGGCGATAAGGCCAGCGGTGGCCATGTGGTCGGCGTGCGTTTCGCCCGCCAGGCGCTGGTCGGCGGCAGGCTGCAGGCTACCGGCTTGTTCGAGACGCTGGACGCTGACATGGTGTTCAAGGCCATAGGCCAGAAGCTAGACAGCCAACTGCTCAACGATTGCGGCCTGAGCTTGCGGGACGGCCGCGTGCTGGCCGACGACGACGGCCGCACCTCGCTGGCCGGGCTGTACGCAGGCGGCGACTGCCGCTTTGGCGGCCGCGACCTCACGGTGGAGGCGGTGCAGGACGGCAAACGCGCCGCACAGGCCATCCATGCCCAGATCGCCGCCGCAACGTCCCACAAAGCCTGACGAGGAGCAACCATGGCTGACCTGCGCAACACCTTCGCCGGCATCGCATCGCCGAACCCGTTCTGGCTCGCCAGCGCACCACCCACCGACAAAGCCTACAACGTCCACCGCGCATTCGAGGCCGGCTGGGGCGGCGTGGTCTGGAAGACGCTGGGCGAAGACGGCCCGCCAGTGGTCAACGTCAACGGCCCGCGCTACGGCGCGCTGCTCACGCCCGACCGCAAGATGCTCGGCTTCAACAACATCGAGCTGATCACCGACCGGCCGCTGCGACTCAACCTGGACGAGATCCGCGAGGTCAAGCGGGTCTGGCCCGATCGGGCGATGGTCGTCAGCCTGATGGTGCCCTGTACCGAGGCCGCCTGGCGGGCCATCCTGCCGATGGTCGAAGACACTGGCTGCGACGGCGTCGAGCTCAACTTCGGCTGCCCGCACGGCATGAGCGAGCGCGGCATGGGCGCAGCAGTCGGTCAGGTGCCCGAGTACATCGAGATGGTCACGGCCTGGTGCAAGCAGTACAGCCGGCTGCCGGTGATCGTCAAGCTCACGCCCAACATCACCGATGTGCGCCTGCCCGCTGCAGCGGCCAAGCGCGGTGGCGCCGATGCGGTCAGCCTGATCAACACCATCAACTCGATCATGGGCGTGGACCCGGCCACGCTGACGATGAGCCCGGCCACCGGCGGCATGGGCTCGCACGGCGGCTACTGCGGCCCAGCGGTCAAGCCGATCGCGCTGGCGATGGTGGCCGAAATCGGCCGCGCGGCCGCCACCGCAGGCATGCCGATCTCGGGCATAGGCGGCGTCGGCAACTGGCGCGATGCGCTGGACTACATCGCGCTGGGCGCAGGCAATGTGCAGGTCTGCACCGCAGCGATGGTCTACGGCTTCAAGATCGTTCAGGAGATGGTCGATGGCTTGTCCGACTACATGGACAGCATGGGTTTCAACACGATCGAGGACTTCCGTGGCCGCGCGCTGCCGACGGTGACCGAATGGCAACATCTCAACCTGAACGCCGTCAGCAAAGCGGTGATCGACCAGGCTCTGTGCATTGGCTGCGGCCGCTGCCACATCGCTTGCGAAGACACCTCGCACCAGGCGATCACCGCGACCCAGCATGGCAAGCGCCACTTCGAGGTCCGCGACGAGGACTGCGTGGGCTGCAACCTGTGCGTGACCGTCTGCCCGGTGCCGGACTGCATCACGCTGCGCGAGCTGGCACCCGGCGAGACCGACCTGCGAACCGGTCAGCGGGTCAGCGCCGAGGTCACCAACTGGACCGCCCATCCGAACAACCCGATGCGGCAGACCGCATCGACGGCTTGACGCGGCCGGCGCGGCGCGCAACCATCCACCCTTCCCCGTCTGTACCCATCTGTCCCCATCTGGAGCGAGCGATGAAACCCTTGTTGATCCGAGGCGGCACCGTCGTCAATGCCGACCGTGAGTTCCACGCCGACGTGCTGTGCGCCGGCGGCAAGATCGTCGCCGTCGGCGCTGGCCTGAGCGCCCCGGCAGGGGCCGAGTTGCTCGACGCCGGCGGCCGCTACGTGATCCCCGGCGGTATCGACCCGCACACCCATATGCAACTGCCCTTCATGGGCACCACCACGCGCGACGATTTCTACAGTGGCACAGCAGCGGCGATGGCCGGCGGTACCACGACGATCATCGACTTCGTTATCCCCGACCCGAAGCAGCCACTGATGGACGCTTACCGGATGTGGCGCGGCTGGGCCGAGAAAGCGGCCAGCGACTACAGCTTCCACGTCGCAGTGACCTGGTGGGACGAGAGCGTGCACCGCGACATGGGGCTGCTGGTGCAGGACGAAGGCGTCAACAGCTTCAAACACTTCATGGCCTACAAGAACGCCATCATGTGCGATGACGAGACGCTCGTGAACAGCTTCAAGCGCGCGCTCGAACTCGGCGCGATGCCCACGGTGCACGCCGAGAACGGCGAACTGGTCTACCTGCTGCAGGCTTCGATGTTGGCCCAGGGCATCAGCGGGCCTGAGGGCCATCCGCTGAGCCGCCCGCCGGCGGTCGAGGCCGAAGCCGTGCAGCGCGCGATCGCGATCGCCGACGTGCTCAATGTCCCGATCTACATCGTCCATGTGTCCTGCGCCGAAAGCCTGGAGGCCATCGCCCGCGCCAGAGCGCGTGGCCAGCGCGTCTACGGCGAGGTGCTGGCCGGCCACCTGGTGCTCGACGACAGCGTTTACCGCTCACCCGACTTCGCGTTTGCCGCGGGCCATGTGATGAGCCCGCCGTTCCGGCCCAAAGGCAACTCGCAGCTGCTGTGGCGCGGCCTGCAATCGGGCAACCTGCACACCACCGCCACCGACCACTGCACTTTCTGCGCTGAGCAAAAAGCCGTCGGTCGCGACGACTTCAGCAAGATCCCGAACGGTTGCGGCGGGGTCGAAGAGCGGCTGGCCGTGCTGTGGCACGAGGGTGTGAACGGCGGCAAGCTCACGCCCAGCGAGTTCGTCGCGGTGACCTCGGCCAACACGGCCAAGCTGTTCAACCTCTATCCGCGCAAGGGCTGCATTGCCGAGGGCGCCGACGCCGACCTGGTGCTGTGGGACCCGAAAGCGACCAAGACGCTGTCGGTCAAGACCCAGCGCTCGCTGGGCGATTTCAACATCTTTGAGGGCCGCACCGTGGTCGGCCAACCCAGCCACACGGTGGCCGGCGGCCAACTGGTCTATGCTGAGGGCGACCTGCGCGCTGTTCGTGGCGCTGGTCAGTACCTCAAGCGCCCGGCGTTTGGGTCACAGTTCGATGCGTTGGCACGCAAGGCGGCGCTCGAAGCGCCCACCGCAGTGCGGCGCTGAGCCAGGAGACGACGATGAAACACAAGACCCCAACGACGCCGAAACTGCAAGACCTGCGCGTCAACGGCCCCCGGCTGTGGGACTCGCTGATGGAACTCGCGCAGATTGGCGCCACGCCCAAGGGCGGCGTCTGCCGCTTGACCTTGACCGACCTGGACAAGCAAGGCCGCGACCTGGTCAGCCGCTGGGCGGTCGAAGCCGGCATGACGGTGACCATCGACAAGATAGGCAACGGTTTCCTGCGCCGGGCAGGCCGCAACAATGCGCTGCCGCCAGTGATGACCGGCAGCCACATCGACACCCAACCCACCGGCGGCAAGTTCGATGGCAACTACGGCGTGCTCGCAGGTATCGAGGTGGTGCGGACCCTCAACGACGCCGGCATCACGACCGAGGCGCCTATCGAGGTGGCCTGGTGGACCAACGAGGAAGGCTCGCGCTTCGTGCCGGTGATGATGGGCTCGGGCGTGTTCGCCAAGGCCTTCACGCTGGAACACGCTTATGCCGCGACCGATGCCGAGGGCAAGACCGTCAAGGGCGAACTCGAGCGCATCGGCTACATCGGCGAGCAAGAGCCCGGCGACCATCCGATCGGCAGCTATTTCGAGACCCACATCGAGCAAGGACCGGTGCTCGAAGACCACGACATCACGATCGGCGTGGTCACCGGCGTGCTGGGCATACGCTGGTACGACTGCGTCGTCACAGGCATGGAAGCACATGCCGGCCCGACGCCGATGGCGCTGCGCCGCGACGCGCTGCAGGTGGCCGCCGAGTTGATGCAGCAGGTGGTGGCCTGCGCCCACCGCCACCCACCGCACGGCCGTGGCACGGTGGGCATGGTCAACGTGCATCCGAACAGCCGCAACGTGATCCCGGGCCGGGTCAAGTTCAGCATCGACCTGCGCAATGCCAGCGACGAACTCTGCGAGGCGATGGACGCCGACATCCGCGCGGTGGCGGCCTTGCTCAGCGCCGAGAGCGGGATGCCGATCGAGATCACCCCCGTGTCAGCCTACACCGCCCAAGCCTTCCATGCAGACTGCGTGCAGGCGGTGGCGCGGGCTGCGGCAGCGCTGGGCTACAGCAACATGCCGGTGGTCTCTGGCGCAGGCCATGACGCGGTCTACATGGCGCGGCTGGCACCTGCGGGCATGATCTTCATCCCCTGCAAGGACGGCATCAGCCACAACGAGATCGAAGACGCCAAGCCCGATCACATCACGGCGGGCTGCAACGTGCTGCTGCACGCGATGCTCGAGCGCGCAGGCCTGGCCGATCCCGACTGACGGGTCGCTCAGCGCCGATCTGTGCCGGCAGGCTCAGGGTTGGCAGGCCCAGGATTGACAGACAACACCC
>Ga0214919_10012077_pt1 | contig 10680 bp, 12 predicted proteins | sample LL1503_MetaG_FD_177994 | JGI IMG/M metagenome (GOLD analysis project Ga0214919, IMG submission 177994) | Freshwater microbial communities from Lake Lanier, Atlanta, Georgia, United States - LL-1503 | ecosystem: Environmental > Aquatic > Freshwater > Lake | place: USA: Georgia | collected... | reverse complement strand
ATCTTGTAATCTTTTGGATAAACCAAATAATCCAAGCTGTTTCATATAACAATCCCTGCCTGTCTTTTAGATCCCTTATCTTAGCAGAAATCCACTAAAATAGCTGGTTTTTAGAGATGCTCAGCTTGTTCAAATGCTAGCCAATGCGGTTGAAGAAAATCCTGAAAAACGCTGGAAAGACAGAGACTTTAGAGCCTTATCAATTGATTCCTCAACGGCTAGACGTCAATTTAAAAAACGCTTTGGAATGACCTTTGTTGAATACGCAAGAGCGCGGCGCATAGGCCTAGCTATGAAGCAAATTAGAGATGGAGAATCCGTGATTAATGCGCAGTTTGCAAGTGGATATGAATCGAGTAGCGGCTTTAGGGACGCCTTTTCGCGCATTATGGGAACGGCCCCAAGCTTGCTGTCGAGCGGCCACGTTCTAAAGGCATCATGGCTTGATACACCGCTTGGTCCTATGGTAGCCGTTGCCGATGAAATTGGGCTTTATCTATTGGAATTTGTTGACAGAAGGGGGCTTGAGCGTGAGGTGGAATGCTTGCGCCTAAAAACCAAATTAGCCATTATTCCAGGAAAAACCGAACCTATCCGTTTGATTGAAAATGAGTTGACTCAATATTTCAAAGGCACATTGCAAGAGTTTAAAACTCCTTTGCTTTTACTGGGTTCTCCTTTTCAAAAGCAGGTTTGGGATGAATTAAAAAAGATTCCTTTTGGAGAAACCAGATCCTATTCACAAATTGCTCTTGCAATAAGCAGGCCTTGTGCTTTTCGAGCAGTTGCGCAGGCTAATGGCGCCAATCAAGTCGCTATTGTTATTCCTTGTCACCGGGTTATTAACGCTAATGGGGATTTAGGCGGGTATGGTGGAGGTATGGCTCGGAAAAAATGGCTTCTTGATCATGAACGGCGGAATTAAAAGGCTTTAAACATTGACCATTTTGCCTTTTTCCTACATCATGGCTTTATAAGTTAAGGGAAAAAGATTTATGCTACGCTTTGAAAATTATCTGCCGATTTTGGTTTTTTTTGCGCTTGGGTTTGGCCTTTCTATTGCCTTGATGATCGTGTCTTGGTGGCGCAGTCAAAAATCGCCCTATAAAGAAAAGCTGAGTCCGTATGAATGTGGGTTTGACGCGTTCGATACGCCTGAACATAATGCGCGTGGTCGTTTTAATGTGCAGTTTTATCTAGTTGCAATCCTTTTTATCATTTTTGATTTAGAAATTGCTTTTTTATTCCCTTGGGCCGTTAGCCTTAAAGCCATTGGAGTCTTTGGATTTTGGTCCATGATGCTTTTTTTAAGCATTTTGACCATCGGGTTTATTTATGAGTGGAAAAAAGGAGCTTTAGAATGGGAATAAAGCCTGTTTTAGAGGATTTAAAAGCTTATCTTCCGGCCTCTCTTCAAAATGAGCAAAGTCTTTTTTCTGTAGTACGTGATGAAATTAATGAAAAGGGTTTCTTGGTAACACAACTGGATAAATTAGCAATATGGGCTCAAAGTGGTTCTTTATGGCCAATGACCTTTGGTCTTGCCTGTTGTGCTGTTGAAATGATGCACACGGCAGCCAGTCGTTATGATATGGATCGTTTCGGTGTTGTTTTTAGGCCAAGTCCTCGTCAATCAGATGTCATGATAGTGGCGGGGACTTTAACCAACAAAATGGCCCCAGCCTTGCGCAAGGTATACGACCAAATGGCTGAACCCAGGTGGGTTATTTCCATGGGCAGCTGCGCTAACGGAGGAGGATACTATCATTATTCCTACTCCGTTGTCAGAGGATGCGATCGGATTGTTCCCGTTGATGTTTACGTTCCTGGATGTCCCCCGACTGCAGAAGCTTTGCTTTACGGCATCTTGTTGTTACAAGATAAAATTAAACAAAAAAGAACATTGATCCGTTAAAATGGTTTTAAAGCAAAGTGCTATCAATGTGGATAAAAAAACGGTAAGATGCGATGGCTTGCCTTTTCAGTTTTCATATGAAAAGCATAGGCAGGCACAGGCACACCCGGCTGTTTATCTAAAGATCAATAAAGATAATAAGGCGGATTGCCCTTATTGCGGACGTATATTTTTTTATAAAGAAAAGGCCGAAAAGCTAATGGATTAGCCACGTGTGGCATTTTCCCTACACTGCTGTATAAAACAGTATAGAGTCGGTTGGTTTTTCTTTTACTAAAAATTTATTGTTTGTTAAGGTTTTTATGGTTTATATTGGTAACAGCTACATTATCAACTGAATAGGAATTCAATGATGAAAAATAAGATATTTACAATTTTAGCAGCAGGTCTAGTATTGACTGCGTGCGAAACAGGTAACACAGATTCACAAAACGTCAGCGTTGGCCGCGCGCCAGCTCCTGGTACAGCAGAAGACTTTAAAGCGAACATTCGCGACCGCGTTTTCTTCGCATTTGATAAATCAACAATTTCTGATGATGCAAAAAAGACATTAGAAGCGCAAGCTGCTTGGTTAAAGACACACGCTGCAACAACAGCAACTGTTGAAGGTCACACAGACGTTCGCGGTACTCGTGAATACAACTTAGCATTGGGTGCACGTCGCGCAGAAGCTGCTAAGGCTGGATTAGCTGGTATGGGTGTTGATGTGAACCGTTTGAAAACAATTTCTTATGGTAAAGACAGACCACAAGCTGTTGGAACTACAGAAGAAGTACACGCTCAAAACCGTGTAGCAATTACAGTTATCAACTAATAAATTTGTTGATAGAAGTGTAGTCGAAAGCCCGCTGGTAATACAGCGGGCTTTTTTTTATGGGTTTAAACATCTAAAGTCTTTGTTATATAATCAACCTTAGATTCAATTTATTTAGTTTACGTTTGTGGATAGTTTTGAGTTAAACAAAATAACGGCAGCCGTTTTAATAGCGCTTTTGGCGGCTATGATTGCTTGCCTTTTAGGGGATGCGGCTGTGGATCCCAAAAAACCTATAAACAATGCCTATGTGGTAGAGGTTCAAGAAGATGCATCCTCTTCAACGGCTGCAAATCAAGAAAAACCTCTTGAACCCATTGGCCCTTTGCTCGCTAAAGCGGATCCTGCGAATGGCGAAAAAGTTTTCAAAAAATGCCTTGCTTGTCATACGATTAGTAAGGGCGAACCTCATAAAACAGGGCCAAATCTTTGGAACATTGTCATGAACCATATGGGGCATGAGGCTGATTTTGCGTATTCTGGGGCTATCAAATCTAAAAAAGAGCAGTGGACTTATGAGAATCTGAATAAGTTTCTGCATAAACCACGCGAATTTGCGCCGGGTACAAAAATGACCTTTATCGGGATTTCGAACGATCAGGAACGTGCTGATCTGATCGCCTTTTTGCGAAAGAATGCGGATAGTCCGGTGCCACTTCCTTAAATCTTTACATCTTTAGATTTTCAATTTGTCTAAAAAGTAACTTAAAAGATTAAAAAAGCCCAATATTTTCAAATTTTTGTAAAAATGATTTTAAAAACTACTACCTAATTCTAAACATCGCCTCCACCTCAACGGCGGCGCCAAGAGGAAGAGAATTGACGCCCACAGCAGCACGGGCATGACGGCCGATGTCAGGGCCAAATATTTCGACCATAAGGTCAGAAACCCCATTAATGACCTTTGGTTGGTCGGTAAAGTCCGGACCGCAATTGACAAAGCCACCAATCCTGAGGCATTTTTCCACTCGATCAAGGTTATCCCCGCATGCGGTTTTAAGCTGCGTTAAGATATTTAAACCGCAAAGACGTGCAGCATCCTGACCCTCTGCAAGGGATAAATCCGATCCAACTTTGCCCTTATACTGAACCTGGCCGTCACACATTGGCAGTTGGCCCGAGATGATAATAACCGATCCATGATTAACAAAAGGAATATAGTTGGCGACAGCCGTAGGAGGCGTTGGAAGCTTAAGGCCTAATTCTTCTAATCGTTTTTCTGCCATGCTTGTCATTTTTGATCTTCTTTCTCTAAGTTTTTCTCAAGCCAGTGAATGTCGTAATTGCCAGAAATGACATCGGGTTCTTTGACCAATTTCAGATGAAGCGGAAGTAATGTTTTAATGCCGCCAATGACATACTCACCCAAGGCTCTTTCAATACGTTTAATACATTCCTCACGGGTTTTCCCATGAGCAATCAGCTTTGCAACCATGCTGTCATAATGAGGCGGAACCGAATACCCCTGATACATATGACTGTCTACACGAATGCCATAACCGCCCGGGGCATGATAGTCCGTAATTTTTCCAGGTGACGGAATAAAGGTTACAGGATCTTCGGCATTAATTCGGCATTCAATAGCATGACCGCTAAACGTTATGTCTTTTTGGGTAAATGATAAAGGTAGGCCGGCTGCAACTTTGATTTGCTCTTGGACAATGTCAATCCCTGTAACCATTTCAGAAATAGGATGTTCAACCTGAATGCGGGTGTTCATTTCCATAAAGAAAAATTCACCATCTTCAAAAAGAAATTCTAATGTTCCAGCACCGCGGTATCCCATCTTGCCAATAGCTTTGGTGACAATCTCACCAAGGCTAGCCCTAAGTTCTGGCGTTAGGCCAGGAGAAGGGGCTTCTTCCCATACTTTTTGGTGGCGACGCTGCAGGGAACAGTCACGTTCTCCCAAATGGACAACATTCCCATGAGTATCGGCTAAAACTTGAACTTCGATATGGCGAGGATGCCTTAGGTAACGTTCCATGTAGACTTGATCATTGCCAAAGTTTGCTTTGGCTTCAGCTCTTGCCATACGGAAAGCATCTAAAACTTCACCTTTGCTGTAAGCAACTTTCATGCCTTTGCCGCCGCCACCAGAGGTCGCTTTAATCAAAATCGGAAAACCAATTTTTTCGGCAGCACTCAGCGCATCTTCGTCAGTTTCAACGCAGCCATCTGAGCCCGGGACAACGGGAATGCCAAGTTCAATCATGGTTTTTTTTGCGGTAATTTTATCGCCCATCATGTTGATATGTTCTGGAGTAGGCCCGATAAACGTCATGCCATGTTCTTCGATCATGGTTGCAAAAGCAGCGTTTTCAGATAAAAAACCGACACCTGGGTGAATGGCATCCGCCCCTGTGATATCAGCAGCACTGATAATTGCTGGCATTTTTAAATAACTGTCTCTTGACAGTGCAGGGCCTATACAGACGCTTTCATCGGCTAATCGTACATGCATTGAATCAGCGTCAGCCATTGAATGAACGGCAACAGTTTTAATATCTAGTTCTTTACAGGCACGCAAAATGCGCAAAGCAATTTCACCACGATTTGCAATTAGGATCTTTGAAAATAACGCCATATAAGCTTACTCAATCACAAGAAGAGGTTCGTCATATTCAATCGGAGAGGCGTCAGATACAAGGATTTGAATGACTTTTCCAGCCTGGGTTGCCTTGATTTGGTTCATGACTTTCATTGCCTCGACAATCAAAAGAGTCTGGCCGACTGTTATGTTGTCGCCAACTTTGATAAAATTAGGGGCGCCTGGTTCAGGCGAAAGATATGCGGTTCCAACCATTGGAGAACGCACAGCGCCAGGGTGTTTTGCCCAATCTGTAACGGATGCGGTCGGAGCAGCTTGCTGTGTTAAAGGGGCTGCTGCAGGAGAAGAAGCCACAACATGTGTTGCGACAGGAGCAATATTGGCTTTACGTGAAACATAAATGCGACTGCCATTATCTTCGTATTCAATTTCACTAAGGTCAGTGTCTACAAGAATCTCAGCCAACTTTCGGACTGCATCTCCGTCAATGTTAAATTTAGATGACATAAAAAATTATTCCTGGTTATTGATCATTTCAATTAATGCTCTTAATGCTAAGGTATACCCGCTTGCGCCAAAACCTGCAATAACACCTTTTGCTGCAGGGGTAATAAATGAATGATGACGAAAGGTTTCTCGTTTGGTTATTAAGCTTAAATGTACTTCAATAACAGGCACAGATAATATTAAGAGTGCATCAAGCAAGCTAATAGATGTATGTGTTAAGCCTCCACCATTAATAATAAGGCCGGTGCCTTTAAGCCCCACTTCTTGAATCCAATCGATCAATACACCTTCATGATTCGTTTGACGAAAATCAAGGTCATGTCCAAACTGTTTGGCTATTTCTTCACAATTTTTTTGAATCGATTCTAATGTTTCATGCCCGTAAATATTTGGCTGACGAACGCTTAAAAGATTAAGATTGGGGCCATTAAGGATGAAAATCATCGAAAAAACGTTACTTTCTGTTGGTTAAACAACGAGCAGCTTTATTCTAGTAGAGGAACGATATTCTCGCAAGAATTCGATTCAATAAGAGCTTGGCAAATTAAGAACTGTATCTTACTCTAGATAGCATATTGATCACTCTCAGATATAAAGTAAAATGAAAAATATGCAGAAATCTTCTCCTGTTGCTTATGAAAATCCGATGCAAACTGATGGATTTGAGTTTGTTGAATTTGCAGCACCAACGGCGGGATCTGATGTGAACCTGAGGGGGTTATTTCAAAGAATGGGATTTACAGCAGTTGCTAAGCATCGCAGCAAGAACGTAACCCTTTTCAGACAAGGATCAATCAATTTCATTTTGAATGAAGAGCCAAATTCTTTTGCCAGTCAATTTGCTGATCTTCATGGTCCCGGTGATTGTGCGATGGCCTTTCGGGTGAAAGATGCAAAGTATGCTTTTGAGCGCGCTCTATCTTTGGGCGCTGAAGGGTTTGATTCTCCCATAGGTGAAGACGAGCTTAAGATTCCAGCCATTATCGGCATTGGCGGAAGTTTGTTATATTTTGTCGATCGTTATACAGACAGCACCATTTATGACGTTGATTTTGTGCCGTTGCCTGGGGTTGATCAAAGTCCGGTTGGTTTGGGACTGATTGAGATTGACCATCTAACTCACAATGTATTTCAGGGGCGGATGGATCATTGGGCCGATTTTTATATAAAACTATTTAATTTCCGTGAGCAGCGCTATTTCGATATCAGTGGCGCAAAAACAGGTTTATTAAGCCGCGCGATGATTGCGCCCTGTAGTAAGATTCGCATTCCCATCAATGAATCACGTGATGACAAATCACAGATTGCTGAATATTTAGATCTTTATAAAGGAGAGGGGATCCAGCACATCGCTCTTACGACTGAAAAGATTATTCAAAGCGTTAATGATATGGCCGTTCAAAACATTCCCTTTATGACGGTGCCTAAAACTTATTATAAGATTGTCGATGAACGCCTTCCGGGAAATGGCTTGCCATTAGCAGACTTGTCTCAGCATCATATTTTGATTGATGGAGAAATTGACGGTGCCCGTAAAGATTTATTATTACAGATTTTCACCAAAACAGTGATTGGCCCTATCTTTTTTGAAATCATTCAGCGCTTAGGTCACCAAGGATTTGGCGAAGGAAACTTTACAGCGTTATTCGAGGCCCTAGAGCGTGACCAAATGGAGCGGGGAGTTCTTTAATGCAACACGCAACTAAAACTCGGTATAATGAATTTGCTTGCCGTCAAGGGTCCGGCATAGGCCACACGTACTGAATGGAGTTTCCCTTCAATTGACTTTAGCCAAAAATCCAGAAAATCTTTAAGGCGTGGAAATGAGGGAGGTAGATCAAATTCTTGCCAGATATAGCTCTGTAGGAATAGGGGGTGATCAGGGAGATGGTAAATAATCTCGGCTGTGGTGAGGCGGTAATCTCTTAAAGCGTACTCTAGGTCCTGCATGGTCCTCTCCTTTTCAGGAATCAACCTATCTATACCTACAGGCTATATAAGAAAAGTTAATTTTTTATTAAAAAAATCAAGGGGGGGAATGGAAAATTTTTTGAAATTGCCCCAAAGTCTTTAGATTTTACTTTGAGGCAATCAGAATAGAGGGGCTTTTATCTAGCCTTAGGTGACCAACCCCAATTCATAACATTGGTGCCAACCTCTGGATTCACTTCTGGATAAGCAAGGTTGTCTACCCAATAAGCCCATCTTGAGGTGTTATCGTAGGCAAGAGAGATTTGGAAATAGTTATGCATAATATAACGATCCATGGCATGAACTGAAGCTGTAAGGGATTCAGGATCATTAGCCATAGTGACTTCTCTAGCCAACTCTTCTGCAACCGGATCCTTGATACCGATATAGTTGCTGCTACCTTTAGCGTCCGCATTCTTTGCACTGAAGTAATATAATTGTTCATTTCCTGGAGATAGGCTGTTAGCCCAGGTGTGAATAATCATATCAAAATCAGACTCAATAACTCGGTTTTCATATTGGACCGCATCCATCATGCGTACGTTCAGTTCTACACCAAGTTTTTTGAGGCTTTCACGATAAGCTAATGCAATCTTTTCTAGCTTTGGATCTTTGATCATGATCTCAAAGGCCATCTGCTGTCCTTGATTATTGACGCGTTTTCCATCTTTTACGGTCCAACCGGCTTCTTTCAAAAGAGCGTCGGCTTTTTCAAGATTAATGCGTTGATCTCCATTCCCATCTGTATGAGCAGGTGTGAATTCATGTTCCAAAATTTCTTTAAGGAATTCAGGATTGATTTTGGAGGAAAATTTTTCTAACAGTGCTTTTTCCCTACCTTCTGCTGCCCCATGATGAGCCAAGAATGTATTTGCAAATAAGCTATTTGGACATTTCATAACGCCAAAAAAGACAATCTTGTTTAAGGTATCAAAATCAAAAGCCAACCCTAGTGCTTTGCGGATACGTATATCGTTAAAGGAAGGTTTGCGCATATTGAAAATCATAGTTCTAACGGCAACAGGGCGTTTGTGAGTTGTATCAACACGCTTTATTTTTCCGTCTTTTACTGCCGCAAGATTATATCCTGTTTCCCATTGATTTGGATTGGTTTCAAAATATATGTCAAACTCACCAGCGGTAAAGGCTTGGAATTGCGCTTGGGCATTTTTGAAGTATTCAATTTTAATGGTATCGAAATTATAGTGCCCTTTGTTCACCGGTAAATCTTTACCCCAATAATCTGGGTTACGTTGATAGGTGATTGAACGTCCTTGATCAATGTTTGCAACTTTATAAGGGCCGCTACCCATAATAACGTTAAGGCCGCTATCTGAAAAATCAATCTTTTCAAGTTGAGCTTTAGAAAGCACTCTTACAACAGCAATAATCATGGGTAATTCTGGATCGTATTTACCGTCATCATTTGCTTTTAGGTGCATTTGAATTGTTAAAGGATCAATAATCTCAATCTGAGTAATGCGAGAATAGTACTGACGGTAACGGGGCAGTCCTTTATCTCTTAGTAATTCGATTGTAAATTTAACATCTTCAGCTGTCACAGGTGTTTCATCATGAAAACGAGCGTTTGGATTGAGATAAAAGGTTACTGAAGAAGAATCAGGTGCAACTTCAACACCTTGGGCAAGTACACCATAAACTGTAAAAGGTTCTTCGGCAGAACGTGACATAAGTGGGTCAAAGGTCAATAACAGGCCTTCGGCGCCAATACCCTTAACGATATCTTTGTTTGCTGTATCAAAAGTTCCAACTGTGCCAAGGCGAAGTATGCCACCCTTTGAAGCATCCGGATTCACGTAACTGAAATGAGTGAAACCAGCTGGATACCGAGGAGCTCCAAATCTTGCTAAAGCATGAACTGCTTTTTCTGGAAGGACTCGTTGCTTTACAGGAGTTTGTTCAGTTTTTTGAACAGGTGCTGATGGTTGAATCCTTTCAGAGGGTTTTTGAAAATGATTATAGCCGAGGATAATGACTACAATTATTACAACAAGGGGAAGAATCTTTTTAAGCACAAGTATATATCCTTTTATTAATAAATTGCTTACATGCTGGATATATACAGCAAAGACTACCTAACTCATAGAAATTTTTTTGGTTAACTGTTTTTAAAGAAAGTTCCTTTTAAAATTAAATGATTAAGACTTGAGTTCATTTTTTAAAGCATAATCCTTATGAATCAAAAAATAATTTTTCAATATAAAGAGAAGGTTTTTTATTTTTTTAAGAAAATGTGTAAAAAAATGAAAGAAAAATCTTTTCAAAAACAACTTTATATACTTTTGCCAGTTTTAATTCCTTTAAGTAGTGCTTATTTTTACATGATAAATGGTCGGTATATCTCAACCGATAATGCGTATGTAAAAGCTGATAAGATTGCCATAAGTTCAGATTTAAGTTATAGGGTGAAAAGAGTTTTCGTTAAGGAAAATCAACAAGTTAAAGCTGGAGATATTTTATTCCAGTTAGAAGACACACCTTTTCGACTCCTTGTCCAAAAGTTGGAAGCTCAGTTAAAAGAAGTTAATAATGATATTGAGGCAAAAAGAGCAACTTTTCATGCAAAAGAAGCAAACATTAAACAGGCTCAAAAAGACGTGCTTTTTCATAAAAGTGAATTTGATCGCCAAACAATCTTAGCTTCCAAAAGAAATACAACTGAAACAAAAAGAGAAGAATCCCAAAATAATTATGAAAAAGCTGAGCAACAGCTTAGACAGCTAAAATATGACTTAGATAATGCATTGGCTGCTTTAAGTGGAAAAGCAGATATTAAAATTGAAGAACATCCTAACTATATTGAGATTAAAGCTGATTATGAGAAAGCTTGCTTAGATTTAAAAAAGACCTCTGTATACGCACCAAGCAATGGAATTATAACCCAAATGACACTTGTGCCTG
>Ga0214919_10012076_pt1 | contig 10680 bp, 12 predicted proteins | sample LL1503_MetaG_FD_177994 | JGI IMG/M metagenome (GOLD analysis project Ga0214919, IMG submission 177994) | Freshwater microbial communities from Lake Lanier, Atlanta, Georgia, United States - LL-1503 | ecosystem: Environmental > Aquatic > Freshwater > Lake | place: USA: Georgia | collected... | reverse complement strand
GTAACTAAAAGGCCCCGTTAATTGACCTGTAGCCGTGTTTATGGTTTGCCCGGTGACGTCCTTACCCTCAATAAGCTTTTTACCTCCTGATTCCACTGTAATCTGACCCAAGTCACCAGGCTTAAATGATACATCAATATATTTCGACAACTCCTCAAGCTTGGCTTGGCGCTGATCGCGAAGGTCGACTGCGGAGTAAGGTTTCACTAATTCCGCTTTAGCGATGTATTCGTTAGTCTTAGCTATTTCGGCAAGGATGCCATTCACAATACCAACATCAGTGGTCAGTTGGCTGTCCGTATCAGTCTGAACTTGCTTCAGATTTTTATCCGTAGCGTTGATTTTCTCCGCAAGGATTTGAGCTTTGGCGATAAGAAGCTGCTTTTCACCAACATCATTTGGCTTAACAGAAAAGCTTTCCCAAGCGTTAAAGAAATCCGTAAGAGCATCACTAATCCCTCCACCATTTGCTCCGCCAGCATTTTGAATTGAAGTAGAGTCTTTCGTGCGGTCCAAAAACTGACCTAGTGCAGTCTCGGCGCTTTCAAGAATTTTTTTTGCCGCCTCAAGTCCCGAAGAGGCCGTTAACTCGCGCATCACGCTTTTGTCCAAAAGCACGTCCCTATTTTGGCGAAGCTCCATGGCTTCCACGCCCATGCTTTCTGTCGCAATCCCTGAGTTGATCGAACCCTTGTCACCAATCTCAACGCGTTGCTTGGCGTAGTTGCGATTGTTGATATTCGCCAGATTTTTGCCGGCGATCTCGAGTCCTTTGGATTGAACACTAAGAGCCTTACTGCTGGTTGCGAGATTTGAAATGAGTCCTGACATATTTAAACTTCCTTGTTTAGAGGATCCCTGCGATCGCCAGTTTTAGGCGACAGCCGCTGCCATTCTGTCTGCTGTGTATGTCGCTCTGACTTGACCATGGGATCCATAAGTTCCCGGGATTGCTCCTGGGTTACTGAGAGCTAGCAATTGCCGTGCCGACTCCACGCATTGAGCAAGAAGCATGCGATTTTGGCGTGTGCGTCGTTGGGTGCGGGAGATGAGATCATTGATCTCCTCAATGAGGGCGCGGAGGAGGGGCTGTTGCTCAACTGGGAAGCTGATGGTAAGAGCTGCGAGAGTGATATCGGGCGTCTTTCCCATGGCCAAAGCGGTCGATCGAACCAAGGCTTCTCGCTCTATGCGGCAATGCGAAAGCTTCGCAATCTGCTCGTCCACATCGACATTGATATCAAGAAATCCTGTCGGATCTTGATGGACAATGCATTTTTGCTGACGATCAAAGAGATGAAGCAGGCCTCCGTATTCCTGCAACTCATTTTGAAGTGCTGCCACGATGTGTTGGAATTGCTCTTGGAGTTTCATAGTTAGGAATTAGGTTTGGGATGCTTGATCATTTGGGCTTGAAGGACAGACGCGATTCCATTTTTGCCTCCACTGATGGATTCAGATATCGTATTCGTGAGGAAAAAATTATACATTCCGGACTTATCGGCATTTCCCGTAGCGCCTTGCAGCATAGGCTCGAGTGCCTTGTCCAGCATTTGACGCCACATGATGGCTTCAAACTGCTTACAGGAGTCGGCAATTTTTGCATCTTCCTTGGAGGCATTTTTGCCGGGCTCGGTTTTTGAAAGAGACGCATCCTGCAGCGCCAGGGGAGAGATTTGAGGTGAGATGGCGGAGATATTCATATTAGTTTAGAACAAGTTCCGCTTGAAGTGCTCCAGCGCGCTTCATGGTTTGAAAAATCGACATCATATCTCGCGTAGACACCCCCAATGCATTAAGAGCCGCAGCAACGCGCTCTATGGTTGGGGCTTCTTCCACAAGTTTAAAGCCACCTTTCTGCTCATTGACGTTCGTGGTTGTGCTAGGCAGGACAGCCGTTGTTCCACCACTAAAGGCCCCGGGCTGGCTGGCCGTGAGTGTGGATGCGATAGATATCGTAAGCGATCCATGACTGACTGCGACCTTGGACACACGAACATTAGAAGTAGCAACGATCACACCGGTTCTTTCATTGATGACCACACGAGCCGCGCTATCGGGCTCCAACTCGATACCGCCAATACTGGCTAGAAAATTGACTTCGTATGAACTGTAATCTGGAGGAACGATAACATTAACGGTCCTCGCATCCTTGGCGACGGCAGTATTAGGAAAAATGCGATTGATAGCTTCTGCCATGCGGGCTGCGGAAGTGTAGTCCGCCTCGCGAAGCATCAGGTTCAGCGATCCATTGTGGACGACTTCGGAAGAGATTTCGCGTTCCACGATAGCCCCATTGGGAATCGTAGCAACGGTTGGGTGGTTTTTTTGAACAGTTGCGCCTCCAGGACCACCTGTGCCGCCTAAAAATCCTCCGACGGCAATGGCGCCTTGAGCTACGGCATAAACAACCTTGTCAGCGCCTTGCAATGGAACCTGCAAAAGCACTCCACCTTGAAGCGACTTGGCATCACCAATGGAGGAAACGGTCACATCGATGCGCGAACCGGGGCGAACGAAAGGCCCGATTTCGGATGTGATCATGACTGCCGCCACGTTGCCAGATTTGATTTTATCTTGAGGCACGTTGATTCCGTAATTTTTGAGCGCATTGGCTATCGATTGAAGTGTCGAGTCGATCTTACTGTCACCCGTGCCAGCAAGACCCACAACGAGCCCATATCCATTAAGTTGGTTATCCCGCGCGCCTTCCACATCAATGAGATCCTTGATCCGGGATCCCCCTGTGCTATTCAAAGTGATTGGGCTGGCATCAGCAACTTGGGCTTGAAGGTGACCACCAACAAGAGCGGAAATAACGGTCAGGATGAGAATTTTTTTCACGTTATGTTAGAGTGGTTTAACTTTTTCCCAAGCACGAAGGAGCCAACCTTTTTTCTGCGCATCGGACAAATCTCCCTCGGGCACGAACTCGACCTGGGCATCGGCAACCTGGGTGGACAGAATGGTGTTGTCGGCCTTCACATCAACCGGGCGAACGACTCCACGAAGGTAGGCGTATTGGGTTTCCTTGCCTGCCTTGATGATCTTTGCGCCTTCGATAACCATATTGCCGTTCGGAAGCACATCGACCACCGTGACGGAAGTGCGGTTCGTGACAGTGATAGAGTTGGACAAATCCCCGCCCCCAGTCCACTCGGATTTAGCGGCTAGATCAAGTGTCGGAATGGTGACATCCCCTTCCTTGACTACCCCGCCAGTTCCCTTACTTAACCAAGAAGGCAAAGCTTGGACAAATCCGTTTAATGTCGCGTTTAGAGCAGGGAAAATACCAGCCCCGCCTTGGACACTGTCGTAAGTTTTGATGCGGGCTGTCTGCAGGGAGGATGTATCTTCCTGCACCACAATCGTGAGGATATCCCCGATATTGCGGGCCCTCGAGTCCGCAAACATGCTTTGCTCGACATTTCCAGCTTTTACCCAAAGGGAGGCGGCATGGGATTCCGTTGAGACCATAGAGACCATGGCCAAGACCCCAGCGGAAAATACGATGCGTTGACTCAATTTCATTTGCATTATCAAAATTTGACTTGGACGGTGTTAAGATTGATCACCTTGGCGGAAAATTCTTTGCGGCTGTCCAGATTTCGCACGCTTACCATCTCACCAGCCCCGCCGTTGCCGAGGGAAATTCCCTTCATAGAAATATTCATTGATCCCTCCGCCACAACGACATCAACTAACTGGCCTTTCCTCACCAATGGGCGAAGTGCAATATCTCTCCAACTCAGCGGGCGTTCTTGGCTCACGGTTTGGGCCATTTCGTAGATGGAAAGATCTGTATTTGCAGGCACAAAGGATAATTTTTCGCTCAAAATATCGAAGCTTTTAGGCGTGCAAATAGAGCCATCTGGAATTTCACCCCGATCGAGACGACGCGTGGAAAACCAGATCGGCCGCCAGATCTGGGCGCGAAGAGAGAGTTGCCAATCCCCAACGGCCTTGCCATTAGATTCGATGTGAAAACGGACCTGCGAAGTCGAGGTGAGACCGCCATTGGGTGCCAAGTCTAAGACAAGTTTCCAATCTTTTGCGTTTTTGATTTCTATGGGTTTCCAAGGTTGCAGGAAGGAGAGCTTAAGATCGCCCTCGATGGAATACCGAGCGATCAACTCGCGCTGAAGAGCAACGATGACATCCCGTTCAATGATGGTGGATTCCCCGCTAGAAGTGACTACCGACGGGGCTTGGGAATCAGGTTCAGCATTGCCAAACTGGGACGCAGGAGATGATTGAGCGGGCGCGTAAGCCACTGGCGATAAAATGCTCCCGAGCTCGCTTGCCGAGAGTGTGGCAAGCGATAATGCAGAAACAAAAAATGCCGAAAAAACTTTCATTATCTCTTAATGTTATTCGTGAGTTCCATCATCTGATCCGATGTTTGGATCGCCTTCGAATTCACTTCGTAGGCCCGCTGGGCGAGAATCATATTCACCATTTCCTCAGCGACGTTGACGTTGGAAGTCTCAAGGTAGTTTTGCAAAAGCGAGCCGAATCCAGCCTCAGCCGGATTACCCAGAGTGGGAGTCCCGCTCGAGGGAGTTTCTTCCAGCAAATTGCCGCCCACGCTACGAAGACCTGCCGGATTATTGAAGCGGACAAGTTGCACTTGGAAGTTCTGAGATCCACCTGGCGTCTGAACCGTGACTTGACCATTCGTCGAAATACTCACGTTTTGTGCGTCCACCGGAATCGGCTGGAAACCGCTCAGCAGCGGCAATCCATCATTGGTCACGACGCGTCCATCAGAAGCAATCTTAAGCCCGCCATCACGGGTGTATGCCGTGGTGCCGTCTGGACGCTGCACTTCAAAAAAACCATCACCTTGGATCGCTACGTCCATCTTTTCACCGGTTTGCGTCACTTGGCCCTGCGTATAGATTTTTGCCGTTGAGGCGACACGGGAGCCATTCCCGACTTCAACGCCAGCGGGAACTAGGTTGCCAGATCCCTCTTCAGCTCCGACGGCACGCTTCTTTTCGTAAAGCATGTCTTGAAACTCGATCTTATTCTTCTTGAAGCCCGTTGTATTCACGTTCGCAAGGTTGTTTGCGATCGTGTTGAGATTCATTTGCTGTGCTTCCATTCCGGTGGAAGCTGTTTGAAGTGCTCTTAGCATAGTAGTGGTAGGTTAAGCAGTCGGTGTGCCAAGTGTGCCGATGGCCTTTGAGATGAGATCATCGTGCGAGGTCATGGCACGTTGAGCGGCTTCGTAAGCACGAGAAACGGCGATCATATTCACCATTTCAGCCATCGGAGTCACATTACTAGCCTCGATCGCCCCCTGAGTCACAACCACCTTTTCGAGGGGTGTGGGCTCGAGTCCGGCGGGGGGCTCAAAAAAACCACCCTCAACGCGTGTGAGGCCATCGGTTTTATCAAAATTATAGACAGGAAACTTTCCTAACTGATTGTTGCCTTGAGACATGGTTCCATCACGGGCGATGGTGAGAGGCCCCTTCTCGGGATCGATCGTGATGGGGCCAGAATCCCCAAGAACAGTCAACCCCTGCTTGGTCACGAGGGTATTTTCAGAGTTAAATTGAAACTCACCATCACGAGTGTAGAGATTTTTACCGTCAGCTCCCTTGACTTGAAAAAAGCCGGGGCCATCAATCGCCAGATCCGTCCCCTTCCCAGTTTCCTTGATGTCACCGGGCGAAAAATTCACACTCGTTTTCTGCGTGGGCATTCCTCCCGTGTGGCGAGCAGCCGAAACACCATCGGGCGCATACTGGGGCTTCAGCTTTTCATCGGTTTCGACAGCGAAATTCGACTTCTTGAATCCAGCCACACTAGATGAAGCAAGATTTTGAGAGATAGAAGCTTGCCATTTTTCTAACGTGGAAAGCGATGCCGCAGCGGTGTAAATTCCCTCGATCATAGTGCGTTTTACACAGCATCGAACGTGCCATCTCCTTTTACCTAGGGAAAATCGGGAGAAAATCGGAACCAGTAGGCATATTTTGCCTGAGTCCCAAAACAAACTCAAAGCTCCGGCGTGAGATTGATCTCTTGCGAAAAAGGAGTTTTTGGGAATAAATGGCGCTCGACCAATTTTCGTACGTTCCACATGAGCTTTTCCAGACAGTTTGATAAATCGCTTCGAGAGAAATCTCCGTTACTTCGGGGGTTTGAGCAATTGCTTGATCCGATGGAAAACGGGGCGCTGGAATCTCTGGCCGCACGATCGAGCGCGGTGACCCGACGGCATTTTGGAAAGACGATGCGGCTTTTCGCGCCCCTGTATCTCTCCAATGAATGCATAAACTCCTGCACGTATTGTGGTTTTTCACGCGAAAACGCGATTCAGCGCGTGACATTGGAGCTGGATCAAGTGGAGACCGAAGCCCGACACCTGACCGCCGAGGGCTTCCGAAACATTCTCCTCGTCGCTGGCGAGCATCCCAAATTTGTCTCCGGACCCTATTTAAAAATGTGCATCGAACGACTGCGTCCGCACATCCCCTCGCTTTCGATCGAAGTCGCGCCGATGGAAACAATCGACTACCTCCCCCTCGTCGGCGCCGGAGCGGAAGGGCTTGTTGTTTATCAAGAGACCTATCATCGCGAGACCTATGCCCAAGCGCATGTGAATGGGCCAAAAAAAGATTTCGACTGGCGGCTAGATTGCCCTGAACGCGGTCACGAAGCTGGCTTCCGCCGGATCGGCATCGGCGCGCTTTTCGGGCTTTGGGATTGGAAGTTTGAGGCGATTGCCCTCGCCGCTCATTTGGAATACCTGCAGAAAGTCTGCTGGAAGTCCCAACTCACCGTCAGCCTGCCCCGCCTCCGCCCTGCTGCTGGCGAATACGAACCTCAGCATCCGCTCGCCGATCGCGAATTCATTCAGCTGATCTGTGCGCTCCGGGTCACCTTTCCCACTGTGGGCATCGTTCTCAGCACACGGGAACCAGCCCCCCTGCGTGACTTACTGGCTCCGATGGGCATCACGATGATGAGTGCTGGGAGCCACACGGAACCTGGCGGCTACACCGGACAGGGCCGCGAAGCCCTGCATCTGACCGTCAAAGGAAAAATCGTTCCGGATAGCGGCGGCGATGCGGCCACGGAGCAATTCTCGATTTCCGATGACCGCGATGCGCGTAGCATTGAAAATCTCCTCACTCAACTCGGGCTGGATCCGGTTTGGAAGGATTGGGACAGCGCCATATTGGGAGCGGCATGATCGAGATTTTCATCAATGGAGAATGTCGCGCGCTCCCGACCATTCAAACGATCTCCGATGTCGTTGGCGCATTGAATCTCGTTCCCTCAATGATCCTCATCGAACACAATGGCAACGCACTCCGACGCAGCGAGTGGTCAAGCACTCCCGTGACGCACCACGATCGACTGGAGATCCTGCAGGTCGCTGCCGGCGGTTGAGGGGAGAATTGTTACAGATTCGTAACACTTCAAGGATTCCCGTAAGGCCTTGCACAGCGTGACTTGGTTCCGCACCCATGACAAAACGCTACCGTACGGGATGGATATCTGATGTCCATTTAGGAACGCGGGGCAGCAAGGCCGCTGCGCTGCTCGAGTTCCTCAGAGACACAGAATTTGAGAAACTCTACCTTGTTGGTGACATAGTCGATATATGGGCTCTCCGACGCGGTATTTACTGGCCGCAAGATCACAACGACGTCATTCAAAAACTGCTCCGCAAAGGCCGCAAGGGCACGGAGATCATCTACATTCCTGGCAACCACGACGAGTTCCTTTCGGGGTTTCATGGCAATTATGCCAGCGTGACACTTCAGAAAAATGCGATTCACACCACCGCGGATGGACGCCGACTTCTCATCATGCACGGCCATGAGCTCGACAACGTGGTTCAAAACCTAGGCTGGCTCGCCCACCTCGGAGATATCGGCTACGTCATGCTCATGCGCTGCAATGGTGTCGTGAATTTTTTCAGGCGCCTCATGGGGCTCGGACACTGGTCACTGAGTGCCTACGTGAAGGCGGAAGTGAAAAACGTCGTCAGCTTTATCGGAAAATTTGAACATTCGATCGTCCGGTATGCGCGCGACTACAAGGTCGATGGCGTTCTCTGCGGGCACATTCACACGGCCGCCGAGCGAGAGTTTGAGGGCATCGCCTACTACAACTGTGGAGACTGGGTGGAAAGCTGCACAGCTATCGTGGAGGAATCCGATGGTCGGATGTCCCTCCTCCGTTTTGACCCTCATGCCGAAAGCACGAGCGTCTTAAACGAATCTCCCGAACCAATCCCTTCACTTGGATAACTCGAGCATCCGGCGAACGGAACGTTCGGCCTTGCTGCGAACATCCTCTGGGATGTGGATCTGGGGCTCGAGCGTAGCGAGACAGTCGCGCAGCTTCTCGAGCGTGTTCATTTTCATGTAGCGGCAGTCCGCACAGGCGCACTGGTCGGTCGGGCCAGCGATAAAGTTCTTCTGCGGCACCTCACGGCGCAAGCGATGAAGCATGCCACTTTCCGTTACAATGATAAAATTCTTCGCCGGATTATCCCGACAAAACGTGACCATTTTTTCTGTCGAACAAACCTCGTCCGCAAGCATCCGAACAGCGTGAGTGCACTCGGGATGAGCCACCACAAGGGCATCCGGGTGCTCGGATTTGATACGGCTAATGCTGTCGCGAGTGAACTCCACATGCACATAGCAACTGCCTCGCCAGAGATCCATTTTGCGACCAGTTTGCTCCATCACCCAAGCGCCGAGATTTTGATCAGGCACAAAGAGGATATTGCGATCCGGCGGGGCGGCCTCCACGATTTTTACAGCGTTGCCACTGGTCACGATCACATCGGCCAACGCCTTCACACCCGCACTACAATTGATATAAGCGATGACGTAATAGTTTTTTTCACGATGCTCGGCGAGGTAGTCGGCGAGTTTCTCGGCAGGACAGGAATCCGACAGCGAGCAACCAGCATTGATGTCGGGGATGACAACGGTTTTTGACGGACTCAAAATCTTAGCCGTCTCACCCATGAAGTGAACCCCACAAAAAGCAATCACATCAGCGGAGGTTTCGGAGGCCTTGAAGCTCAGGCCGAGGGAATCCCCAACAAAATCGGCGACTTCCTGGATCTCGGCAATCTGGTAGTTGTGAGCCAGAATCACGGCATTCCTCGCTCGCTTGAGTTCCTTAATTTCTGAAATGAGATCGTGGGATGCTGTCATCATGTCCCGAAAGATGCGCGATCAGGGGACCGCAATCAAGCACGGCATGATTGACCGCAGGCATGGAATTCCGTAATCCTCAGTCCGTGAAAAATCCACGCATTCTCCTCCTCGCCGGTATCCTTGCTCTTTCCGCTGCCTGCCAGTCGACACCTAAAACTTATGTCTCCACATTTGATTCCGTGGATTTGAACAAAGACGGCCGCTTGTCTAAGGAAGAAGCGAATAATTACCTCGTTCTCGGGGTCTTTGACGTTCTGGACGACAACCACAACGGCGAACTGACACTTATCGAAGCCTCCGCCGACAAGGATGCCACGATTGCTTCTGAGTTTAAAAAACGCGATAAAAATGGCGATGGCGTGATCACCCGCGCCGAAGCCCTGGATTTCGGTCTCAAACAAGGAATCGCGAGCAAGGTCTTCCCTCAGGTGGATACAAATAAAGACGGCTATCTCTCGAAAAAAGAGGTCCATGTCTATTACGCCGCACGCGAAGACAACCCGTTCTGATTTCTTCATCCCCCCATGGAATCGCCCATCGAGCCGGCGCCCACACTTGGTAACCGCTACACCGTCGATAGAGAAATCGGATCCGGTGGTGGAGGGTCTGTTTATCTTGCGCATGACGCCGTTTTAAACCGATGGGTTGCCATCAAGCGAATCCATGACGACGGCGGCAACGCGAATATAGCTGCAGCAGTTCGCGAAGCCACCCAACTCGCCAGCCTCCAGCATCCCAATATCGTCACCATCCACGACTTCTTCAAAAGTGGGGAAGACATGCTCGTGGTCATGGAACATATCTCCGGGCAAAATATCGATCAACTCGAGGGCCCCATGCCTGTCGATTTTTTTGTGGATTTTGCACGCCAATGCTTGAACGCACTTGGCGCGGCTCATTCGGCGGGGATTGTGCATCGCGATATCAAGTCAGGGAATATCATGCTCGCGCGACTGCCCTCCGGCGACTTTCAGGTCAAGCTACTCGACTTCGGTTTAGCAAAGGCACAACCCGAACCCATGCTTCAAACAATGGATCAGTCGGGCGCTGTTCTCGGATCCATTTTCTCGATGGCTCCGGAGCAGTTTAACTGTCAACCGCTCGATCAGCGAACCGACCTCTATTCTCTAGGATGCGTCTTTTATCAGGCGCTCACAGCGGAGCGGCCATTCAAGGGAAAAACCTCAGCTAACGTGATCGCTGCCCATCTTCAAAACGACTTCCTGCGACTTTCATCTCTGCGACCCGACGTGCCGAGCGGGCTTTGCTCCTGGGTCGAAAGACTATTTGCCTGTGATCCGTCACACCGCCCACCAAGCGCCAGCGCAGCAGCGGAAACCCTAGCTCAAATACCGCTCACCCCCCCTCCTGCTCTGCGCCCCACCCTGCAACCTCCACCAGCACCAGTCAAAAGCGCCCGCTTTTTTACGTCCGCTCAATTGGCGGTTGCCGCTCTTTCGCTTCTAGCTGTTCTCAT
>Ga0214919_10012075_pt1 | contig 10680 bp, 7 predicted proteins | sample LL1503_MetaG_FD_177994 | JGI IMG/M metagenome (GOLD analysis project Ga0214919, IMG submission 177994) | Freshwater microbial communities from Lake Lanier, Atlanta, Georgia, United States - LL-1503 | ecosystem: Environmental > Aquatic > Freshwater > Lake | place: USA: Georgia | collected 2015-03-15 | reverse complement strand
ATTTTGGTAGAACGCCCAGCGCGCAAAGATGCCACTGAAATGGCGGGCCGCACCGAGTGCAACCGGGTGGTCAACTTTCCAGCCGGCCCCAATGGCATGCGCTTGGTGGGTCAGATGGTCGATGTGAAAATTGACACCGCTTTGTCGCATTCATTGCGCGGCGAGTTGGTTCTCACAGAATCAACACTGTCCACGCTTTAAATAATGGCGGCGAAAGTCGCCGTGTTCAATGCGCGGCCGACCCGCCAAGGACCAGTTGTACACATAGACTTGCGCAGTCACAGTTTGCGGCCCTTCAGGGTGCTTCCATTGCACCTGAATGGGCACGCGCAAGTACATGGAGTTTTCAATTGAATCAGGGTCCACTTCTTCTAAGTCATCCAAACGCTGCCATTGCGCTGGCTCAATTTGGTACAACTCGCCCAACACAGGGCCGAGGGCTTGCGCCCATGCACCCTGCACACTGAGTGCCGGATATTCGCCCATGTCAAACAAGGCGGCTTGAACATGGGCTTCGCCCAAACAAGTTGCACCTGCCATGTGGTGGTGGTTACTCAGGCCCGACAGCAAGCTGCCGTAAACAAACAAAAGATTTTCAGAATTCATGCTTTGCTTCAAGGAGTGGCCTCGCATCTTTTGCGCTTGAGCCAAAAATGAACGGTCCATCAGCTTAAATCATTTTCTTTCGCAGCATTTTGCGTTAAAGTGATTTGATGAGAGCAGAACAAAATGAGCGCGTCACGCGCATTGGCCCCGGCACCCCTTGCGGGCAAGTCATGCGCCACTACTGGCACCCAGTGGCCTTGCTGGATGAGTTCAATCCCGCACTAGATCCTCGCATGGGCATACGCCCTGTCAAGGCCGTCAAGTTGCTAGGGCAAGATTTGGTCTTGTTCAAAAACGCACAAGGCGAATTTGGTTTACTTGACCGCGACTGTCCGCACCGAGGAGCTGACCTGGCCTACGGCCGCAATGAAGGCGATGGCCTTCGATGTCCCTTCCACGGTTGGAAATTTGACGTCACAGGCCAGTGCCTAGAAACGCCAGCCGAGCCCCAAGGCAGCGTGTTGTGCACCCGCATCAAGCAGCGCAATTACCCCGTCCAAGAACGCAGCGGCATTTTGTTCGCATGGATGGGCGCTGAAGGCAGTACCCCGCCGCCCTTGCCAGAGGTCGATTGTTTCAAAGCACCTGGCACACACACCTTCGCATTCAAGGGCTTGTGGCATTGCAATTGGCTGCAAGCATTTGAAGTGGGCATCGACCCTGCCCATGCTTCTTTCTTGCACCGTTTTTTCAACGACGCCTCACTTGAAGACACTTACGGCAGGCAATTTCGCGGCGCCAGTGCTGGCGACATAGAAGGTGAAAAATGGCCCATGACAAAGGTCATGCGCGAATTTGACAAGCCCGATATTTCTTTCAGTGAAATGCCCTATGGTTTTAAACTGACCACCCTCAGGCCTTTGAACGAAAAACTCACGCACGTTCGAATTACCAATGCCATGTTTCCCAACACCTTTGTCATACCTTTGTCGGAAACCATGACCATCACCCAAATGCACGTGCCCGTAGACGACACGCGCACTTACTGGTATGCGGTGTTCACCAGCTTTGCCGATCCTGTCAACAAAGAGGCCATGCGCAACCAGCGCTTAGAAGCCGTCACTTTGCCCGACTACATTCCAAAATCTGGCCAGCACAACCAGTGGGGCTTTAACCCAGAAGAGCAAATGACGCGCACCTTTTTAGGCATGGGCGAAGACGACATCAATGTGCATGATCAGTGGGCTTGCGAAAGCATGGGCGCCATCCAAAACCGCACGCGCGAACATTTGGGCACCTCCGACAAAGTGATCATTGCCAATCGGCGTATTTTGGCCAAAGCCATTGACGATGTGGCCGCGGGTTTATTGCCGCCAGGTTTTGCCAACCCTGAAGTGGCCGCTACGCGCATAGGGCCCGACACCGTAGACGGCATTGCACCTGCCCAGCATTGGCAAACATGGTCGACTGACACCATGCATGCCAAACGCGATGGTGCACCTTGGCATGCTTCATTGACCCAAGCCGCATGAATTTAAAACGCATCAGCTTTGCCGAACAATGCGGCCAGAACACGGCTCACAGGCAAGCTGAAGTTCAACGGGTTCTGGCACTGGCCCAAGCCTCGGGCCTTGAATGGATACGTTTGGTGTGGTGCGATGTGCACGGCAGTTTGCGCGGCAAAACATGGGTCACCTCCGAGTTGGCCACCGCCTTCGCCGAAGGCATGGGCATGGTCAGCACCCTCCTGCTTAAAGACACTTCCGACCGCACGGTGTACAAAGTGTTTGAGGCCGATCTCAAAAACGAATTGCCCGGATTTGAAGGCGCCAGCAATGTCATGCTGCTGCCCGATCCTGCCACTTTCAAAATACTGCCTTGGGCCGAAAAAACCGGTTGGCTTTTGTGCCAGCCATGGTTTCCCAATGGTCAAGCCGTGCCCTATGACTCGCGGCGCATTTTGCAAAGCGCACTTGAAAAACTGGCCGCCAAAGGCTGGGGCATGAAATGCGGTCTTGAAGTTGAGTTTCACATTTACAAACTCAAAGATGCAGAACACGCAGGCGATGCCGACCCTGCGCAGGCTTCGTGGCCAGGACCTGCGCCCCAAGTCAGCATGATCCATCCTGGCTACAACTTGTTGAATGAGTTGTGGTTTGACCGCGCAGAACCTGCGCTCAGGATTGTGAAACAAACCGCGCAAGACTTAGGCTTGCCCTTGTTGTCTTTAGAAATTGAACTCGGCCCCAGCCAAGTTGAGGCGGTGTTCAAAGTCACCGATGCCATGACGGCTGCCGACAACATGGTGTTGTTCAGAAGCGCCGTCAAACAAGCTTTGCGGCGCGCCGGCTACCACGCCACTTTCATGTGCCGGCCGCCCTTTGACAACATCATGAGCAGTGGTTGGCACCTGCACCAATCGCTTTACGACTTGTCTTCTGGAAACAATCTTTTTGCACGGACTTCACCACCAGACATTCAAGAAGCCCACGCTCTTCGGGCCAGCGATGCTCGTCACACGCTGTCCAACATAGGCGCACACTTTTTGGCAGGTTTGTTGGCACATGGCCAAGGCATGACGTCTTTGTGCACCACCACCGTGAATGGCTTTGGCCGCTTCAAACCCAACGCACTCGCACCGCAAGCCATTTTGTGGGGGCATGACAACCGGGGCGCCATGCTCAGAGTGGTTGGCGGTGCAGGCGACGCTGCCACACGCATTGAAAACAGATTGGGCGAGCCTGCTGCCAACCCCTACCTGTACATGGCCTCGCAAATTTTGGCCGGATTAGATGGCATTCAAAATTCTTTGATCGCACCCGAGGCCACAGAAACACCCTATGCCCAGGGCGGCTCGCGCCTACCGACCACCTTGGGCGAAGCGCTGACACACTTAGACGCAGACGCGGTTTTGAATGCAGGCTTGGGCCGAGATTTTGTGCGCTATTACCAACGCATCAAACAGTCAGAACAACATCGCTTCAATGACGCAGAAGACCCTGTTGAATTTCAGCGGCGCGAATATTTCAGCCGCATTTAAAGCAAGCCCAGCGCCAAGCTGCTGGGCAACTTAGAGCTTCGGCTGTCAGCGCTTCATGCCGGGGAATCCCCCGCCGCCCATGCCACCCAAGCCGCCCATGCCTTTCATACCGCCTAAGCGCTTCATCATTTTCATCATGCCGCCGCCCGACATTTTTTTCATCATGTCTTGCATCTGCTCAAACTCTTTGAGCAAGCGGTTCACCTCTTGCACTTGAACGCCCGCGCCCATGGCAATTCGGCGCTTGCGCGTGGCCTTGATGAGTTCAGGCTTGCTGCGCTCCTTGAGCGTCATGCTGTGAATGATGCCTTGCTTGCGGGCCATGTCTTTTTCTGCTTTGCCCAAATCCATGCTGCCCGCTTTGGCTGCCAGCTGGCTGGGCAACTTGTCCATCAAGCTCGACAAACCCCCCATCTGTTTCATTTGCTGAATCTGAGCCAAAAAATCATTCAAATCAAAGCCATTGCCGCTTTTGACTTTGGCTGCCAATTTTTGCGCGGCCTCCATGTCAATGCCGGCCGTGACTTGCTCCACCAAGGCCAAGATGTCGCCCATACCCAAAATGCGGCCGGCATGACGCTCTGCATCAAACACTTCGAGGCCGTCAATTTTTTCGCTGGTACCGGCAAACTTGATGGGAGCGCCGGTCATTTGTCGCACTGACAAAGCAGCTCCGCCGCGCGAGTCGCCATCCATTTTGGTGAGCACAATGCCGGTGAGTGGCAGCGCATCGCTGAATGCTTTGGCCGTGTTGGCAGCGTCTTGACCTTGCATGGCATCGACCACGAACAAGGTTTCTACCGGATTCAAAACGGCGTGTAGTTCGCGAATTTCGGCCATCAAGGCTTCGTCAATGGCCAAGCGACCCGCTGTATCGACCAAGAGCACATCAAAGAAATGTTTCCGTGCGTAGTCTATGGCCGCGCGCGCAATGTCCAAGGGTTTTTGATCGGGTGAGCTGGGAAACCACTCAGCACCAGCTTGCGCCGTGACAGTTTTCAACTGCTCAATGGCCGCAGGTCGGTAAACGTCGCCAGACACGGTGAGCACTTTTTTCTTGCGCTTTTCAATCAGGTGTTTGGCCAACTTGGCGGTGGTGGTGGTTTTACCCGCACCTTGCAAACCCGCCATCAAAATCACGGCAGGCGGTTGCGCCGCCAAATTGATGTCGGCCACACCATGGCCCATGGTGGCGGCCAACTCGCGGTTCACGATGGCCACCAAGGCTTGGCCCGGCTTCAAAGAACCTAGAACCTCTTGACCCAAGGCTTTGTCTTTCACACGGGCAATAAAATCTCGCACGACTGGCAGCGCCACGTCGGCTTCCAAGAGCGCCATGCGCACCTCGCGCAGCATGTCGGACACATTGGATTCCGTGATCCGCGCTTGTCCACTGATCTGCTTAACGAGTTGCGAGAGTTTGTCGGTGAGAGCGGAGGCCATAAAGAAAATTTTTCATAAACCGCTAGCTTTTGAGCCCATTGCCAGATTGCAGCGGCTCAAAACGCTAAACTAGGAAGCATGATTTTAGCCAGTCCCTCTGAATTGGCGATGTGGTTGACCGTTTTAACCGTCATCGCCTATGGCATTCCTGCTCTTATAGCCGATCGAATGGGCCCCAACTTGACCCGTCGTTACCTGTGGCTGGCTTGGGTCATGCACGCTTGCACGCTGGGGCTGGGCTTGTGGGGCGATACGCCCCGATTTGGTTTTGCGCCGGCTTTGTCCGTCACCATCTGGTGGGTCTTAACAGCTTACACAGTAGAGAGCCAATACTTTCCAAAGTTCAAAGCGCGTTGGGCCATGGCGGCTTTGGGCAGCGCCGCAGTGGCGCTGTCTTGGTACTTCCCTGGTCAAGCACTTCAGGTGTCTGCCTCTATTTGGCTGCCCCTGCACTGGGCTTTGGGCATTGCGTCGTATGGCATGTTTGCAGCGGCTGTGGTTCACGCAGCCCTGATGACCAGCGCCGAAATTGAAATTCGCAAAGGCAACGAAAACCAAAGCGGCTTGCCCTTGCTCACGCTTGAGCGCCTGATGTTCCGATTTGTGCTGATTGGCTTTATTTTGCTCACCTTCACCCTCATTGCAGGCTTTGTTTTTGGCGAAGAGCTTTATGGCGCCGCGGGCATTCATTGGAAGTGGGATCACAAAACGGTGTTCTCTATTTTGTCTTGGCTCAGCTTCGGCGCTCTTTTGGTCGGGCGACATCAATTCGGTTGGCGGGGTCGGCGCGCTGTGAGGGTGCTCTACGCAGGGGCCGCTTTTCTGTTGTTCGCCTACGCCGGATCGCGGTTTGTGCTTGAAGTCATTTTGGGACGCAGCCTTTGAAATTTTTCATTTTTTTGCTGGCCATTTTGTTGGGCGTCTGGTTGTGGCGAAGGAATCGCCTGAATGCACTCAAAGAGAAACAACAAGACAAGCCAAACCAGGCCTCAACACAAGCCCAAGGGGGCGGCCAAGCCCATGCCAACGATGCCTTGCAACCACCAAGCGCCATGCACCCCTGTGATCACTGCGGCGTTCACTTGCCCGAAACCGACATGGTGAAAGGCAGCGCCGGTCGTTATTGCTCAGATTCTCACCGCCAAGCCTCAGGCGACAAGCCGAACTGAGCGTCATGAGCTTTGACATCTGGCAAAAGGGCTGGTGCCAAGGCGCTGAAAAATGCGAGTCCCCCAACTTTGGCCCACGCCCCCCAGATGCCCTGATTGATTTGTTGGTCGTTCACTCTATCAGCCTACCTCCGGGAGAGTTTGGCACAGGCGCCGTTCAACAACTCTTTACCAAGCAACTCGATTGGGAAGCCCATCCCTATTACCAATCCATTCGAGGCTTGGAAGTTTCCGCTCACTTTTTCATTGAACGTGCTGGCAAGGTTTGGCAGTTTGTGAGTTGCGAGCAACGCGCGTGGCATGCAGGTGTTTCAAATTATCGAGGACGCAGCAATTGCAATGACGACTCGATTGGCATTGAGTTGGAAGGCTTAGAGGGCAAGCTGTTTGAAGCGGCTCAATATGAAAGCCTGGCGCAACTTTGTTTGGCACTTGGCCAACAATATCCGATAGCGCACATAGCGGGCCATGAGCACATTGCACCCGGTCGAAAAAAAGACCCGGGCTCAGGTTTCGATTGGGCTTTGCTGAAGAAAATTGTGGCGTGGCCGCATCAGTATTTTCCCGAGAGCTGAGTTTTTTTGAAAATATTTCTTCATTGCATTTTTGCCATTTGACTGCACCGTTTTCGAAAATTTAAAGCGAAAGGGCTTCAAGTCAATTTGGCAACGCATTTATTTGCAAGCTTTTGCGAAGGCTATTGCAAGCAAACCCGCACCAAATCTAGAGTGTTTACAAAATGTGCAGATTTGATGCGGATTTCAAGCCATCTTTTTTTCGCCCCAAAACAGACTCACTTGCACGCTGTCTAAGCTCACCACAGTGCCTGGCTTGCTTAGACGCCCAGAAATTCCAAATACACTACCCCTAGTGGCTTGAATTCAACGTAGACCCCATATATAGTGTCTACACGCCAAAGTTACGGTCTAGTGAAAACCAAGAAAACCACCTCTTTGTCGAACCAAAATAATTTAAAACCGAACTGCCCCTGATCACAGAGAACGCCATGCAAATTGAGCTAAATCAAACGCCTTCCAACACCAGCTTATTGAGCAACCTGACAACATCTCAGACCCCCCCATCTGCAAGTCATGCCTTGGCCAACTACCAAATCATTCGCCGAAACGGGGCGGTAGTCCCCTTCGAACCCAACAAAATTGCCGTTGCCTTGATGAAAGCCTTTTTGGCCGTTCATGGCACACAAGGCGCTGCATCTGCCAGCGTGCGCGAAGTGGTGGACGGCCTCACGCAAGCGGTCATTCGCGCTTTGGTGCGCTCACGACCAGGCGGCGGCACTTTCCACATTGAAGATGTGCAAGACCAGGTAGAGCTGGGCCTTATGCGCAGCAGCAACCACGAAGTGGCTCGTGCCTACGTGTTGTACCGCGAGCGTCGCACGCAAGAGCGCGCCCAAGCCAAAGAACAAAAAGCGGCGGTCAGCAACCACCCCACACTTCATGTGCTCGATGGTGGCCAGCGCGTTCCCCTAGACATCAACTATTTACAAGGCCTCATCGTCAATGCCTGCCAAGGCTTGGGCAAAGACGTGCAGCCCGACCCCATCGTGTCCGAAACCATGCGCAACCTCTATGACGGCGTGCCCATGGAAGAGGTTTACAAGGCGTCCATCTTGGCATCTCGCACCCTGATCGAGAAAGACCCTGACTACACCTATGTCACCGCCCGCCTGCTCATGCACACCATTGCCAAAGAAGTCTTGGGCAAGGAAGTGCTGTTGAAAGACATGGCCGCTCACTATGTGGACTACTTCCCTGGGTACATCAAAAAGGGCGTAGAAAACGGCCTGCTCGACGAGAAACTCCTGCAATTTGACTTGCAAAAACTGGGCGCAGCCCTCAAAGCCGACCGCGATTTGCAATTTGACTACCTCGGCCTGCAAACTTTGTACGACCGCTACTTCTTGCACGTGCGCAAAACACGCATCGAGTTGCCCCAGTCCTTCTTCATGCGCGTGGCCATGGGCTTGGCCTTGGGCGAAGCCGACCGCGAAGCCCGCGCCATCGAGTTCTATGAAGTGTTGTCTTCATTCGACTTCATGTCCAGCACACCCACCCTGTTTAACAGCGCCGGTTTGCGCTCGCAGCTCTCGAGCTGCTACCTCACCACCGTGCCAGACGACCTCGACGGCATCTATGAGTCTATTAAAGAAAATGCTTTGCTGTCTAAATTTGCAGGCGGCTTGGGCAACGACTGGACACGCGTTCGCGCTTTGGGCAGCCACATCAAAGGCACCAACGGCGAATCACAAGGTGTGGTGCCCTTCCTGAAAGTGGTCAATGACACCGCTGTGGCGGTGAACCAAGGCGGCAAGCGCAAAGGCGCGGTCTGCACTTACCTTGAAACATGGCACTTGGACATTGAAGAGTTCTTAGAACTGCGCAAAAACACCGGCGACGACCGCCGCCGTACGCACGACATGAACACCGCCAACTGGATTCCCGACCTGTTCATGCGCCGCGTCATGGAAAATGGCACTTGGACCCTGTTCTCACCCTCCGACTGCCCCGATTTGCACGACAAATTTGGCATTGCGTTTGAAAAGGCCTATGTGGCCTACGAACAAAAAGCCGCTTCCGGCGACATCAAGCCCAGCCGCACCATCCAGGCCAACGACCTGTGGCGCAAGATGCTCTCCATGCTGTTTGAAACAGGCCATCCTTGGATCACTTTCAAAGATGCTTGCAACATTCGCTCGCCTCAGCAACATGCTGGCGTGGTGCACTCCTCAAACTTGTGCACCGAGATCACTTTGAACACCAGCGACACCGAAACTGCGGTGTGCAACTTGGGTTCTGTCAACTTGCCACAGCACTTGATGGACGGCCCCAACGGCAAACAAATCGACCATGCCAAACTGCAGCGCACCATCAAAACGGCCATGCGCATGCTCGACAACGTGATCGACATCAATTACTACGCCGTCAAGAAAGCACGCGACTCTAATATGCGTCACCGTCCTGTGGGCCTGGGTCTCATGGGTTTCCAAGATGCGCTTTACCAAAAGCGCGTGCCGTATGCCTCCCAAGAGGCTGTGGAATTTGCCGACACGTCCATGGAAGCCATCTGCTACTACGCTTACTGGGCGTCCACCGAGTTGGCTGCCGAGCGCGGCAAGTACTCCAGCTACAAAGGCTCCTTGTGGGATCAAGGCATCATGCCTTTGGACACCCTTGACATGCTCCAGAAAGAGCGCGGCGGCTATGTGGAAATTGACCGCAGCAGCACCATGGACTGGGATGCTTTGCGCAAGAAGATTGCCAAAGACGGCATGCGCAATTCCAACTGCGTGGCCATTGCACCTACCGCCACCATCTCCAACATCATTGGCGTCGACGCCTGTATCGAGCCATGCTTTGGCAATTTGTCTGTCAAGTCCAACTTGTCTGGCGAATTCACCATCATCAACAGCTACCTGGTGCGCGACTTGAAGCGCTTGGGCCTGTGGGACGATGTCATGGTCATGGACTTGAAGCACTTTGATGGCTCCTTGCGCCCCATCGACCGCGTGCCCCAAGAAATCAAATCCTTGTACGCCACGGCTTTTGAAGTGGAAACCACCTGGATTGTGGAAGCTGCTGCCCGTCGCCAAAAGTGGATTGACCAAGCGCAGTCCCTCAACATCTACATGTCTGGAGCGTCTGGCAAAAAGCTCGATGACACCTACAAGTTGGCTTGGTTGCGTGGCCTCAAAACCACTTACTACCTGCGCACCATCAGCGCCACACACGCCGAGAAATCGACCGTGTCCAACAACCAAATGAATGCGGTGTCGTCTGGCGCTGCATCCGGTGGCACCGCATCGAACGCGTCAGCAGCCTCGCAGTTTTCTGCGGTGCCCGCCACCGATGTGAAATTTACCGCCATTGACGATGTGGGCTGCGAAGCTTGCCAATGAATTTTTAAATTTTTAAATTCAAAAAAAATATTCAAGAGATCATCATTCAGAAATCAGCGCGAAAAAATTGAAGCGAACTTCGACTAGAAATTCAAAACAAGACGATGCAAAAGCACAACACTTTTTCGCATGATTTCATTTCATTTCAAAACATTGCTTTGCATTTCGTCCGCAAGCTTTCATAATTCATACATTGGAAATTTCTATGTTGTCCTGGGACGATTCATCTAAACCTGCATTGCAACCTGCAATGCCAAGCTTCCCCCCAAGTGGTCCATCTGCCGACCGCTTTGCCGATCTGTCTTCATTCAACACCACATCGCCCATGAGCACTGCCAGTCCAGTGATGTCACCATCTACTGCCGCAGCGCCAGCACCCTCAGGTGCCTCACGCCGTGTGAACGCAGCTGACAAGCGCATCATCAATGGCCAAACCGACGTCAACCAGTTGGTGCCCTTCAAATACAAATGGGCCTGGGAAAAATACCTCGCCACTTGTGCCAACCACTGGATGCCACAAGAAGTCAACATGACCCGCGACATTGCACTCTGGAAAGACCCCAACG
>Ga0214919_10012074_pt1 | contig 10681 bp, 12 predicted proteins | sample LL1503_MetaG_FD_177994 | JGI IMG/M metagenome (GOLD analysis project Ga0214919, IMG submission 177994) | Freshwater microbial communities from Lake Lanier, Atlanta, Georgia, United States - LL-1503 | ecosystem: Environmental > Aquatic > Freshwater > Lake | place: USA: Georgia | collected... | reverse complement strand
CTCAAGAATCTTATAATACAAATCTTGGAATTGGATATAAATTTCTAACAAAAATTAATAATATTAATTATTATTCTGACTACAAAACCCCAAACGAAAACTTAAATAGTCAAATTAATCCAGTAGTTGGTCTTGATGCTTCATTACCATTTGCTAAATTATCAAAAGAGTCTGAGCAATATTTAATTCCTAGAATACTTACTCGTTATTCTCCTGGAAAAATGACTAATGCAAGATCTAACGATACTTTATTAAATACTGATAATTTATTCTCAATAAATAGAATGAACTCAGATGAATTAATTGAAAAAGACTTATCTTTTAATATTGGACTAGATTGGATGTGGAAAGAAAAAATTATAAATAAAAACAAGCCTGCTGAAGCAGGTATTTCAATAGGTCAAGTTATAAAATTTAATGAGGATCCTGACATGCCAACAAAATCCTCTCTGCAAAATAAAAATTCTGATTTAGTGACTAAAGCAACTTACTTAAGTCCTGGCAATTTTGATGTTTCTCTTAAAAATACTATAGATAACGGTTTTAACCATATTTATTACAACGATCTAAATTTAAAAACTTTTTTGAAGGAAGGTGAAATTAATTTTAATTTCTATGAAAAAAATAGTCATATTGGAAATGAAAGATACGCAAAGGCAAATTTAACTTCTTATTTAACTGACAATACAAAATTAAAGATTGAAACAGATAGAAATCTAAAAACAGATTTAACTAATTCTCATAAACTTGGAATTGAAAATGAAAACGAATGTATAAGATATGGTTTTTATTTTCAAAAAAATTACTCATCGGATAAAGATTTAAGACCTGCAACTAGCATTTTCTTTGGCATAACATTGTTGCCATTTGGGGATAATTATACAACTGGAAATATAATACCTTCTATTGGTGGAAAACAAGTTTTTTAAACTAAATGAGTAAAAAAAAAATTTTTTTACTAATATTATTTTTTTTTATTTTTACTAATGCTTATGCAAAGCAGTTAACTAATAATGTAATAGTTTCAATTGATAATTCAATAATTACGGATCTTGATATTAATAAAGAAATTAACTTTTTAAAATTTATTAACAAAGATCAAGTTATTAATAACCCAGAAGTTTTTAAAAGAGAAATAATTAATAGTTTAGTAGATAGAAAAATTAAAGATATAGAAACCAATAATTTAAAAATTGAAGTACCAGAAAAAGAAGTAGAAAATAATTTATATAATTATCTTGAAAGAATGAAAATAAACAATGAAATTCTCAATTCTTTCTATAATCAAAACGAAATTGAGAAAGATTATTTAAAAAATATAATAAAAATTGATATGAAGTGGTCAAAATTAATCAGGCAAATGTATGAAAGCAGACTTAATGTTAATTTAACCGAAGTTAACAAAGAACTCGAAAAAGAACAAAAAAATACTGAAGATGATGAAAAATTAAAAAGACAATTAATTATCACTGAACAAAACAAACAATTAAATAAATTTTCAGTAACCCATTTAGAAAAAAGTAAAAAAAAGTATCTAATTAAATTTCTGTGAAAAAAAAAATTATAATTATTTTAGGAGATCCCAACAGTATCTCATCTGAAATCTTTCTTAAATCATTAAATTATATTAATAATACAAATCTAAATTTTATAATTATTGGAAATTATTACCTTTTAAAAAAACAAGCTAATAATTTAAACCTTAAAATAAATCTAAAATTTAACTTTTGTGAAATTGATAATTTAAAAAATGTAAAATTTAATTTTATTAATTTAAATTATAAACAAAAAAAACCCTTCGATTTAAAATCAAAAAAATCAGACGAATTTATTGAAAATTGCTTTAAATGTGCATTTTATATACTTAAAAAGAAAATAGCAGCTGGACTAATTAATCTTCCAATTAACAAATCAAAATTTACAAAAAATAAATATAATGGAATTACTGAATATATTGCAGACAAAACTAATAATAAAAATAAAGAAAATATGCTTTTGTTTAATGAGAACTTCTCTGTTCTTCCTCTAACCACGCATATTCCTTTAAAAGAAGTTTATAAAAAGATTACATATAAAAAAATTGAAAAAGCATGCAAAAATGTGAGTATTTTTTATTCCAAAAACATTAAAAGAAAAAAATTTAAGATTGGCATACTTGGTTTAAATCCTCATAACGGCGAGAATGGATATATAGGGACTGAAGAAAAAAAAATAATTATCCCAGCAATTAAAAAACTTAGAAAAAAATATCCTGTGATAGGCCCTCTATCTCCAGATACTAGCTTTTTACAAAGAGCAAAATTAAAAATTGATATTTTAATTGGTCATTATCATGATCAAATTTTAACAACTTTCAAAACTAAATTTGATCTTGATGCTATAAATATTACAATTGGTTTGCCATTTATTAGGATTTCCCCAGATCATGGCGTTGGAACAGAAATTGTTGGAAAAGGAATTGCTAATCCAGAAAGTTTTAAGAAAGCAATAAGGTTTTTTTCTAAATATAATGTTTAAACATAAAAAAAACCTTGGTCAAAATTTTTTAATTAATAAGGATATAATTAAAAAAATTGTAGACATAAGTAATATTAATAAAAATACTAATATAATTGAAATAGGACCAGGCTCTGGAAATTTAACAGATGAATTGTTAAAAAAAAACCCAAAAAAAATATTTGCAATCGAGTTTGATAAAGATTTAACTGATCATTTAGAAAAATTTAAAAATAAATATAGTAATTTTAATTATAAAATTGCAGATGCTTTAAGTTTTGAGGAAAAAAATATATTTAAAAAAAATTCAATAATTTTTGGAAATCTTCCTTATAATATCTCCTTAAAATTGCTAATAAAATGGATTTACTCTGAACCATGGCCTCCTTTCTATGATCAAATGATTTTGATGTTTCAGAAAGAAGTAGCGGAAAGAATTATAGCAACCCCTAATCAAAAAAAATATGGCAGAATTTCAATATTAACTGATACTAGACTAAATGTTAAATTTCATTTTAATATTTCAAAAAAAGACTTTAATCCTGAGCCAAAAATTGATTCCTCGGTACTATCTTTTACTCCTAAAAAAAATACTAATTTTAAATTAAAAGATTTAAATATTTTGTCGGATCTGACAAAAATTATATTCAATACTAAAAGAAAAATGATTTCTAAAACACTAAAAAAATTACTTAACGAAAAGGAACTTAAATTAATAGATTTTGATAATATTAAAAACCTAAGACCAGAAAATTTAGATTTTAGTTTTTACTATAAATTGGTTGATTTAATTAAAAGTAGACCTTAATTCTCTTTCAATCTTAACTATCTTGGTTATTTGCTCAAAACAATTTTCTAGGTTTTTGTTTACAACGATATATTTATAATCTTTCCAATGATTAATCTCATCTTTTGCCATTTTCATCCTTTGATTAATTAATTCCTTATTTTTTTCTTCTCTTTTTTTAAGTCTGTTTTCTAAATCATTAATGCTAGGTGGTAAAATGAAAATAGGCACAATGTCTAATGGCATTATTTTTTTAACTTGTTCTGTTCCTTGCCAATCTATATCAAATATATAATCTTTTCCCTGAACTAAATTTTCTTCTATTGGTTCTTTTAGAGTACCATAATAATTTCCAAATACTTTTGCTTGTTCTAAAAATTTATTTTGATTAGATAATTCTTCAAATTTATTTATACTAATAAAATTATAATCAACTCCATTTATTTCGTTTAATCTAGGAGTTCTTGTTGTATAAGAAACTGATATTTTGAAATTACTATCGCTTATTTCAATTTTTTTAGCTAGGGTAGTTTTTCCTGCCCCTGAAGGGGAAGATAATATTAAAATCAAACCTCTCTTTGATTTTGAAATCAAAAGAACTACTTTGCAGGATTATTCTCGATAAATCTTATTGCGTCACCTACCGTTAGTATTTTTTCAGCTTCTGAATCTGATATTTCGGAACCAAACTCCTCTTCAAATGCCATTACTAACTCTACTGTATCTAAACTATCTGCGCCTAAATCATCGATAAAACTAGCTTCATCTGTAACTTTAGCCTCATCAACACCTAAGTGTTCTACAATTATTTTTTTAACTTTTGCTGCAACATCGCTCATTTTTTAAACTCCCTTATTATTAATGATTCTTTCAATAAATGAATAAATTAAATAAATCAAGCCATATACATTCCACCATTAACATGGATGGTTTCGCCTGTAATATAACTAGAAAGATCTGAAGCCAAGAAAAGAGCACAATTAGCAATATCGTTACCTGTGCCTAATTTTCCCATTGGTATATTCTCTATAAGTTTCTTTTTGAACTCTTCATTGATATTCTTAGTCATTTTTGTATCGATAAACCCTGGTGAAATACAATTTATTCTAATATTTTTTTTCGCATATTCCTTTGCAAGACTTTTGGACATTGCAACTATTCCTGCTTTTGCACTTGAATAATTCGCTTGTCCAAAATTACCTGTATGGCCTACGATTGAACTAATATTAATTATAGATCCTGCATCTTGTTTCATCATTGCTTTAATAGAATATTTACAAATCAAAAATACAGCGGTTAAATTTATATTAATTACCTTATTCCATTCTTCATCAGACATTCTAATCGCAAGATTATCTTTCGTGATTCCTGCATTATTAATAACTATGTCCAACCCTCCTAATTTATCTTTTGCTTCTTTTACTAACTCTTCAATTTTTTGATGATTTTCTAAGTTGAAATTAACAGTTTTAATTTTTGGAAAATTACTTTGAATAGTCTTAAGATTTTCAACATTTGTTCCAATGGTAAATATATCGGCCTCTAATTTATAAAAACTTTCTAATATAGATAAACCAATGCCGGCGGTACCGCCAGTTATAAAAACTTTTTTATTTTTTAAATTAATTAAATTCATTAAATTGAGTTATATTATCAATTGTAGTTGTTGTAAGTTCTTTTCCTATTCTTTTTATCATACCCGTTAATGCTTTCCCTGGTCCTATTTCAATAAAATGTTTTACACAATTTTTTGTCATTAAATCTATAGTTTCTCTCCATCTGACGTGATGGGTAATTTGTTTTGTTAGCAAGGAGGGTATTTCTTTAAAATTATCAATAGTCTTAGCTGTTACATTAGAAACAATATTAATTTTTGGTTTAGAAAAGTTTGTTTTTGTTAAAATTTGATTCATCTTATCCGCTGAAGGCTTCATTAAAGAACAATGGAACGGAGCGCTAACCGGTAAGAGTATTGCTTTTTTACTATGAGTATTTTTTAAATCGTCTACTATCTTATTAATTTTTTCTTTGTTTCCACTTATAACTATCTGACCTGGACAATTATCGTTTGAAATTTCAGCAACCCCTTCAATAGATTTATTATTATTTATCACTGCATTTATTAAATCTATTTCTGCCCCTAATACAGCCGCCATAGCCCCAACATTTACTGGAACAGCTTCTTGCATTGATTTTCCTCTTTCTTTTAAAATTTTGGCACCATCTTTTAAAGTTAAAGAGTCTGAACAGATCAATGAGGTATATTCTCCTAAAGAATGTCCTGCAAAAAAACTATAATCTTTTAAATCATTTATTTTTTGTTTTCTTAGGGTTTTATAAATCGCTACCCCTACGGTCATTATGGCTGGTTGGGTGTTTTCAGTAAGATCTAAAGTTTCTTTAGGTCCATTTAAAATAATATTTGATAATTTAAAATCCAAAGCATCATCGACCTCATGAAAAACCTCTTTAGCTTCACTAAACACATCATAGAAATCTTTTCCCATGCCAACATACTGTGATCCCTGCCCTGGAAATACGATTGCTCTCATAATTAAGATAATTAAGTAAGTAATTATAACAAAATTAACACTGTTGTATTAAAAAAAAAAAATTATATATTGCCCTGACTTTCTCGACTTTAATATTAAGGTTGGGATGCTAATTAAAAGCAACCATAAGTTAAAATGAATTATTACGAACACACATACATAGCGTCTCAAAGCTTAAATAATAAAGATCTTTCTGATCTTCATCAAAAAATTGAAGATCTTATAAAAAAAAATAAAGGTAAAATTGAAAAAAAAGAGAATTGGGGTCTTAGACAGTTAGCTTATCCAATTAAAAATTTTAAAAAAGGGTATTATACAAATTTATACTTTTCTGGGGAGCCGGTAATTGTCCAAGAACTAGAAAAAATTGAAAGAATTGATTCAAATATTTTGAGATTTATGACTATTAGAATAAAAAATATTCCTGAGGAAAACTCAGAATTAGTTCAAAAAGAAGAAGGTAAATAATGAAAAGAAAAAATATTAAAAAGACTAAAAAGAATAATAATTCAAATTTAATGCTTTTCCAAAAAGCAACCACTAAATTTACAAGAGATTGTCCTTTGAGTGGGAAAGATGCTCCAGTAATTAATTACAAAAATTTAAAGTTACTTCAAAAATATATATCTGAAACTGGAAAAATGTTACCTAGCAGAATAACTTCTGTTTGTTATGCAAAACAAAAAGAGTTATCTAATGAAATAAAAAAAGCTAGAATATTAGCTTTATTACCATTTGTAGCGGATTAATCATGGAAGTTATTCTTTTAGAAAATATTAAAAAATTAGGAAAAATTGGCAGCAAAGTAAAAGTTGCAAATGGTTTTGCTAGAAATTATCTTTTAAAAAATAATAAGGCACTTGTTGCTTCAAAAGAAAATTTAGCTATTTTTGAAAAAAGAAGAGAAGAACTAAATAAAAAGAATAACGAACTAAAAAATGAAGCTGTAAAAATTCAAAAAGAAATTGATAAATTTGAATTAAAAATAACTAAAAATTCAATGGAAGGAGGAGCTTTATACGGCTCTTTAACTATTAAAGAAATTATTCAAAATTTAGAAACGCATAATTTTAAAAATATTTCAGCAAATATGATTGAACTTAAAGAGCAAATTAAAAGAATTGGTGATTATGTGGTAATAATAAATTTACATGCCGATGTTCAAGCTTCAATAAAAGTAAAAGTTGTTTCCGTTGAAAAAATAGTTTAGCCAAAAAGTTATAAACTTATCCACACTATTTTTTCAAAAATTATTCTATACTCGTAACCTAAATAAATTTAAATATTTCTATGAGTGCAGAAAATATTAGAATTTTAAACACCACTAAAGAATTACCCAATAATATAGAGGCGGAACAAATAATATTAGGATCAATTTTAGTAAATAATGAAATATTTGATGAAATCTCTACTATTGTTAATGAAAATATCTTCTTCGACCCTATTCATCAAAAAATATTTCATTATTTAAATAAATTAATAAGCAAAGGATTGCTTGCAAGTCCTATTACTTTAAAAAATTATCTAGAAAATGACCAATCATTAAAAGAGTTGGGTGGCAATGAATACATTGCAAAACTTACAAGACTTTCAACTTCTGCTTTTCAAGCTAAAGATTATGCGAAAGTAATTTATGATCTTCATTTGAGAAGAAAGCTCATTGAATTGTCTGAGAACACATTAACAGAAGCTAATAACAAAAATTTAGAGCATACTGCTGAACAATTAATAGAAGGAACTGAAAAAAAACTATTTGATCTTGCTGAAAGGGGAAAATTTGACAGATCATATATGTCTTTTGAAAAAGCTCTTGGCGAAACCGTTGATATGGCAATGCGAGCTTTTAAAAATGATGAAGGTATAGTTGGTGTGCCAACAGGACTTCGTGATTTAGATGAGAGGCTTGGAGGAATGCACAAAGGAGATCTGATTATCATTGCTGGTAGACCTTCAATGGGAAAAACTGCACTTGCAACTAATATCGCTTTCTATGCTGCAAAAAAAATAATGGAAAACAAACAAGGAAAGTCTTCCGTTGCATTCTTTTCCTTAGAAATGTCCTCTGAGCAATTATCAACTAGAATATTAGCTGAACAATCAAGAATTAGATCAAATGATATAAGAAGAGGAAAAATTACTCAGGAAGATTTAGAAAAATTTATTGAAGCTTCAAAAAATATTAATGACCTTCCTCTTTATATCGATGAAACCCCTGCTATTAAAATTTCTACATTAGCAAATAGAGCGAGAAGAATTAAAAGACTTCATGGTCTGGATTTAATTGTTGTCGATTACATACAATTAATGACTACAGGAAATTTTAAATACGAAGGTAGAGTTCAGGAAATTGGAGAAATAACTCAAGGACTAAAAGCATTAGCTAAGGAATTAAGTGTTCCTGTGTTGGCATTGTCTCAATTATCTCGAGCGGTAGAGCAAAGAGATGATAAAAGACCTCAATTATCAGATTTAAGAGAGTCAGGTTCAATTGAACAAGATGCTGATGTGGTTATGTTCGTATATCGACCAGAATATTATTTAGAAAAAAGCGAACCTCAAGCTGGAACAGCTGAGCATATAACATGGCAAGAAAAAATGAGCCAAGTGCATAATCAAGCACTAGTAATAATTGGCAAACAAAGACACGGCCCCACAGGTATAATTAATTTAGAATTTGAAAGTGCTTATACCAAGTTTAAAGATGCAAATAATATAAAATTTGATAATTAATCATGAATGCAATATTCGCATTCAAAACTTATTATCAATTTAAATAATATTAAAAATAATCTTAATATTATTAAAAAATTTTCAAAAAAAAATATTTGTCCAGTAATAAAAGCTAATGCGTATGGTCTTGGAGATATTGAAATTGCAAAATTTTTAATTAAAAATAAATGTAGAGATTTCTGGGTTGCAAATATTTCTGAAGCTTTAAAAATTAAAAAAAAAATTTCAAATATTAATATTTATGTAGCTAACGGATTAAACAAAAATGAAGAGCAAATATTTTTTAAAAATAAATTCACACCTGTTCTTAATACTTATGAACAATTTAAAAAATGGACAAATTTTTTAAATAAAAAAAAATTTTTTAATAAATTAGCTATTCAAGTTGATACAGGAATGTGCAGATCAGGAATGCAAGATAAAGAAATTTTAAAAATATATAGCGAACAATCAATAATTAAAAAATTCAAAGAAGTTATAATATATACTCACCTTGCAAGTGCCGATGAGAAAAACAGCAAATATAATGTCATTCAAAAAAATAAGTTTTTAAAAATAAAATCTATGTTTAATTTTCCAAATTGTAAATTTAGTCTAGCTGCATCAGGAGGAATATTTTTAGGAAAAGAATACCATTTTGACATAGTAAGGCCAGGTATAGCTTTGTATGGTGGAAAATTATTTTTTAAAAAAGGTTTAAAAAATGTAGTATCTTTGACATCTCCAGTTATTCAAATTAACCATCTAAAAAAAGGTGAAACAGCAGGTTACAATCAAAGCTATAAAGCAAAAAAAAATATAGTCACAGCAACTATTCCTCTTGGATATGCTGATGGAATAAAAATTAAAATATCTAATATTGGCCATGTGTTTTATCAAAATATTAAGCTGCCAATGATTGGGAGAATATCTATGGATTTAATGATAATTGATGTTAGTAAAGTCAAAAATAAAATAAAAATTGGTGATCATTTAGAGGTTTTTGGAAAAAATTTAAATTTAGATGGATTTGCAAAAGTATCTGAAACTTCACCTTATGACATAATAACTTCTGTCTCTGATAGATGTGTAAGGAATTATATTAATTAAAATGAATTTTATAAATCAGCTTTATAAGAAATTCTTAGAAAGACCAAAATTAATACTAATTACGTTAATACTATTATTTTCATTTTCAATTTATAACGCAAAAAATTTCCAGTTAGACGCATCAGCTGATTCATTACTATTAGAAAATGATCCTGATTTAAATTACTTAAGATCTGTAAACGAACGTTATTTATCTGAAGATTTTTTTGTCATTACATATTCCCCTAAAAAAAAAATTAACGAAGAAAGCCTTAAAGAGTTAAAAAAGTTTGTTGATGAAATTAATAATATAAAATGGGTAAGCAAAACAATAAGTGTTTTAAATGCCCCTTTATTTGAAAGTTCTGACCAGCCTTTAATAGAAAAAATTAACAATATTCAATACATAGTTACTCCGGGTATAGAAATTAATAGAGCCCTCAATGAATTAAAAAATAGCCCAGTATACAAAAGATTAATAATAAATGATGATGCTACTACTTTTGGAATTGTTGTTTATATAAAAGATAATAAAAAATATTTATCTGCTTTAAAAACAAATAAAGATTTTCTAGACAAACAACAAATTAATAAACTTTCAGAAAAAGATTTAAAAGAATTTGAAAATCATAAAGAAGTTTTAGAAAAATTAAAAAAAGAACATAATAAAAATTTAGAAATTTATAATATTGAGATTAGATCTCAAATTTCAAAATATAAAAACATTGCAGACATTAATCTTTCTGGAATTCCTATGATAGCCGATGATTTAATATCATTTGTAAAAAAAGATATAACTGTGTTTGGTTCTGGAGTTTTTATTTTTATCCTAATAACTTTATGGTTTATCTTTAGAGATATTAGATGGGTAATTTTTCCTCTTCTGAGTTGTTTTTTATCTATAGCTATAATGGTTGGAATGTTAGGTTATTTAAACTGGAAAGTGACGGTCATATCTTCTAATTTTATTTCATTGATGCTTATTCTTACGATGGAAATAAACATACATTACGTAGAAAGATATAAGCAACTACAAACTGAATTTCCT